>Ga0268357_100199_pt1 | contig 99636 bp, 74 predicted proteins | sample BioMet10_FD_192466 | JGI IMG/M metagenome (GOLD analysis project Ga0268357, IMG submission 192466) | Sewage microbial communities from Oakland, California, United States - Biofuel 10 (Illumina Assembly) | ecosystem: Engineered > Wastewater > Sewage > Unclassified | place: USA: California... | reverse complement strand
CTTAGCAAACTTGGAACTCTTTTTCTATTGTTTTTTTCACCCGGCGGGTGAATTTGACAAGTGCAATTTAAACGACAACAGATGCGACTTAAAAGATTTGATGATGTTGGTTATGAATTATTTAGGACTAATATTTTAAAAATGGTTCAAAGGAAAGTGACTCTGTCCATGAACAAAAATAGAATTTTACTAGTAATGTCTCTCTCCTTATTTATAGGGTATCTGCCCTGGTACAATTATTCAGCCGTCATGCCTTATATTTCTAAGGAATTTGGTTTTACCTCAGCCCAGGAAGGTCTGATTGTTTCAGCTTTCCAGCTCGGGTATGTGCTGGTCGTGCTGATAACAGGCTACCTGGCGGATAAGGTCGGTTCCCGGAAGGTCGTCGCCTGGGCCACGCTATGTACGGCAATCTTTGCCTCAGTCTTTACCTTGGTGGCACATGATTTTTGGTCTACTCTTTTCATGCGCCTTTTGACCGGGCTTTCTGCCGGAGCCATCTACGCACCCGGCATGTCCCTTCTGGCCAACTGGTTCCCCGCCCGGGAACGCGGCAAAGCCATGGGAGCGTATACTGCCGGCTTAGTAGCCTCTTATGCCGGCGGCTACTTCATCGCTTCTCCGCTGGCGGCTGCTTTTAACTGGCGTATCGGGATGCTGGCCACTTCCCTGCCGGTATTCTTGGCAGCCTTCCTGGTTTTTGCCTTCGTACAGGAACGTCCTAAGACCCAGGCGCAATTTGACGGAGCACCCGAGGTTATAGGCGGAGCGCCCCAGCCAGCTCCTGACGGTGGTTACTGGGGTCCGGTCCTGCTGACCGGATCCTACATGGGCCATATGTGGGAACTATATGCTTTTTGGGGTTACATCGGTTCCTTTATGATGGCCTGCTGTACCAGACATAATCTGCCAGCAGCTACCGGGGGATTCCTGGCGGCCCTGATCATCCTGATTGGTGCACCCGCGGTATACGTAATGGGACTTTTGGCTGATAAGTGGGGACGTACTAAAGCCATCCTTATCTCGGCTACAGCCAGCCTGCTGCCGGAATTTTGCTTCGGCTATCTCTTGGATGCGCCGTTGGGATTAACGATGGCGGTTGGCCTGTGGATGGGTTTTTGGGTCATTGCGGATTCAGCTATCTATAAAGCCGGCTTGACGGACATGATTTCTGATAAAGTACGTGGTACCATCTTAGGCGTCCAGTCCGCCGTGGGATTTTCCATGACGGTGCTGGCACCGGTAGCCTTTGGTACCTTGCTGGGCAAGCTGAACCACGGCGTACCTACCATAGAAGCAACTGTCTGGGGACCCTGCTTCATCATGCTTGGTCTGGGAGCCCTTTTGTCCCCGCTCTTTGCCTGGCTGACGCGCAAAACCGCCCAGGCCCGGCTAATGACAAACGGTAAAATGTAATGCAAACTAAAAATCAAGAAAAATGGCAACTAAAAATCTACTGGCAAGATTCCTGCCGGCGGCTGCTCCCTCCGGTAAAGCAAACTATCAGGCAAAACCTTCCCAGACTGGAGCCGGTAGAAGCAGCTGAATTAACGCCTGACCAAGCCTGTTATGATTCCAGCCGCGTTCAATATGACGCAGTAGAACTTTTACAGACTCTCCCACCGGCTGCCTTAACCTTGTATATAGTAGATGAAGATTTATATTATCCAGGTTATGAGTACCTGTATGGCGCGAGCCTGTCCGGCAGAGCTGTAGTATCCAGCTTTCGCACGTGCTCTGTTGACGGGTTCTGCAAAGAGGTTTGTCATGAACTGGGTCACGCCTTAGGACTAGAACATTGCCGGCAGACCTGTTTAATGCAGACAGCACAGTCAGAACGACAATTAACGACTAAAGCTAAATGTTTTTGTCCCGCCTGCCAGAAAAAATTAGGACATTATTTTATGACGTTGGAACAAAAAAGGGATATTTTAAATGAAGGAAGTTTTACGGCTAATGAAAAGAGGTAAAAATATGAACTATAATTTTGAAACTACCGTACCCCGTTACGGAGTCGGTTCCAGCAAATGGGACGAACTGCAAGCCTTATGGCCCCAAGCCGGTGCCGATGTCATTCCGTTTTCCATGGCAGACATGGAATTTGAACTAGCCCCGGAGATTAAAGCAGGACTAAAAGAATTCATCGATACTACCATCCTGGGCTACGCCTGCCCTACCGATAAATACAAACAAGTCGTCTGCAACTGGCAGAAAACCCGCAATAACTGGGAGGCCAGACCGGAATGGATCTTATTGACCCACGGCGTAGTGGACGCCTTCTTTGAGGCCATCAAATGCTACACGAAAGAAAACGAAGGCGTTATCTTGTTCACCCCCGTCTATTATCCCATGTATAACGCCATCTCCAGAAATAAGCGAATCTTACGGGATTGTCCCTTGGTTAAAAACGGTTCCACTTATGATATCGACTTTGCCCTTTTAGAGCAATATGCTCAGGAACCAACCACCAAGTTATTAATCTTGTGCAGCCCCCACAATCCCTGCGGACGCGTCTGGAAAAAAGAAGAATTGGAACACATAGGTCAGATTTGCAATGCCAACGGGGTATTGGTTATCTCAGATGAAATTCACAGCGACCTCCTCATGCCCGGATTTCACCATACCGTTTATGCCGCGCTGAACAAAGAGTGCGAACAAAACTGCCTAATCATGACCGCTCCTTCCAAAACCTTTAACCTGGCCGGCCTCCAGACATCTAATATTTTTATTCCTAATGAAAAACTGCGTCAACAGTTTTATGCTGAACAGCAGACCGGGGTAAACGTGCCCAGGCTCAATTCCCTGGGATATGCAGCCTGTCAGATTGCCTACACGGAATGTACCAACTGGCTGGAAGAATGTCTGCAGGTCATTAATACCAACAAGAATTTAGTGGTTAGCTTCCTGGCCCGACATTTCCCGCAGATTGAAGTTTGTGATATGCAGGCAACCTATTTGCTGTGGATGAACTGGCGCAGTTTAGGACTTACGTATCAGGAACTGGAACATTTGAATCGGACTAAAGCGCAGCTATTTTTTGACGAAGGCTATGTCTTTGGGGAACCGGGCCAGGGGTTTGAACGCTGGAACCTGGCCTGTCCTACCCGTTACGTACAAGCCGCTTTGGACCGGATGCTTAAAACCTATGCCCGGTACGCCAAATAAAATAATTAAGATGATGAAGTGCACCCCCAAAATGTTATTTTTGTCTAACATTTTGAGGGTGCACTTTATATAGGAAGGCTTTTTTTATATTTTAAAAATGATACTTGGCCGCTACGCTGATAATCTCCTTGTGGGTGTTCCGGGAAGCCTCGCCCCGCAGCTCAGCCTGGCCGGTCCACTTGCCCCCTAGGCTGCCGTGAACATTCAAGCTATAGGTGACGAAGTCTTTATCGTTGTCCCCGCGGATGGTAAAGCCGCTGCCGCTGAGGGTGTCGGTGGCAAAGGTACCGTTGAGCTCCGGGTTCACGCCGCTAAGGACTCTCTTGTAGCCTACGCTGCCGCCCCAGCCCCCGTTCTTATCGTAGCTGCGTTTAAACTCCAGTCCCACCTCGCCCCGCCAAGAGTTATTAGAAGCGCTGTCCAGGTTCTGGGCGAAGAGGCCTCCGGCGGAGGTGCTGCCGGAGCCGCCCGAAGAGCTGGCACCGCCGAGCGTACTGCTGCCGCCTGTCTCGCCGTAGGCATCCTGGCTGGTATGAGTATAGCTTACCTTGCCGTAAGGGGTAAACTGCCAGGTCTTGGTCTTAGTGGAGGGTATTAAGTATTTAGCTTTCGCTTCCACGTCCCAGACCTTGGCCTTATAATCACTGTTAAGAGTGCCGTTGCCTAAACTGCTGCCCGCCAGAGAGATACTGCGGTCCAGGTCGTAGTGGTTCCGGCCGTAGCTGATGAGGCCCTGGTAGTCCCAGTTGCCGTTCTTATGGTCCACATACGCGCCAATCCGCCAGTCGTGGCTGTCGCCGGAGATGTTGTCCGTGCTGTAATGGGTCTTGCCGTAACTGAAGAGGCCGCCTACCCTGGTGGTCAGGTTCACCGCATGGTCGTAGCCGATAGCGCCGCCGAAGGTCTGGTTCTTCAGTTCATCGGCGTAGTTATAGGTTTCGTAGCCCTTAAAAAGTTTGAACCAGAGGTTGTTGCTGGAGTCCAGCGCTACGGGAGTCGTGGTGCGCATCAGGGAGTCGCCGTATTCGGCGGCGGCGGTCTTACTCTCTGTCAGCTGGGGCAATTTAACCTCCTCCTCTGCCAGGCCGCTAAAATCTACCGCATCCAGCCGGTTATAAACCGCTTCGCTGGTCAGGCTGCTCAAGGGGCTCTGCTGCAAAAGCTGGGCCCGGGCCTCGCTGGTAACCTGCCTGGTGAATTTACGGCTGGTTGTTTCGTCCTGGTACAAGAGTGCATTTAAATTTTGGGTTGCCGCGGAATTAGGAGCTGCCGCTAACATTTGCACCGTCAGTTGGTTCAAGGCAGCGCCTACAGATTGCTCCGATGGAGTCATCCCGGAAAGACCGCCTAAAGTCTGTTTCTGGCTGGCCGTAAAGTAGGCGTTCTTACCATCCATTGAACCGTTCAAGGTCACGTAGGGCGATAGATCTTCCCCGGCTACCTTTCCATCGATGCCGCCTTGAGAAGTTAAATAATTATACTTATGATTAATGAGCGGCGTGGTTCCAGGCGCTATGCTCAACGTAGTTCCCGACACTCTGCTGACACCGCTGACTGCTAGTTGGCTGCTGTCGGTACCGCTGACGGCAATTTGCAGCTTACCCGTGCTGGTAAAATCACCAGTCACGGTCAACGTTCCCACAGCAGCAGCGGTGGCCGTTCCCGTAGCCGCACTACCATTAGCAGCGCCCTGCGTTCCCGCCGTAGTAGTTGCAAGCAAATTTTGCGCCGCTGCGGTCAAGCCTGGAACCAAAGTACCGTTGTTAGTTAAGCTGCCATTCACGGTACCAGTACCGGTAAGCGTGCCGCCGGGCAAAGTGTAGGCATCCCCGGTCAGGCTGCCGGTCAGAGCGATAGCGCCGCCCTGCACGATAGTACTGCCCTTATACGTGTTCGTTCCGGTCAAGGCCAGGGTGCCTTCGCCCTGCTTGAGCAAGCCTACAGACAATCCTTTCAGGCCGCTGGACTCAACCTGCTTATTAAAATAATCCACATAGGCCTGGGTAAAAGCCTTAATATTCGCATCTGCCTCTGCATTAGACAACCAGTTATAATCATAATATTCATAGCGGGCAGCCAAATCCGTCTCGGTGTTAGCCGCGGTAAGCAGCCCCGCCTTAATTTCCCTGATGTCATTACTCCAAATACTATTGTACCCTTGGGTATCCACCGCGTAAAGCGCCTGGGCCGTTTTCGTGCCCTGCACCGTATAGCCGGTACTGATATCGCGCTTAGTCAGACGCCTGGCATTTAAAGCCCCCGGGCCCTTCACCGCCGCAGCCGCATCCACCATACCCTGACCCCAGTACTCCTGCAGGTCGGTATAGTAATAAGCCCTGACGGTAGCAGTCTGGGCCAACTCTTTCCAATAATCAGCAGAAATAAAACTAGATAAATAATCCCGATAATAATCAGCCACCAGACTGCGCAATTCGCTTTCAGACTTGCCCTCAGGCGCCCCGCTAAATAAAACATTAAAGGAGTAGACAGGGTCACCATCAGCACCATCCTCCTGGCAAATGACCTGATATTCCGGAGGATTGATTTTATTGTTTGCCGTGCTCAAAAGTACATCGCCAATTTGTTTAGCATTTAAGTAGGGATAAGCCTGCTGCACCAAAGCGCCGACACCGGTCACAAAAGGCGTTGCCATGGAAGTACCGTTATAGGCCACGTCAACCGTACCGCTGGCGGCGTAGTTAGCATCCGCAGAATAAATCAGCACGCCTGGGGCAGCTACGGTAAAGTCTTCCGCATACTTTGCCAGATTACTGTAAAAAGCTATCGGACGGCTTCCACTCAATGTTCCCTCCGCACTGATAGTCAAATTCTTATTGTCTGCAGCCGTCACATTAAGCAAATTATACGCCAGAGCCGGGTAAACATTAGCCAGCACGCTTTCCAGCGCCGCTCCCGTATGACCTTCGTTTGCGGAAGCAAAAAGTAATAGTTTATCCTGGCCGGCAGCCTGGGATAAGGCCGGGATATAAGAGCCTGTCAATCCAGTATGCGGTTTATAAGATTGGGCAAAAGCAGCTGGATCAGAAAAGAACAAGGACATATCTGACATGGAACTGCCAGCATCACAGACATAATCTATGGCCCTTGAGCCCCAGGAATTGTTGATAACCTTAACCTGAGACAAGTTAGTATAGTCTGCATACAAATCAGTACGTATACTATCGCCAATACCCTCCAGTGTTTCCCCTACTACCTGGACATCAAAGGCAGTACCATGCATGCCCGCGTCATCTTTGCCAGCCTCGATAATACCGGACACATGGGATGGGTGCTCGTTTTTCTTCCAATCGTAATTAGTAGTATCAGGATTAGCAGCGTTATAGGAACCCGTCTTAGCCATCAGTTCCGGGTTGCCAAAGTTAATATAGCCATCATCAGCAACGCCGACAGTGACCCCTCTTCCAGTATACCCCAAGGCATAGGCGTCTGCGGCGCGGATTAAATCCAGGCCGCCGGATTTATAGTATTCCGCGGTTTGAAAATCGGCAGCGGTTTGGGCGCCGGCGCTAAAAGGCACGCTGGTTGCCAGCAAGCTTAAAAATACCAGGGTGGTCAAATGTTTTGAGTGGGTGTGTATCATAATTTTCTCCTTGATTTATATAGACGAGTGTGCCTGCTTATCCTGATACAGTTGCGGCTAACCGCACACTTCTATCAGAAAAACAAATACCGTCTTAATTTTAGAAATGATACTTGGCTGCTACGCTGATAATTTCTTTGTGGGTGTTCCGGGAAGCCTCGCCCCGCAGCTCGGCCTGGCCGGTCCACTTGCCCCCTAAGCTGCCATGGACATTCAGGCTATAGGTGACGAAATCCCGGTCGTTGTCGCCGCGGATAGTAAAGTTGTGGTTGTCCCCGGTGAAGGTGCCGTTCAGCTCCGGGTTCACACCGCTAAGGACGCGCTTGTAACCTACACTGCCGCCAAAGCCGCCGTGCTTATCGTAGGCCCGTTTAAACTCTAAACCCACCTCGCCCCGCCAAGAATTATTGGAAGCGCTGTCCAGGTTCTGGGCGAAGAGGCCGCCGGCGGAGGTGCTGCCGGAGCCGCCCGAAGAGCTGGCACCGCCGAGCGTACTGCTGCCGCCTGTCTCGCCGTAGGCATCCTGGCTGGTATGAGTATAGCTTACCTTGCCGTAAGGGGTAAACTGCCAGGTCTTGGTCTTAGTGGAGGGGATTAAGTATTTAGCTTTCGCTTCCACATCCCAGACCTTGGCCTTATAGTCGCTGTTAAGAGTGCCATTGCCTAAACTGCTGCCCGCCAGAGAGATACTGCGGTCCAAGTCGTAGTGGTTCCGGCCGTAGCTGATGAGGCCCTGGTAGTCCCAGTTGCCGTTCTTATGGTCCACATACGCGCCAATCCGCCAGTCGTGGCTGTCGCCGGAAAGGTTGTCCGTGCTGTAGTGGGTCTTGCCGTAGCTGATGAGGCCGCCTGCCCTGGTGGTCAGGTTCACCGCATGGTCGTAGCCGATAGCGCCGCCGAAGGTCTGGTTCTTCAGTTCATCGGCGTAGTTATAGGTCTCGTAGCCCTTAAAAAGCTTGAACCAGAGGTTGTTACTGGAGTCCAGGGCCACGGGAGTGGTAGTACGCATCAGGGAATCGCCGTATTCGGCGGCGGCGGTCTTAGCCGCTGTATTTGCCTTAGTCGCAGTATCCACCTTAGTTGAAGTGTTGGCAGCAGTACTGAATGCCGTCTTACCCTCCGTCAGCTGGGGCAGCTTAACCTCCGCCTCTGTCAGGCCGTTATAATCCACCGTATCCAGGCGACTGTACACCGTCTCTGAAGTTAAGGAGCTCAAGGGGCTCTGCTGCAAGAGCTGGGCCCGGGCCTCGCTGGTAACCTGCTTAGTGAATTTACGGGCGGTACTCTCCTCCTGGTAGGCCAAAACATTTAAACTCCGGGCCGCCAGAGAATCCGTCTCAGCTGCGCCTGCCGCCAACATATAATTATTCAAGGCCGCGCCCACGCTGTTCTCCGCCGGCGTCATTCCCGGCAAGCCGCCCAGGGCCGTGGTCTGGCTGGCGGCAAAGTAGGCGTTGGCGCCATCTACCGTACCGGTCAGGGCCAGGTAAGGCGAAATTGTCTGGGTGGTTACGTTCCCCGTGATTCCGCCCTGGCTGGTTAAATAGTTATATTTATGGTTCACGATGGGCAGGGTGCTGCTGCCGGTCAGGTTCAGACTGCTGCCCGTCAGGGTGCTGCGGCCGCTGACCGCCAGCTTGCTGTTATCCGTACTGCTGACCGCCAGCTGCAAGGTACCCGTGCTAGTAAAGTTGCCGTTCACGGTAAGGTTGCCCAGCTTCGTCACCAGGGCCGAACCCGTACCTCCCCCCGCCGCGGTGAGCAGGTTCTGGGCATCGCTGCTCAAGCCCGGTATCAAGGTACCATTATTATTTAAGTTGCCGTTGATAGTGCCCTTGCCTGTAAAGGTGGCGCCACTGGCCACGTTGACCGGGCTCTGGAGGCTGCCAGTGAGGGCGAAGCCGCCCTCGTTCACGTTAGTGGCCCCGGTATAAGTATTAATCCCGGTTAAAGCAAGGAGGCCGTCGCCGGTCTTGATGACCTGGCCTTCGCCGCTAATCACGCCGCCGTACACAGAATCCGTGGAGCCCTTAGCCAAATCCACGGTCATATTAGAAAGAGTATAACGTAAACCAGCTGAGGAACCACCCGTCACCGGGTGCAGCGCATCCGTAGTATACAGCTCGTCCTTCCTGCCCAAATAAATCTCACTGCCGCCGGCCCCCTTATCGTTCAGGGAAACCACGGTAAAGTCGCCGCCGTTAGCCAGCTTACTGTCTTTAGACAAGGCATTCATGGGTACGCTGGTATTAGTTAAGCCGACAACATTCAGCAGGTTCTTTGTATCAACCCATTGTCCGTCCTTTTTTATGAACGAAGCTCCGTCGGCCAGGATAAAATTGGCAGCCGTGTGCTGGTCATTAAAGCTTAGGACATAGGTAATTGGGGACCCGTCCTGATTCTTAAGGGTCACGGTGACCACATAATCCTCCTTGGAGGGCAGATAAACAAATTTAGCCAAATCAATGGTCCGGTAGCCTTTATAAGAGGCCAGTCCGTTTTGCCCAAAGGTCCCGCTCTGAGTATAGACTTCGCTGCCATCCTCAGGCGAAGCGCCCTTCAGCCTTATTCCCAGCGTATAGCTCATCCCGTCGGCCGGCACATAAATACCGACAGCCTTGAGCATCTGACTGGCCGAAGAGGTTAGCTTATTGGCAAAAGAAAAAGAACCATTACCAAAAAACGGAAGTGGGTAATTAGCGCTTATGGGTCCCAGAGGGGACAAAGTATCTACCCTGGTATAGCGTTTACTGTCCAGTTCGGCGATATAAACGCCGGTTGCGTTTAAAGAAGCATCCTGGTAAGAAATATAATAGTACCCGTTATCACCGCAAGGATTACCAGCTTTATTGGTAAGGCCCCAGGAGTTACGCATGATCCACGCACCCTTAAGCGGTTGTCCGCTCCTATCGGTTTTATCCTTGAAGACATAATCATCGTCCCAGCCTACCAGGCAGACTGCATGATTGGAGTTAACCGCGTCCGCATTGTAAATCTCCTTGCCGTCATTTAGGGAACCTAAAGAACGATAATTGCACTTTAGGGCACCGTAAGACTTAATCAGTTCCTTGTAATAATCCGGCACGTTATTGATATAGAACGGTGCGGTAAACGCTTCTGAAAGAGGATAACCAACCGTAGAATAACCGTACAGGTCGTGCACCAGCCCGGACGGAGCCACCAGATTATCGACTCCTTTCATGTCCTTATCAAAATGCTCGACATAAGGATACTGTTCTTCCAGGGCCAGCCCGTACCGGGTCAGGACGCCGATGTCTGTATGGCTAAAACCGCCTTGCTGATAAACCAGTTCCGGCATAGATGTATCTTTTATGTCAGACCTTTTATTAGTAATCAGGGTGGCAGGGTCGTTATCCAGGGTCGGGGCATAGGCCAGCCAGGCCGTATAGCGTTCAGAAAAATCCGGGGCGGACGTATTTGTAATGCCTGCCTGACGCAACTGCAGGTTCCAATTGGTTTCCAAAGAACCAATGGCGGAAAAAGCCCAACAGGTTCCATAAGAATACTGACAGCGGACAAGCGGTAAGATGCTGGTGGTTATTGCACTACTGCTGTTTGTAGGTATAGTGCGTCTCCAGTCGAAATAACCTGGCAGGTCAGAGGCGCAGGCGGTGGTACCGGCAGTTAACAAACTTAAAAGGACCAAGGCTGCTAAAGATTTGGAACGACCTTTCATGATGTTCGTCTCCTTTATAGAAATCAAACTAATATTTTTACCCCCGTTACCGTCCTTGGACGTTTTTTCGGATCAATCTTATACTCCAGATAGCTTAGACCGGAAGTCAGCACCCAGGCCACCAGGAAATAAATCAAGGCCGTCATAATCAGCGGGAAAAAGGCCTCATAGGTCCGGCTGCGAATAATATCACTCATCTTGGTCAAATCCTGGATAGCAATATAGCCTACTACTGAAGTCATCTTTACCAGGGAAACAAACTCCCCTGTATACAACGGCAAAATATTACGCAGAGCCTGAGGCATCACAATTTTCCCAAAGGTCTGCACCTTGCTGAATCCCATAGCATAAGCTGCCTCAGTCTGCCCCTTATCTATTCCGTCAATACCTGTCCGCATCATCTCGCCCATATAGGCCGCTTCATTAAAGGCAAAGGCAATGATAGCTACAAAAATCGGTGACAGATTCGTGCTGCCAAAAACCACGTAATACATAATCATCAGAAAAACAACCATAGGTGTCCCCTGCATCACCTTAATAAAAATCCTGGCAGGGAGGTTTAAGAACCGCTTGGAGGAACGGCGTAGCAGGCACAGGCCAAAGCCCAGGATGGTCCCCAGGATAGCTGACCCCAGGGAAATAATAACCGTATTTTCCAGACCTTGCTCAATCAGCTTATAACGGTTTTCCACTATGAAATTCCTATTGAAACTGGACTTCATCTCTTCCCAAAAGCTCTTTTCCACACCTACATTATTCGTATCCTTCTCCATAAAGACAATGCCGCCCTCATAATGGGGCTGAGCAAATAAAACACTTTGCTTACGTTCATCCGTGATAGAGATGGCGCCCATCATAATATCAGCCTTACCAGAGGACAGGGCCGGGATTAAACCTCCGAAATCTATATTAACGAAATTCGCTGTATACCCGGCCTCTTGCAGGATGCGCAGCACTATATCGGCCTCGTAGCCTACCATAGCACCATCTTTGATGTAAAGCATAGGCGGCACATCAGGTGCACCAGCAACCCGTACGGTCCCTTTAGTACCATTTTTAACCGGTGGCATTTTTTTTAAGCTTTCATCCCTGCCAAACCAAATGTTATCAATTTTTTTCAAAGTACCATCCTGCTTAAACCGGCTGATACCCTGATCAAGTATGGTTTTTAGCTCCGGTCTGTTTTTGCTGACACCAATGCCATAGGCATCATCTGCTACTTTTTTCTTGATGAAGCCGACACCTGTATTAGAAACAACTAAACTTCTAGCTACCGGCTCATCTGCTAAAAAGCCTTCAATCTTGCCACTTTTTAGAGCAAAGATCGCATCCGTATAACTATTATAATAAAGTAAAGGTGAGTGGGGTAAAATCTTTTCTGTAAACTGGTCAAAGGTTGATCCCGTAAGCACTCCCATGGTCTTACCATCCGCCTCAGCCATGTTTTTGTACACCAGGCCATCTTCGGTAGCTGCTTTGGGAACCTGCGTTGCAACCTGCTTTGGTCCGGAACCACCACACCCGCACAAAAACATTAGCGTACTAAGCAGCAACAACACTGGACCTAAGACCTGCCTTAACTTGCACATTAGAATTCCTCCTCTTTGACTTTTCTATTAATAATGATGACAAACTGAATATTCTCCTCCAATTTATTTTTATAAAAATATTATACCACTAATAATTTCATATACCCAAATTATCTTTTTCGCCCCACACTTTTAACAAAACGAGGCTGTGGCCCCAGCGAACTTTACCGCCAGGCAGCAGCCTCGTTTTTATGCTTCAGAATGAATATTTTGCTGGCAAAACTTCCAGAACACCTGCTCTATCTTGCTGTGGTCCTTCTTCTTGCAAAAAATACGCACATAACGCTTAGCCGCCGGGTCAGCACATCGTTTTGGCGAAAACGCAAAGTATCCAGCTTTTGTCTGAAGGCTGTTTCCACCGCTGCAATTTCCTTAGCGGCCTCCAAATAGTACTTCCCGGCCTGAGTCAATTTAATGGGCGTTTCGCTGCGGTCAAAGAGGGACAGTCCCAAGCGTCCCTCTTCCTTTTTAATCATGGCGGACAACGCCGGCTGGGACACGAAAAGTCTTTCCGCGGCTTTAGAAAAACTACGTTCTTCCGCCACTATCTGTACATACTCCATGGCTTTCTGCATAAGCTGCCTCCTTAGGCCTCAGGCTTTTAAGCCGGCCGGACCTGAACCATGCTCTCATTCTTATGAATTTAGTATAAACTAATATTAATAATTTGCAAGAGGTAATTTAGGGGATGCAGGACTAGTAAGCCCATTTAATCCGCTTAAATACAGTATTTTTAAATGATAGTTAAAATTTTTAACGTATCTTATTATAATCAAATGCTTATATGCCTATAAAAGCATAAGTATTGGATTATTCTGTCTAATTCTGTTATTATATATACATATAGTCATCTTATCTGACCCTTTTAAAGGTTTATCGCAGCCTGCCTACCCAGGAGCTGATTGCCTACGCCCCCATCGCCGGGCTGCCTGAGTACCTGGATAAGGTGCTGGAAGCAACTTTCGGTGCCTACCGTCCTTCCGGCTATCTGGCCGCAGTAGCCACGGCCGGCGGTACCGGCGGTATCCACCACGCCATCTGGAACTACACGGAGACCGGGGACACGGTCCTCACGGCCGAATGGTACTGGGCGGCTTACAAGATGCTGGTGCAGGACGCCAACCGTAAGCTGGCTACCTATCCCATGCTGACGGATCAAGACACCTTCAATACCCCGGCGCTGGAAGAAGCCCTGCGCGGTCTGCTGAAGAAACAAAACAATGCCCTGGTCATCATCAACACCCCGGCTCACAACCCTACCGGCTACACCCTGACCCAAAGCGAGATGAAAGACGTAGTCGCCATGAGCGGCAAGGTAGCTCAGGAGACCGGCAAACAGATAATTCTCTTCATTGACGCCGCTTACTTAGATTATGCCGGCGACAAGAACGAAGTCCGCAAAGTCTTTACCGCCTTTGAAAACGTTCCGGACGGGGTCCTTCCAATCATCGAATACAGCATGTCCAAAAGCTTTACCCTGTACGGTCAGCGCACCGGCGCCATGATCTGCGTCTCTCAGGACGAACAGGCGGTAACCGAGTTCAAAAACATCAACACTTACACCAGCCGGGCTACCTGGTCCAACATCAACCGGCCCTGCATGCGTACCCTGGTGGAGATTTACAGCCATCCCCTTAAAGCAGATGCCTGGTCTGGCCGGGAAGATTCAAAAAGCGCTGCAGGCCATTGAGGGGTAAGAAAGACTTACCTAAGCTACATTTTAAAAGTTTAAGTAAAATTTCTAATTAAGTCTCCAGCAGGTTTACCGAACAATTTAAGTTACAGCCAACCGTCGCAGTTGAGCTATTTACGAAAAGGAGATTACCATGAGATTAGCTACTATTAAACTTGAAGGTCAGGAAGTTGTTGCCGTTGTCACCGCCCAGGGGGTTGTACCGCTGTCTAAGGTCAACGCTAAAGCAGGCAAAAAATGGGCCACCGAGATGCTGCCCCTGATTGAAGATGGTCTGGATGATTTAAAGGCCTGGTATAAAGCCGGCGGCAAAGATATTGTCGAGGCTATGCCCGCTATTCCTAAAAAAGAGGCTAAGTTCGGACCTCTGTACCGTCATCCCCACAAGATCTGGGGCATCGGCCTGAATTACGCCGACCACGCCGGCGACCTGGCGGAAAAGACTCCTACCGGCCGCCCCGGCAGCTTCCCCAAATGGGATAACACCATCATCGGCCCCGGCGACACCATCAAGATTCCCACCATGTCCCAAAAGACCACCGGTGAAAGCGAATTAGCGGTCATTTACGGCAAAAAGTGCAAAGATGTTAAGCAGGAGGATTGGGAAAGCGTGGTAGCCGGCTACACCTGCGCTATCGACATGACCGCCGAGGACATCCTGCGGATTAATCCCCGCTATCTGACCCAGGTCAAAAACTTTGACACCTTCTTCTCCTTTGGGCCGGAACTAATCACCCCGGACGAGGTGCCCGACGTTTTGAAGCTGCATGTTTCCACCGTGCATAACGGCCAGGTGCATGCCACCAATACGGTGGACCATATGACCTTCGTACCCGCCTTCCTGGTTTCTTATCACAGCCAGATTGCTACCATGTACCCCGGCGATGTAATTTCCACCGGTACGCCCCGGGCTCATCAGATTAACGACGGCGACGTGATGGAATGCCGCATCGACGGCTTCCCGGTCTTAACCAACCCGGTTATCGACCTTAAAGTTACAAAGGCTTAAGCAACCTGTCACTTCTTAAACTGTGCGTTTCAGCGTAAAACTGCCTTTTACATAAAATCATATATTAATGTAAAGAAAAGAGGAAAAAACATGGATTTAGGTTTAAAGGATAAAAGCACTTTAGTCATGGCTTCCAGTTCAGGTTTAGGCAAAGCCATCGCCATGGAATTAGCCAGAGAAGGCGCCAATGTGATGCTGTTCAGCCCGGATTTAGAAGGTCTGAAACAGGCCCAGGCCTAGATTGAGCAGGAAACCGGCAAAAAACCGGCTTATGTTTGCGGCAGCAGCACCAATTATGAGGATATCAAGGCGGTAGTTAAGAAAACCGTAGAGCTATACGGACCCATTTACGCCCTGATGAACAATACCGGCGGTCCTAAACCCGGTGAATTTGACTCCTTCAGTGACGCTGACTGGCAAAATGCCTACGAATTATGCCTGCTGTCCTACATCCGCACCATCCGCGAGGTTCTGCCCTACATGCGCCAGAACGGCGGCGGCCGTATCGTTAACAGCACCTCTTCTTCCGTGAAGGCCGTGCTGCCGAACCTGATTCTGTCCAACACCTTCCGCATGGGCGTGGTAGGCTTATGCAAGACCCTGTCCCAGGAGCTGGGCAAGGATAATATTCTGGTCAACGTCATCGGCCCCGGCCGCATCGGCACGGCCCGCATCGAATACCTGGACAAGGTACGGGCGGAGAAAGCTCATACCACGGTAGAGGATATCCAGAAAAAAGCCTTTGCTAATATCCCCCTGGGCCGCTACGGCAAGCCGGAAGAATACGGCAAGCTGGCCGCCTTCCTGCTTTCCAGCACCAACACCTTTATCACCGGCCAGACCGTTTTGTGTGACGGCGGCATGGTCAAAGCCTTTTAATTTTATCTCCCCTACAGTTTCTAGCACAAAAACAGTTGTTAACCCTAAATTGCGCTAAGAAGTTGTAACAAAAAAACAGGCTGACTGCTAAGAATCCTCCTAAGTTCTAGCGGTCAGTCTGTTTTATTTATCTGTTTTATAGTTTATAGTTTACAGCTTCGCTACTTCCCGGCCGATATTTTCGACAGCCTGCTTAACATACTTGGGGTCCGTAGCCAGGTTCAAACGGACGAAACCTTGAAAATTTTCGCCGAACCATTCGCCAAAATCCACGGCCAGACGGCATTTATCCTGGATAAACTCCTTGGTCTCCTCCGGCTTGATATAACCCCGCAAATCCAGGAAGCACAAATAGGTACCTTCCAGCGGCGTAACCACAATCTTCGGCGCTACCTGCGCCAGCTGGGTCTTCACATACTCATAGTTCTCCTTGATCACTGCCAAAACACCCTGCAGCCACTCTTCCCCGTAAATATAACCGGTCATGGCCGCCAGCTGGCCCAGGTAGTTGGACCCGCCCACATGGATGGTCTGCACATAAGTATCATAAATAGAACGCAGAGACGCATCCTCAATGACGATATTGGAATGGCACAAAGCCGCCAGGTTAAAGGTCTTGGAAGCGGCCGACACCGCGATAAGCCCGTCCAGATAAGCCCCTCCTCGAACCAGGGCCGCCGGGATCTGTTTATGCACCCCCAGGTTAATGTCCTGATGAATCTCGTCGCTGATGATAAGAACGCCGTGCTGTTTACAAATCCCCATCACCTTATCCAGCTCTTCCTCGGTCCAGACCCGCCCCGCCGGATTATGGGGCGAACACTGGATAAAGAGCTTGACCTGATGGTCCACGATGGCTTTCTCAAAAGCCTCATAGTCGATGGTGAAGTGCCCTTTAGTATTAAGCAGATCCACCATGACCAGCTTCCGGCCGCTTTCCCTGACGGCATTATGGAAGGGATAGTAAACCGGAGTTAAAACTATGCAGCTGTCCCCCGGTTTGGTAAAGGCATTTACCAGCCAGTACAGTGCCGAAACTACTCCGGGAGAAAAACGTACCCAGTCCTTTTGAACAGACCAGCCGTAATGCCGTTCCATCCAATTGGAAAAAGCCTCATAATAACCGCCCGGTACCTGAGAATAGCCAAAGACACCGTGGTCGCAGCGTTTTTTAATGGCTGCGGTAATCTGCTCGCAGGTCTTAAATTCCATATCCGCCACCCACATGGAAATTAAGTCCGAATCCCCGTATTTTTCCTCCAGGGCATCCCATTTCAAAGACTCGGTTCCATGGCGTTCTACGCTGTACTTTTTCACAAATTCTGCTGTTTGCATACTAGGCCTCCTCAATGATTTCCCATATATTTAAGGTGCTGATAAATAGACACCAACTTCAAACCAGTTGAATTTTTTAACTTCTAGGATTGGAAGGTATAAAAACTTTCTACCTTTATATATACCCTTATCCTTCTATATATATCCCAATCCTTCTAATAAAATCTTAGTCCCCAAAAGGCACAGCACGCCGCCTCCAGCCAGCTCCGCCTTCGTGCGGCAGGCGTCTCCCAGGCGGAACCCTGCGATTCCCCCGGCAAAGGAAATAATAAAGGTCACTACCCCGATAAGCAGGGAGCTGGTCCAGATATTAACGTCCAGAAAAGCAAAACCCACCCCTACCGCCAGCGCATCAATGCTGGTAGCCAGGGCCAGGGTCAGCATCCTGCGCCAGCCATAGGACTTAATAACCTCGCAGGCACCACCGGCCTCCCTGATCATGCCGATTCCGATATAACCCAGGAGAAAAAAAGCAATCCAGTGGTCATAAGCAACAATATAATTGCGAGCCCAGAAAGCGGCAAAATAGCCCAGTACCGGCATCAAAAACTGAAAAGCCCCAAACCAGGAGCCAAAACTGAGGGCCCCTTTCATCCGGGACGAGGGCTGCAGCGCCATGCTCCCGCAGATGGAAACCGAAAAAGCATCCATGGCCAGGCTTACCGCTAATAAAAAAAGTTCTGCCAAACCCATGCCAAAATCCTCCTAAATTATAAGTAAAAATAAGTACAAGTCTGAAATTTTACCTTTGCCGCCTTAGCCCTCAGGCCCAAGGCCAATTTTCACGGCCGGACGGCCGCCCAATCCCAACTAAAACAAAGTTCTTACCGCGGCAAAAACATCTTGCGCAGCCGCAGCGCCCTAAAAACGCCGCCCACCAGCATGATGCCCAGGGCGATGGAACAGGCGTCCAGCCCGGTGGTGATCCAGATATTGCTGCCATAAGCGTAGTCGTTATTGATAATATACCGCATGCCCTGATACATGCCCAGCCCTGGCACCAGCGGAATAATAGCCGGAACGTTGAACACGGTGGCCGGCTGCTTGAAGATGCGAGCCGAAACCTCGCACAAAAGCTGCACCAGGACGGTAGCCCAGAAGTTAGCAATATAAGAAGGGTAGGTCAGGCCTTTAGTCAAGATAATAAAGGTCACCCAGCCCACCGCGCCGATGAGCCCCCCCTGAATCAGAATCTTTTTCGGCGACTGAAAAAGCACCCCAAAAGACATAGCGGCCAGAAAGGCAAAGACAAAGTGTTTTAAGATAAAATACTCGTTTAAATCAGTCATACCGGTATCCCCCACCAAACCCACAGTCTAAGCGCAATAGCGATACCAATGGCCACCGCCAGCGATAAAAGCACGGCTTCCGCAATCCGGGAGTTGCCGGAAAGCAGGTCCCCGGCGATATAATCCCGCAGGCCGTTGGTAAAAGGCAGCCCCGGCACGAAAGGCATCAGCGCGCCGACGATAATATTAGAAGCGGTACAGTATTTATCTACCTGGCAGGCCAGCATGGCCACCGCCCCGATGATGAAACCGCCCAGACAGTTTTCCCAAAAGGCGCTGGGCCGGATACCCGCCAGCTGCTTGATTACCACGGTCGCAATAAAGCCATTGATGAAGGCGGCCAGGAAATCATGATAATTGCCGCCCAGCAGCACGGAGAAGCAGGCTGAGCCTAAACCCGTGGCCAGACACAAGGTCCATTTGCCGTAAGGCCGGGCCCGGTCCACCCGGTGATGAATCCAGTCCATGACCTCATCGTAGGTCATGTTCCAGCGCAGGTTATTATAAGATAAATCGGTCATATACATAATCAGGCCCAGGTCAATGGCCCGGGAACGAATGCGGCAGAGCAGCCCCGGTCCCCCGTGCTCCTCGTCGCCCAGCATGATGACGGTGGGCGTGCAGAAGACGTTGATGTCTTCATAACCGTGGTTGCGGCAGAACCGCATCATGGTATCCTCCACCCGGGAGGTCTCCGCTCCGCTTTTAAGCAGGATCTTGCCCATGATCAGGGACACCTTCATGACCTGTCCCCGGGACATATGGGTCCGGGCCGGCCGTTCTGAAATCCTGGCGGTCTGCTTGCCCGGTATATTATTTAATTCAGTAGTCATCTCATACCCCCGCAGGATATCCTTAGTAAATAATGCGTTTAGCGACTTGGTCACAGCGTTTCCACCGGACCACTGCCCTTAACCACCTCAAGTTTTGTAATTATTGAGGTGGAAAGCCTAAGTTTTTACGCCCCGAAGAGCTCCGCCGCAGCCGCTTTAAACCGGTTCGCCCCGCCCATGGAGGGGTGCGGAACCTGACTGCTAGTTATGCCGTACCGGTCCAGAGTCGTGGCCGCCTTCTGTCCGATGGCGATGACCCGGGCCTGAGGCAGCAGCGCCAGGAGTTCCCGGGCATATACGATGCCTACGTCCAGCTCGTTCTTCTCCGGAGTCCGGTTGGTCAGGATACCGGTTTTCTTATAAGGATGAAAGGGGAAAATATTCCACAGCACCGCATCAAAAACCGCCAGACCGTGCCGGTGGAGGGTTTCCCACATGACGGTAGCGGTAGGCTCGTTAAACCCCAGTTTTTTTTGCGTATCTTTCAAAAACGGCGAGTCCGGGTTACTGGTCCTTTGATAGTTCCACTCCCCTAAAACCTCCTCCGGCCTGATTTGAGGGTGATGCCCCAAAAGAATCCGTTCCGAGGTCATGGCCATGCCGGAGAAATGCCCGCCCTGATAGCCCAGACCTTCGGCAATGAACAGATAATGAGCCCCGGTCCGCAGCTCCAGATACCGTTTAAAATTTGCCGCCCGGATCAGGGGCGCCTGGGGACCGATATCCACCTGAGGGTCATAGTCCGCCCAGGGGTTAAAGACCAGCTCCCCGTGATAAGTTTGCAAATGCTGTAAAAAAGCAGCTATAGTCATAAATAACACCCTTCTCAGCCAAAGTTACCGCCCGCCGGCCCAACCAGCCCGGCCTTGCAGAGCTAAAGTATGAAAACAGACCAGCCCTTTAGCGCCAGCCTAATTCTTCAGCGAACTCTGATAATAGGAATACATGACAAAGTTGGCGAAGCTGTCCTCGTAGTCATGGGCCGGATAAGGCTCATTCACGTTATCCACGAAGTTCAATTCCTCCGAATAATAAAAGGCCTTATCCCCAAAGAAACCGATGGCATTATCCGGTTCCTCATAGGTCTGCAGCAGGTTGCGGCCCAAAAAGCGCGCCGGCGGCTTGATGCCTAACAGGCACAGCAAGGTGGGCGCCAGATCTATCTGAGAAGCATAGGTATTAGTCTTTAAATCATTAAGCGGGGCCAAATTCTGCGCCACGAAAATCAAAGGAATGGGCGCGATGCTCTGCTTGTCCTCCGGCTTATCCACCAGCTTGGTATATTCGCCGCCGGAGTGAGGATTATGGTCCGAAGTGATGATAAACAAAGTCCGATCATCCATCAGCCCGCTGGCGGAAGCCTCCTCAAAGAACTTCTTGATGGTGCTGTCCACCCAGTACATGCCGTGGATAGTCACGGTCTCGTTCATACGGAAGGACTCCGGCGTATCCTCCCAGGCCGTGGCGTAGTAAGGATAAGGCTGGTGCATGTCCAGCGTCTTGGCGGCCAGGATAAAATACTTGCCCTGCATTTCCTTCAGCATCTTAATGGTAGCATCGTACATCACATCGTTATGGAAGCCCCAACCGGAAGCCCCGGTATAGCCCATCTTTTCCAAATCTTCCCGGGCGTAGTACTGCTGCATGCCGAACTGTTCCTTATATTCCTTGAACTCATTATTATAATAGCGGCTGGAGGCGCTGAGGAAAACGCCCTCGTAGCCAGCGTCCTGCACACTGCGGTACAAGGTCGGCTGCCCTTCGCCGGCAATATCGTTATCAAAAATCAAAAGGGAACGGAAAGTAGAGTTCAGACCTTCCGTGGTAGGAATGGCCGAACTATAGTAATGGTCTATATGAGGATAAGTTTCTACCAGGTGATCCAGGTAAGGCGTAGCCTCCGCCGGTATCTTTTCATTATAATGATGAAGAAAATCCCGGTGCACCGACTCCAGGATCAGAAACACGATCCGGTCATAAGCCGGTTTCTCCAGCGGTACCGGTTCTTCCTGACGCATCACGCCCAGCTGCAGCATCAGGCGCTTATCCGTCTCCGTCAGCTCCCGTTTATCCAGCGACACCGCCTTGCGGATAATTTTTTCCTTAGAAAACATGGCTTTATCCATGATGTCGGGTACGATGGGCAGGGCCAGCATATCCCGGTATTCCTGCCGGCTTTTTTCCACCTGCTCCTCTGACCACAGGCCGGTTTCCTTCAAGGAAAACATGACCAGCTGCTTGCCGCCGCTGTACAAAAGGTTCAAAGTCAGGGTAAAGGCCGCCACGCATAGAAGCGACCAGACAAAGTTCGGCTTATGCCGGGTAGGCTTGGACACCTGAAACAATAAAAAAATCACGACGACCGCCGCCAGGAGCGCCTCCCCCTGTTCCGCCGAAAAAGAAGACAGCACGCCTTCGGCGGCATAAATGTTCAAATTGCGAAAAAACACCGCCTGCACGTGCATAGAAGTCTGCCAGAAATAAATCACATCTACGCCCAGCACCAGAGCCATTGTCAGATACACCAGCTGGTAAAACCGCAGCATGAGACCCGTAGGTTCCCGGTGATAAAACATGGCCGCCAGAAGCACCAGCAGGATATTGTTATTGAGGCCGGCCAAAACCGCTAACAAGGTCAAAAAGCCCCGGTCCATCTCCAGTTTGACGACCATGTAGGCCGCAAAAGCCAGATAGCCAACCCCGATCACCACCACCGGAAAATATCTTCTTAAACGGTCCGGAATGCGGCTGCGGCGCAAATAAAGAAAGTAGCCGGCTATGACCAGGATTAAATCCCGCAGCATACCGTCTATAATCAGCAGCCAATATTCAACATCGGGGAAAGGGACTATCGCGGCATACCTCTTCCAGGACAGGTTCTCTTCCCATAGATACGAGGCCCATAACACCAGCGGCAAAACCAGCCACTGCCAATTTTTACGTATCCATTGCCCAAAATGCATATTCTTCCCTCACCACGGCCCCACCGGGTCTTGATTTTGTGCCCCACCCGGGGCGGCTAAACCAAAAATTGCAAAGGCGGCTCCACGATTTCCAGCCGCAAAGGCGTCTCCGTGACCGCATCTCCGTCCAGTTCCACCGGGAAGCAGTCCTCCGCGCCCTTTGTGACGCAGCGTATCTCTATCCGCTTAGCCTTCTTAATCATAATATTCTTATTTAGCGTCAGAGATTCCAGCGCTATGGAAGTGGCATAACGCACGAAATCCGTCCGCTTATGGCCGGTAAAGATGGCCGCATACAGATAAGGATTCTTTAAAGCCGCTTCCGAAAATAAATTATACCGGCCGGCATAATACCGGCTCTTACCCACGATGATCGAGCTGGCATCGTACCAGACGGGGTCGTCGTCCAGCTGCACCTTAAAGGTATAACGCCAGTTGCTGAACAAGAGCTCCCGGCGCATGGTATCCGTGCTTTGCACCACATAGGCCAGCGTGGAAAGGAGCTTTTTCTCCAGTATGCTCACCTTGTCCACCACCATAGAATCAAAGCCTACGCCGGCTACCGTTAAGAAAATATTACCGTTAGCCTTACCGATATAAACCGGCTCCACGATACCCTTATTCACCCGGTGCAGCCATTTTTGCGGCTCCTTGGACAACTGCAGCTCCCGGGCGATAAGATTAATCGTCCCCGCCGGGAACACGCTGATATAAGGGTAACACTGCCGCGTCAGCAGCTCTTCGATAAAGGCCCGGATAGTGCCGTCCCCGCCGCCGATAATTACCCAGTCAATCTTTTCCTGCCGCACCCGGTCCGCTAAACCCGGCATCTCGGCAAAGCGCTTAAGACTATACAGCTCAATCTCAGCCTGAGGCAGCTGTACCCTGAGCCCGTTCACCGTCTGATTGATCCGGCTGAGCATGCTGGCAAACAGCTGCTTACCGGAGTTGCGGTTAAAGACAAAGAGTACCTTATGAAATTTTTTCAAGTCAACCTGAGGTTGCATACAATCCTCCCGAAGGCATTATGCGATCCGGGACCGGCACGCCATGCCGCATCCTGTGAGACCGGGATCAGCTCCAAAATTTTACTTAGACCAAGCTTTGCTTAAGGTTTGTTTAAAGTTCTGTTTAAAATTTATTTGCCTGTTTGTCCAAGCTTTGCTTAAGGTTTCCAGCTTCCATCAAGGTCCGCCGGTCCCTTAAAAAATCCATTTCTTACGTGATAAATAGTTCCAGAAAACCACCAAAGCGCTGCAAAGCATCTTAGACAACATCGGATGCCAATGCATGAAGCCTACAAAAACTTCCATCAGCAGCATGTTCAGGCCCAGACCGATGGCGCTGACTAAGAGCACCAGGGAAAACTCCTTGCCCTTACGGTACCTGGCACCGCTGTTAAAGACTAAAATATTACCTAAAAAATAATGATAAACCGTCGATAAGGTAAAGGCGCTTGCCGTAGCAATCTGGTAGTGGATGCCGAACACATGGGCAAAAATCCAGAAGAAGGTCCATTCTACCAGGGCCGCCGTGCCGCCGATAAACAGATAGACTAAAAATTTAATTTTCTCGTTATCGGTGTAGTCAATGCCGAACAGCTTCTTAGGAGCGAAATGCTTCTCCTGACCTGAGTCCGGTCCTGAGGACGTTGTCTCGTGCTGGGACGTTTGTTGCTCACTTGCTGCTGCAGCTAACGGTGCACTTGGCGGTTCAACTTTTGTTTCCGCCCGTGGCAGCTCCTGCTGCGCACCCTCTTGTTCTCTTTTCTTTTTCTCTGTTTCCGGTATGTTCATGATTACTCCTCAAGCCGGTTCCCTTTGATAACCCGCCACACGCTTACTTGACGTGCAGCCTTTATTATACGCAGATATGCCTCGTTATGCAAGCTTTTCTCTTCCTTCATCTGGCCATTTTCAATCACCAGACGATGGTTAAAAGCCCAATCGGATTTCTGCAGCGGCGGGAGCAGGGATTTATATTCGCCGCCGGCGGGCAGAAGCAGCTCCGCCAGGGTCGGCATAAGCTGCAGGTGGCTGCCGGTCATCGACTCCGGCAGGAGCGCCTTGGTCACCCCGGCACCGTAAAAGATACAGGGAATACCGCTTAATTCCCGCAAGTCTACTTCCGTGGCAAAACTGAAACGTTCGGCGTGATCGCCGGTCACCACGAAGAAAGCGTCGGGCTGGGCCTGCGCCTCTTTAAGGATAAACTTTCCCATCACATCATCGGCGTACCAGATATGTCCCAGCTGATTCAGGGTTTCCTTATCCTTGGGGATAGAATCCGGCAGATTTGCCGCCGCCTTCGCCCGGGGGAAGCCCTTGGCATCCACGTCATAAGCAAAAGGCGGGTGGTTGCTGGTGGTCAGGATAAAATGAAAGGTTTGACCCTTATCTTCCGCCATATAGCGCTCCACCGCCGCAAAAAGGGCCTCATCAGGCACACCCCAGCTGCTCTGCCCCTGTTCCGGCATCTCATCGGCGCAGTGAAACTCGTCGTAGCCATCCCGCAGGGCAAAATTTTTCAACTCCTGCCAGCTGCTGAGACCGCCATACCAAAAGACCGTCTTGTACCCCAGCGCCTTCATTACCGCGCCCATGCCCAGGCCATACACATCTCCCGGCCGCTCGCTGTGGTAATTAGGATAAAGGTTAACCTCCGGCAGACCGGTCATAAAACCGTTCAAAGAGGTCATAGTACCGTTGCCGTTAGGCAGGAAATGATAAGTATAAGCACCTTCCCGGCCCAAACGCCGTCCCTGGTCCGCCAGCCCCAAAGTCTGATATTTATCCAGGAGCGGCCAGAGGGCATAGTTCTCGCCCAGCACCAGCACTACGGTCCGTGGATGCACCGGCAGCGCCTTGCCGGCCGCCTTTCTGGTAAAGGACTCATCCAGCGTCTTAGCCTCCGGGTTGCCGCCTAAAATTTTAATATTTTCTTTCAGCTCAGCCAGGCTGATAGGCTTCACCGCCAGCTCATGAGAACGCTGGTAGGTGCTTTTGACCCGGTACAGGGCCTGTACGTCATCCAGGATGGCTTCATTTAAAAGATTAGATTTGGTCCGGGCCGCACTTTCCCAGTGCACCCCGTCGTCCGAATTAAAAGCCCCGCCGAAACGGGAGAAAACCGCAAAACCCGGGAAAATAACCACAAAAGCGATGACCAGCGGCTTAACCAGCCTGGCTGGCGGCGTCCAAACCGGCGTCTTAAGCAAGCGCCGCAACAGGTAAACCAGGACCAGGCAAAGCACCAGGACCCCGGCCAGACGTGGCAAAAGCTGATACTCTTTCACGGCGGTATCCAGGATAGCCTTCTGGTCGTCCTTCAGGCCGTTCATCAGCATCAGGTTGAAGCTTTGGTTATAAATTTTATAGTAAGGGATCCTGGCCATAAAACCAAAAGTCAGGACAAAGGTCATCAGCCCGCCCCAAACATAGCGCAGGCGGCCCGTTGGCCAGTTTTTCTTGAACAGCTGGGGCAAGGTGCCGAACAAAAAAGGCACCAGTACCAGAGCCCCCGTGGTCTTAAGACTGATCCGCAGGCCGTACCAGAAGGCCGCCAGAAAATCCGCACCCGCCGCCGTATTCAGCTGACTGGCAAAAACCGCCACAAAGGCCCAGCGGTACATCATGATCAGTACGTTAAAGAACAAATACAGTTTTAAATCCTGCTGTACATTTTTTAGAAAATTACTACCCAAAATTAAAATGCTCCTTGTTCCGGTCGGCCTTAAGATATCCGGCCCCATTCAAACTTAGATTAAAACCGGTGTCGGCCTGCCTCTGGCTCAGCGGTACCCCCACCACTTTAACGCAAACGGCTTAAAGTTTGATTCTTCTGGCGCTGGCTCGGCTCCGCCTTAAGATCTGCCGCTTCCTGCTCCTGTCTCATTTCCTCTTGTTTAGGATTCAGCCACTTATCGCAGGCCGCCAGGACCTGCTCCACCGTCAGCCTGGTCATACACTCCATCTTCCGGTCCTGGCAGGTATGGCGCATGCCGGCGGCACAGCCGTCACAAGGCGGATCTGCCCTCACGATAGTGGCCAGATTCGTATAAGGTCCGTACAGATCAGTATGGCTGGGACCGTACAAAGCCACGATCGGCACCTTCTGGCTAATCGCCACGTGCATCGGTCCGCTATCATTTGTGATAATCAGGCTGCAGCGCCGCATAGCCGCTGCCAGCTGCCCAATGGTAAAGGAGCCGGTAGCCTTGATGGCCGGTGCTTTCATGAAGCCCCGGGCCTCTTCCACCATCTCTTCATCCATCCCGCCGCCAAAAAAGACAATCTTATAGCCCCGTTCCGCCAAGGTATCCGCTACCCTTGCAAACCGCTCCGGAGCCCAGCGCTTGGTGATTACCGCGCTGCCGATGTTAAAGCCGATCAGCTGGTCCTCAGGATCTACGCCTACCGTAGACCAGAAGGCCTGAGCCGCCGCCGTGTCCTCTTCCCCGGGGAAGATTTCCAGGCCGCTGTGCTTTAACTCCTTGACCCCCAGCTGGGTCAGCACGTCCAGATACATATCCGCCGCATGCCTGGACCGATCCAGCGGCGTATAAATATCCCAAAAAGGCTTGAACCAGACATTGCAGGTTCCGGCCCGCTGTTTAACCCGGGTCAGGGCATCCAGGAAAGAACACCTTTCATTAGGATGCAGGTTAATCAAAATATCGAATTTCATCTTGCTTAAATTATGAGCGCAGGCTATCAAAGCGAGCAAGCTGTTGTCCCGGCCCTTCTTGTCAATGGTCAGCACCTCATCCAGGTGAGGATTATTCAACACCACGTCCTTGAGCTTCTCGTCCACCAGCATAGAGATATGGGAGTTGGGCGCCGCCTCACGCAGAGCATGGATGAAGGGCGTGGTCAGCGTCAAATCACCCAGGTGCATTAAAAAGGTCACTAAGATCCGCTTACGATTCAGTTCCAACCTTCGTCCCTCCCAAATTTGCCAGCTTCTGCCGGTAAAGTTTAAACACCGCTTCCGGCGTAATATCGGTCATACAATGCCAATCTTCGCACTTTTTTTTCAAGCAGCCGGCACAGGCCGCCGGAGTTAATAGTACCGTGGCCTCAGGGCTGCCATAAGGACCGGTCCGGTCCGGCCGGGTGGGCCCATATAAAGCTATCAGCGGTATCTTGCAGGCGGTCGCGATAAAAAGCGGCCCGGTATCGGCGCTGATATAAAACCGGGCCCGCCGAATGAGCGCTCCCAGCTCCCGCAAACTGGTCTGCCCGATTAAATTAATCAAACGGGGAGAAGCAGAAGCCACTTTTTTTACCGGTGCCTCCGACAAAGCAGTGCCCGGCGCATCAGCAGCTCTAAGGTTCTCCGCAGCATCATCCTCCCTGACCTGGTCAGCCTCAGCCAGCGAACGAGCCTCCGCCTCTCTTACCCTCTTGGCAATCTCCAGCCCCAGCGGTAAATCTTCCTTACCTCCGGCCAGGACCACCGCCGCTCCGTCTTTAAGGAGCAGCCCGGCTAAAGCGGCAAAACTTGCGGCCGGCCAGCGCTTGGTCTCCCAGCGGGCACCCGGCACCAGCACCACGTAGGCCTGCTCTTCCGGCAGGCCCAACTTGACCCGGACCTGCCCCCACTCCTTAGTTAAATCCGGCAAAGGAAACTCAATCGCCTCTACCTTGGCCCCCAGGTACCGGGCCACATCCAGATAACGCTCTATCACATGGTCCCTGGCATGAGCGCCCACTATCGCCCGGCTGACCAGGCCGCTGCCTTCCCGCATCTCACAATAGCCCAGGCGGGTAGGACAGCCGGTCAGACCGGCCAGCACCGCGCTCTTAAAAAGGCCCTGCATATCCAGCACCAGGTCAAAATGACGGCTCTGCAACAAGGATCTCATCTGCCGAAAATATTTTATTTTACCGCGCCAGCTCAGGGCCTTGAACCTGACCTTGTCAAAATACAGAACCTCGTCGATTAACGGCGGGTCCGGTACGAACCCGGCAAACTGCGGATGTACCAGCCAGGTCAGCCTGGCCTCTGGAAAACGCTGGCGCAGCACCGCCGCGAAGGGCAGAGTATGCAGCACGTCACCCAGGGAGCTCATTTTTATAATTAAAATATTTTTATATTCCATCGTCTTACCTTGACTTTGATGATGAAGCTTCATCTAATATATTATCTATAAACGCTTAAAACCTGTGCGCCCGCCCAAAGCAGGCCCTGCATTAAACTTCCTGCTCCCGGTCTTTGACGACTGCCTGTACAAATTCCAGCAGGTTGCCGCCGGGGAACAGGTAGCCCTTAATGCCGGCCGCCTCCGCCGCCTGTACGTCCTTGGGGCTGTCCCCGATCATCAGGCAGTCTTCCGGCCTTAGCTCGTAATCGCCCAGACCCTGCAAGATCATGCCCGGCTTGGGCTTACGGCAGTTGCAGTCTTTTTTATACTGCGGCAGCAAACCATCCTTATAATGAGGGCAGTAATAAAAATGTTCAATATGACCGCCATAAGGCGCCAGCTGCCCGTTCATAAAGGTATGCAGCTTACGCACGTCAGCTTCCGTGTACATGCCCCGGGCTACACCGCTCTGGTTGGTCGCCACCAGCACCAGATAGCCCTGCCCGCACAGCCAGCCGACCGCCTCCCGGCTACCGGGAATCCAGACCAGCTCTTCCGCCTTATAAAGATAACCCTTATCTACGTCCAGGACCCCGTCCCGGTCAAAAAACACTGCCTTCTGACTCATGGTTCAACCGCCTTTAACAAATTCTGCCCGGCTTTAAACCGCTCTTAACCGGCTTAAGCCCCACTAAACCCTTTAACAACTGCGCAGGCATAGATTTTATGCCTGCGCCGCCCTTTAATTCTATTTACAAGTAAAATAATGCAAGCAACCGTTAAAGCCGCGCTCAAAACAGTTTAAGCTTAGGGCGCTGCTACAACCCTTGAAATAAATCCGCCGCACTCAGCCTTTTTTAAAGTAGCCCCCGGTTTTTTCCAGAACGTCCGTGTACTCGGCAATGGCCTCTTCAATAGGAGTAAAGCCGCCGTCATACCCGGCGTCAAGGAGCTTGGCGCTGTTAGCCTGGGTATAGCTCTGGTACTTGCCCTTTAAAACTTCGGGGAAGGGGATGTACTCCAATTTGTCCTTGCGGGCCTTAAAGTGCTTTAATACACCTTCTGCCAATGTATTAAAGGTGTGAGCCTGACCGGTGCCGCAGTTAAAGATGCCCCTCAGTTCCGGATGATCCCAGAAGAAGAAGTTAACCTTTACCACGTCTTTAACATAAACAAAGTCCCGGGTCTGCTCGCCGGCCGCATAGCCGTCGTAACCCTCAAAGAGCTTAATCTTGCCTTCCGCCTTGTACTGATTAAACAGCTGGAAGATCAGAGAAGCCATCTTGCCCTTATGATTTTCCTGAGGCCCGTACACGTTAAAATAACGCAGGCCTACCACCTGGCTGTCCAAGGTGGACAGGTAACGGCGCAGGTAGTTATCAAAGAACAGCTTGGAGAAAGCGTAAACATTCAGCGCCCCTTCGCAGTCCGGTCTCTCAGAAAAGCCATGCCGGCCGCTGCCATAAGTGGAGGCGGAGGAAGCATACATCATCTGGATCCGGCGCCGGGTGGCAAAATGGAAAACAGCCTTGGTATACTCAAAATTATTAGCCATCATATAGCGGCCGTTATACTCCATGGTATCTGAGCAGGCGCCCTCGTGGAAGATCACGTCGATCTTGTCATTTTCAAATTTACCAGCTTCCAGCAGATGCAAAAACTCTTCCTTGTCCAGATAATCAAAGACCCGGAGCCCCTGCAGATTCTTGTACTTCACCATCTTGGTCAGGTTATCCACCACCAGGATATCATCCCGGCCCCGGTCGTTCAAACCTTTGACAATATTACTGCCGATAAAACCAGCACCACCTGTAACAATAATCATAAGATCCCCTCCTTACTTATAACTACCAGCCGCCTTCGCAGCCTCCAGCCCGGTCAATACGACCAGGTTTCCAGCCGTTTCCGGCCAGCCAATACCGCTCAGCCTTTGGCCGCTTCCAGCCTTACTTATAACTTACCTTCCTTAACCAGCTGGGCAATCCGCTGCACCAGACCGGTGGTAGAATAACCATCCTCAAACTCGATAATCTTCACCTGCCCGGCGTATTCCCGGCCTGCCACCTGCTCCGGCTTATAATCGCCGCCCTTGACCAGGATATCCGGCCGCAGGCTCTTAATCAGCTCTGCCGGTGTATCTTCTTCAAAGATTACCACCGCGTCGATACAGGCCAAAGCCGCCAGGAGCCTGGCCCGGTCCAGTTCGTGGACTAAAGGCCTGGTCTCGCCTTTAAGACGTCTGACCGAGGCATCGGAATTAAGGCCCACAATCAGGTGCTTGCCTAAACGGGCCGCTTTCTCTAAGTAACTGATATGCCCCACGTGGAGGATATCAAAACAACCGTTGGTAAAAACAATCTTCTCTCCGCAGGAATGCCAGGTCTTGGCCAGCGAAGACGCTTCTTCCCGGCTCAAAGGCCTAAAGCCCAGGCCCATCTTGCGCTCCTCCGTTAAGAGGTCCTTAAGCAGCTCATCCCGGTGCACCGGGTAAGTACCTACCTTGCCCACTACGATGCCCGAGGCCCGGTTCGCCATATATACCGCATCCTCCAGGCTTAAACCTCCGGCCGCCGCTGCTAATAAGGTCGCCGCCGCCGTATCGCCGGCGCCGGACACATCGAACACTTCCAGGGCCGTAGCCGGGCTATGGATAATCTGGCGGTGCTCTCCCACCAGCGTCATGCCCTTCTCGCTGCGGGTAACCACCACGTTCTTAATATGATAACGTTCCCGGGCCGCCGCCGCCGCGGCCAGCACATCCTCGTCCTCATTGGGCAAGACCCGGCCGGCGCATTCCCCCATCTCTTTCACGTTAGGGGTAATAAAGGTGCAGCCGGTGTACTTATCCCAATAAGCGCCCTTAGGGTCCACCAGGACCGGTACTTTCGCCGCGTTGGCCGTCTTAATGACCCACTGGCAGAAATTATCCGAGCACACACCCTTGGCATAATCGGAAATAGCGATGCCGTCCAGACCCGCGGCCAGCAGTTTTTCCAGCCAGACCTTCAGGGGAGCGGTTTCCTCCGGCTCCAAATCGCCTACCTCTTCAAAATCCAGCCGCAGCATCTGCTGCCGGGCCCCTAAGATACGCATCTTGGTAATGGTAGAGCGATGAGGCGATTTAATCAGACCCTCGTAATTAACACCGATTTCCTCAAACATGCCTTCCAGCAGCTTCCGGTTCTCATCCTCGCCGGTCACGCCGCCTACGAAGACCTGACACTTTAGGTTAGCCAGGTTGGCCGCCACGTTGGCCGCCCCGCCCAGCACCGATTCAATCTTCCGGACCCGGTTCACCGGTACCGGCGCCTCCGGGGAAATACGCTTAACCTCGCCGTAAAAATACCGGTCCAGCATCACGTCGCCGATCACGGCAATCTTCAGCTTTTGAATTTTCTCCGTCAAAAAAGACGTAGCATCCATTTGTGCCATTTTACTCATCCACCAGTTCACACAAGATATGACCTAATAAAATATGCATCTCCTGAGCCCGGGCCGTAACCTTCACCGGCACCGCCAGGCAGATATCGCAGACCCCGGCCATCTTCCCGCCGCCGGCCGCCGTAAAACCTACGCAGTAGATGCCTTTTTGTTTCGCCAGCTCCACCGCCTGAAGCACGTTGGGACTGTTGCCGGAAGTAGACAGGCCAATCAAGACATCCCCTGGCTGACCCAGCGCTTCCACCTGCCGGCGGAAAACCGTGTCAAAACCGTAATCGTTGGCCACCGCCGTCAAAATTGAGGTATCCACCGTCAGGGCGATACCCGCCAGACCCTGCCGCTCCTTCTGGAAGCGCCCCACAAACTCCGCCGCCAGATGCTGGCTGTCCGCCGCGCTGCCCCCGTTGCCGCAAAACAATACCTTGTGGCCGCCGGCCAGGGCCACTTTAACCTTTTCCGCCACCAGCTCAATCTTAGCCGGCAAGTCGCTGTGCATCACGGCCTGAGCCGTGGCCAAATGTTCTTCCATACGTTTGGTAATAAGCTGATTCATGATTAACTCCGTTTCTCTGCGGCACCAGCCGCTTCTTACCAATATAAGAAATTGTAGCTGACATAATAAGCCTTGCTGTCATCATACTTTTTATCCCGGTATTCCAAATTGATAACCCAGCAGCAGAACCGGTGGCTCCATACCAGGGAAGTATCATAGCGCTGACTCTTGCCCAGATCATAACGGGTCACCATGGTTAAGGTGTTACGGTCATCAAACCGGTGCTGTACGCCTACCCTGAACTCCTTAGCCATATCCGGCTGACCGTAGTCAAACAGGCTGCTGGTCAGATCTTCCCGGTAATACCCGGCCCAGAGGTTCCACTTGGGATCAAAAACATGGCCGTAGGTAGCATAATACATATTGGTCGAAGTATTTTCATCCGTATAACTTTCATGGACCCACTTGCGGCCGATGGTCAGATCCAGCGTGTTGTTCTTGGTATTGAACAGGTGGATACGGTCGTGGTTCAGGTAAACCGCCCTCTCCGTATGCCAGCTGCGATAACTGTTATTCTCATACTTCCACAAGCCGTGGGTTATATAGGCGCTGTAGCTTAAAGGCCACTTATGATCCAGCCGGTGGCTCTTTAAGTAAAAACCCCAGTCATTCTGCTTTTTCAGCCAGACATCATTACTGTCCTCACTCCAGCCATCATTCCAGCGGACCACAAAGTTCCGGCTGTTATAGCTGGCGCCATACATGGGCTTATAACCTGCCCGGGTATACTTGACTTGATCCGTATAGACGCTGACGTCCTTGCCGATCTTATGCTCAAACTCCATGCTGACGTACATGCCGTCGTCCTTGCTCTTAAAGCCGATACGGGGCATGATGCGCTCGCCGGTATCCTTATTAAAATCGTTAATCCAGGTATCGCGGGAGTAAACATGGACGCCCTTAACGTAAACCTTCACGTCCTTAGCCACCATCTTCTCCCCGGGATAAATGGTGATGGTCTTGGCCGCCACCGACAGACAGGGAGTATGTTTGACCGCCGGGCAGCGGGTGCTGGTGCCGCCCTGGTCGATAACAATCGCGTCCGGCGTAATATTAGCATGGGGCGCCTGGTAAAAATCATCCATGCTCTTGCCGCTGATTTTCTTCACCTCACCGGTCTTAGTGTTAAAATTGTAATGGACCCAGCCGCCGTCAACCTTATTGGTCGGCTCAATCAGAGTGCCGCCTTCCTTAAGCCAGATATCTCCGCTCTTAAGGTTGCCTACAGCCCTGGTTGAAAGCAGGGTTTCCGTGCCTTGTACCACTTTCACGTTACCCTTGGCGTCAAAATCACCGCTGTCGTTCTCATAGTCCACCCGGTCACAAGTTAAAACCACGGGCAGCGCCTGTTGCTGTGCCTGAGTCGCCTTCGCATCGGTCTTCTTGTTCTTCTTATCCTTAGCCGCCGTCTTGTCCCGGGACGCAGCGTCCTTGGCAGCGGTGGTGCTGCTCGTAGTACTATCTGCAGCCGCCTTTTTATCCTTAAGCGTGCCGGTAATAGAGGTAGTACGTACCTCGCCCGGTACCGCATCATCCGCCGCCTTCACCTCATCAGCCACCGGCGGGTTATACTTCGCCGTCTCACTGTAATTATCGTAAACACCAGCAGCCCAAACCGGCGCCGTGGTCGTAAGAGTGGCCAGGCAAAGCGCGGCCAGCATAGATTTTCTCATAATGGCTCTCCCATCCAAGTTAAGATTTATCCAGCAAAATCACATAATTGTCTAATGTACATTATACCACATAGACGCAAAAAAGCCTACCCTTAAAGTAGATAACCTTTAAAGGCAGGCCTGGAAAGCTATGGAGAAATCTTACTTGCTCACCGGATAAACCACGCCGTTCACGGACTTATCGTTCGTAACCTGAACATAGGTGGAAGACCCTTCGGGAATTACCACCGACTGCCCTGTCACAAAAGCCCCGCCGATAGCGCCGATAGGTCCAAAGATAATCATGCCGCCGATAGAAGCACCTGCCGCACCAGCCGCCGTCTTAGCCTGCTGCTTGGCTAAGTTGCCGATATAAACGGGAATGATGCTGCCGTCAATAGCATAAACATGGCTAAAGTTCAAATCGATCCTGGCATCGCGGCCAAAGCTGCGCGGCCCTACGACCTTCTTCACGTTGCCCACGCCGGCTGCGCCCTTGGGCAGGACCAGCACGTCGTTAACGAAAACATTATCCGCTACCCTAAAGGAGATGGCGTCCCCCGCCTTAGCAGTTTTACTGGAAATGGCCTGGGTAAATTCAATCTTCACCAGGGAATCCTTGGGGAGAGTGATGGTTTCCGTAGGCATGGTGCCGCTGGGATAAGCTAAGGACACCAAACGGTCCAGACGAGTTTTTAAAGACCCGGTCTGAGCCTTACCGTACACGCTGTTTTCCAGCTCTTCAATCCGCGTCTTGGCCGGACCCGCCGTCAATTTATCGTTAACCTTGGCATCCACCGCGTTCAGCTTGGTGATAAAAGAAGCCGCCCCCGTACCGTTAACATATTCATAAAGACTATTAATCCGCTCTAACACCGCCTCGCTGGTTTCCGCCCCGTACAGGTCCATCTCCAGCACCTTGGTTCTCTCCAGCAGGGCCCCCTCCTGGGACATGCCGTAAACCGTGTTCTCTACCGCGTTCAGCTTACCATCCGCCGATAAAGGCGCATTGTCAGCCCAAGCCGGCAGACTGGCCAGACACAGGACCAACACCGTCACTAACAGGAATAATCTTTTTTTCATTTTTTATCCTCCATTCCGGTTCAACCGCCCCAACTAAATCTAACTTCATTATACCATATATGGTGGTAAAAACAAGCAAACCCACTAAACTACTTCAGCCACGGCTCCAGATTTTGCGTAAAGGCCGCGTCCAGCCCATCCAGCTTCTCAAAGCGATGACGATGCTGGGCCCGCTTGGACGGTTTTAACTCGCTCATATCCTTGCGGTGTTCCGGCACCGGCATCACAAAAAAGCGCTCATCCTTGGCATAAGGCACGCCCTCGCACTCTTCCCAGAAGGCTCCGAAATCCGTCTTCAGCTTCCGGTCGGCCCGGATATGGTTCATGGCGTAATAACCGGCGTTCGTGACGGCGTAAATATGTTCCATCCCCAGCACCCGGCCTACATTGCGCAGTCCGTAAAAGATTAAATTTTTAGTTCGATACCCGAAAAAGGCCTTGGTCAAGGCCTTGATGATTTCCCCGCCGTTCTGAGGTCCCTGCAGGGCCCCGATCCAGATGGCCGGACGCCCACCCGGCTCCGGCCCCAGCCAGAACATAATCTGGTACAAGGCTTCCTCTCCCAGATAAAGCATCAGGGACAAACAGCCTTCCTTGCGCTGCCCGCCGTGAAAATACAGCTCCATCCGCAGGGACTGGCCCTCGTAGTCCTCCTGCCAGAGCACCACCGGCTGGTTCTTCACGTAGAGTTCTTCCAGCAGCTCCGGCTTAAAATAATTCTCCATGATCAGCAGGTGATTCTTCACCAGCTCAATCCGGTCCTGATAACCGGACCCCTTATAGAAAAAGGCCCGGGTCACCTGCTCCAAAAATGACGGCGTTCCCCGCAGCATCTTCTGACGCAGCTCCGTGGCGGCAAAAAAATCCAGCAGCCCCTGAATCTCCCGCTCATGAGCGCGGCAGCGCATCCGAAAGACGTAATAGCGTTTTAGCTCTTTAAGATATTGGGTCTGATAAAGTTGCTGGCCCACGTATTTAATAATTTCTGTATCCATGGCATCCTTTCTTTTACTCAATTACTTAATAAATCAAGACCTATTAAAAAGTCTGGTTCTACATAAAAGTTTTCTTCTTATCTCAGTCAAATTAAAAACTTTTTTACCATCAAGGCGCTCACCTTCAGCTTGAAGCACTTTAGCCCTTAATGCTAATATTGATTTCTGTTTTAACAAAGCTTCTGTATCCATCTACCTTCGCTCCTTCTACATTATAAATAATTATAACATAGCCTTAATCCATAAGACAAGAGCACAGACATGAAAAAAGGCCGCCTATCTGCTCCCAGGCGGCCCTCCAAAATATTTAATTTTTACCAGCCAAATATTTTGCTGCCAGTTTCTCTTAATTTTCCTTACTTCAACGTATAGCCTGGATAAGCCTTCAGCCCCGCGCCTAACAGGCGGATAGCCTTGGTCAAATCTTCGCAGTTGATGACGTAAGCCAAACGGGCCTCGTCCCCGCCCTTGCCGGGGGTAGCATAAAAGCCGTTGCCCGGCGCAATCATCACGGTCTCCCCGTTAACGTCAAAATCCTGCAGCAGCCAGATAGCGAACTTCTCCGCATCGTCCACCGGCATCTTGACCATGACGTAAAAGGCACCCTGAGGCTTAGAGGAAATCAGTCCGGGAATCTGAGCCAGCTCCCTGGCAATGGTAGCGCAGCGCTTCTTATATTCTTCGTTGGCGGCCTTCAGGTAGCTGACCGGCGTCTTATACAGACCCACCGCGCCCAGCTGCTCAATTTCCGGGGAACACAAACGGGATTGACAGCATTTATTAAACTCCTTGCAGAGAGCCTGGTTTTTGGTAATGATACAGCCCACCCTGGCTCCGCAGGCGCTATAGCGCTTAGAAACGGAGTCGATGAGGATAACCTTATCTTCCAACTCCGGAAAAGTGCCGAAACTGGTAAACTCGCCGTCAAAAATATACTCCCGGTACACTTCGTCCGAAATAATGGCTAAATCGTGCTTTAAAGCCACCTTAGCGATTAAATCCATCTCCGCCCTGGTCAGCACCACGCCGGTAGGGTTCCCCGGATTGGTAACCAGGATAGCCCGGGTCTTCTCAGTGATCTGCGCCTCAATAGCCGCCTCATCCGGCAGGCGGTAGCCGCTCTCCGGCGTAGTAACTACCGGATGCAGCTTAACATTATAAGCATTGGCGAAGCTGCTGTAATTAGCATAAAAAGGCTCAAAGACCAGAATCTCGTCTCCGGGATCGCATAAGGCCATCACGGCGAAGGACAAGGCTTCGCTGCCCCCGTTGGTAATATAGATATTATCCAGGGCATAGTTCATCTGCCAGCCCTGATAATACTTCTGAATGGCCTTTAACAAATCAGGATTTCCCTGGGAAGGACCATAAACCACGGTCTTGTCCTTAAAGGTCTCTATTTCCTTCATAAAAGTTTCCGGCGTCGGCAGATCTGGCTGACCGATATTTAAATGATATATCTTCTTGCCCTTGGCCACCGCTTCCTTGGCATAAGGAGTAAGCTTACGGATGGGAGATACGGCAATGGATAAAGTTCGCTGAGAAATACGCATAAACACACGCCCCTCTTCTAAAGTAAATTTGCATTTTATTATACCATAATTTCTGTTATTGCAAAACAAATTATTTTAGCAATCATACTATCTTTAAGAAAAATAGAATTGCTTGGACAAAATATTTTTTAGCCACAAAATGGATACCTAAAACTAGATGACAACGACCTCATTTCTGTTTATCCTTAAATTTTGCTTACACAGCCTTGAACGGATGCAGGTATTCACCGTAACAATTTCGCCGAATCTTAACGTGCAGCTTATTAACGTTATGGGCAATTTCTGCTAGAATACTTTCTGCCAGTACGTTCTTGTCACCTCGGTAATGGAACCGTTTGAAATCCATGTTAGATTTTACCTCGCCAAACGCAACTTCCTATTGCAATTTAGGTAATATATTAGTTTGTTTATTCGCATAAATAAATTTTAACACACATCCCTAGGCTTGTATTGGCCTAGGGACTATTTTTTTGCATAAAAAGAGGGCTGCGCACTAAAAATTTTACATTCTTAGTGCAACAGCCTCTAAAACATCCTTTTTCTTCAGCAATTAACCAAATTTTATTTATAAGTTATCGCATTATACAATTCGTCTAAATAGGTCCGTTTAGCATCTACGCCCAAACTCAAATCGCTAACTACCACACGGTCATAATTATCTTCCACACCATCAGATAAAATGCGATTATCTGCATGAATAATATATGGAACATCATTCACCGAGCCAAGATAAACCATTACATGATGCTTCATGAACAAAATAGAACCAGGTTCCAAGCTATTAATAGTCGCCAACTTTTGACCAGCAGATAGTAACTTCAATGGAACATTTACCCCTGCTGTCTGACGCTGCTGACCTGAATTGCGCGGCAAAAAAATTCCCATTGTCCGGAAAACATCGTAAGTCAAACCAGAACAATCTACACTATTGAATCTTCCACCCCAACCATATATATTAGCATAAAATTTAAATGACTCACGTATAACATTATTAGCTGTATAGGGCATATATCCCTTATGTAATGATGAATTTTTAACTATGACAGCCGTGATTTCTTTTAATTTTCCAGAACTAGCGCGTAAAGGAGCTGTTACCGTATAGGAATCATCTGTCTCGTCATTTAGCAAAATACGCGCTCCCATCTGATGGAAAACTAGATTGTCGCCAGCTGGTAGATTATAGTCTTTTCCTACTACCACTAAGAATTTAGAGGGATTAACATATTTTAGCCAAGTAGTGCGATTACAAAAAGCTACATCATATTTAGATAGCCACCCACGGTAATTGTACATCTGCACATAGTAAAATTCACCATCCTTGGATGTATGCAGTACTGCTACCGCTTCTCCAGGCTCAACAGTTGTGTCTTGTAAATATTCCTTAAGAAAATCAGACGGATCTCTAAATAGCCAATCCGCTGTCGGCAAATTTCGTAAATCACCTCTCTTAACGGTAACCGCATAACGAACCTCTATCGTTTTACCAATGGCCTCGGGATTTGTCAGCTTTTTTAAATTTTCAATATAATCCGCTGTAATTTTCACGCCATTCAAATACAAAACTTCATCCAAATCAGAATAGTCCATCACCGTACTCTTAATATCAGCGCCGTCCATAGTAACCGGCAGAGCAGATAAATCTAACACTGCATGGGTCTTAGTCCTAATCTTGGCATTAAAATCATCCACCCCTGCCTTATTCAAAATTATCTTTTCTCCTTCTGGATTTCTATTAACCCAGTAATCCGCCGTACACATAGGCGAGTTTGTTACCAATCCGGCCATAGCCGTATTACACATAAGGAAAGTTAGTACCGTTAAAAGCACTTTTTTAAACATTACTTTGTTCCCTCCTTAATTTTTCAAACTAATATTAACTATCAAATTGCACTATAATGATTATAACATTTAATTCTGAAATTTCAACTATTTTTATAAAAAAACTGTCCAAACGTCGCCTTATCCTCAGTATTCACTAGATTCATATCAGTAATTCGTTTATTATAACTACCCAGTTCTTAATTAGAAACGAGCTATATTTAAATTTCATTACAAATTAATCGACCGCTTTATTGCTCTTTCGGTAATATTAAACACTACCATATTTCCAACGCTTCTTTATTTTTAATTAACATCACTAATTATGATATGATATATGATAACATATTTACTAAAAAATGGAGGAGCAAACTTTTTACCAAAAATTATTTTAAACCTCAAGCTATCGTCTGTTTTTTTACCGGAGACATTTTTACTTGAAATTTTGCCAAGTTAATTTTATTTTAACCAAAATTTTTAATAATGATTATTTATTTTCATCTGAAAATGAGACCTGGACTGATTAGGGAAGACTATTTTCAATTCTATTTTAAAATGAATTACCAGTTTTTATCAGATGAAAACAGTTTTTTGTATTGTTGAAAATAGTGTAATATTTTTTACACTATTTTATTTTTTGTTTTCATTATCTTTGTTAAATGAAAATATATTTGACGTAGTGTTTTATAAGTGTTATTTTAGAACAGGGTTAATTCTTACCATGACGTGATAATTAAACTATATTTATCTGAATAGGTGTGTTCTATTTAATATTAACTATTATAATTAAGCATAGACTTTCAGTTTAAACGATTTAAGTGCATGCTAATCCTAAATAATTTGACCCAACCAACTTAACGGAGGTGTTCTTATGCATATCCTTGACACGATAAAACAAAAACAAGATTCTCTTTCCAAAATGCACAAGGTCCTCGCCGATTTTGTAGTCAACAATTTCGTAGATGTATCATTTATGTCCATCACTGAATTCAGTGCCAAAACCAATGTTAGTCCGGCTACCATTACCAGGTTTGTCCGGGCGCTTGGTTACAAGAACTATATGGAGTTCCAGTCTAACGTAAATAAGATGGTTAAGCGGGAGATGGAACCCACTACCGAGTTTAAATTTAATATGCGTTACGTCTACAGCACCAACGTACTGTATGACCAGATCAAAGATGCCAAAAGCGATCTGGACGAGCTTTACAGCGATGATCTCAATGAAATGCTTGAAGCTGCCAGTCAGACTCTGAGCAAGGCAAAGCGTATCTATATTCTTGGTTCCCGCACTACCTTTGCAGTAGCCTATTATTGTTACTTTTCCTTAAACCGCATCATGGAGAATGTCATATTAATTGAGAATCGCAATGACGATATTTCCATTCGTCTTCAATATGTTACCAAGGATGATGTGCTTTTAGCCATCACTTATCCCAAATACACGGGTTTCACCTTAAAGATTGTCAAGTTCTTCAAAGACCAGGGCTGTAAGATAGTAGGCATTACCGACCGCTACACTTCGCCGATAGCCCAATACGCCAACCATCTGCTTATCGTCAAGAATATGTTGAAGATTTATTTCGTCACCACCTTCACAATTATTAATGCTTTAATTATTCTGGTAGGACGCTACAACCCGCAGGCTCATATCGCCGTATTCGACGAAGAGAACGAAATTACCCGCCGTCTTGGCGTCTACGGTCTGGATACGCTTGAGACGGAACATTATACGAGGAATATATGAATTATCCAAACTTAGACCTGATCATCAAAAACAGCCTAATCATAGACGGCACGGGACAACAAGGCTACCCGGCTGATATTGGTATCACAGGTGACAAGATTGTTTTAATCCAAAAAGATATTAATTGTCCGGCACGGACTGTGCTAGATGCCTCCGGCCTGGTAGCAGCTCCCGGTTTTATCGATATTCATTCTCATTCTGACTGTTGTTCCTTCTTGCCCGGCCAGAAAATGACCAGCAAGCTATATCAAGGTGTTACCCTGGAAATCATCGGTAATTGCGGGATTTCCTGTTTGCCTATTAATGAACAATGCCGTCAGATTGTAACTAAATTTTTTACTGCTAATCTAGAGCTACCTTCAAACGGCCTGCTCCTAGAAGATAATACGGTACTCGATTATGCTAATCATGTAAAACGCTGTTCTGCTGCTACCAATATCGGAGTTCTGCTAGGCCACGGCAGTTTGCGGATCTGCATCATGGGTTTTGCAATGCGCCCTCCTTCCAGCTGGGAATTGCAGGCAATGTCTGATTTATTAGACCATGAGTTGTCAAGCGGTGCCTTAGGCTTATCCCTTGGGCTTATTTACCCGCCCAGTTCCTACGGCAGCCGGGAAGAATTAATCGCCCTGGCCAAAGTATTAAAAAAGCACGAAGCAATCTTAAGCGTGCACCTACGTAATGAAAGCAACTGCATATTTGAAGCAGTCAATGAAATGCTGGAAATAGCCAGAGCATCTCAAGTGCATCTGCAAATTTCTCATTTAAAGTTAATAGGTCCAGCCCAGTGGGGTAAGGCACGCCAATTACTGGATCTTATCAAATCCGCTCAGGACGAGGGACTTAATATCACCTGTGATCAGTATCCCTATACTGCTACTTCCACCAATATGGCCGCCCTGGTTCCAGGTTGGGCCCAAAACGGAGGACTGGATGCCATGTGCCGGCTTCTGGCGCACCCGGAAGGAAAACTTTTAAACGCCATCCAGACGGAAACGGAACGACGAGGTGGTGCCAGTTGTGTACTGGTAGTTTCCACCCGAGGCTTGTACCCACAATTTGAGGGAGTTACCCTAGACAAGATAGCTCAAAAGCTCCAACTGCCTCCGTCTCAAGTGGTCTGCCGACTACTCCGGGAAACTAACGGTGGAGTCCCCTGTTGCTACTTCAGCTTGTCGGAAGAAGACATGCTGACCATAATGAAAGAACCTTATATCTGTATAGGTTCTGACGGGTATGCCTTCCCGTTTGAAAAAGGCTTTTTACACACTAATCCCCATCCTCGCAGCTTTGGCACCTTCCCACGGTTTTTGCAAATCGTACGAGAGCGTCAGCTGATGAGCTTGGAAGCGGCTCTCGCCAAAATAACCTCGCTGCCCGCCAAGATTCTGGGCCTCCAGAACCGTGGCACCCTAACCTTAGGCAGTAAGGCTGATATTACGATTTTGGACCCAGCCCGGATAGAAGACCGTTCAACCTATACCGACTCTCAAAAAAAGCCGGCCGGCATCAGCTATGTGATTATCAACGGCCAGTTAGCTTTAGCTAAAGGAGAACAGGTAGGTTGCAACCTCGGACAAGTTATTTTCAAAGGGGGTCTTACCCATCACTAAAAATGATGTAACCCAGTCTTAGTTATTATCAAAGGAGTTTTTAACGATGAAAAAAAATGATCCGATTGGTGTTATGGATTCCGGAGTTGGAGGACTTACGGTTCTACACTGCCTGCAAAAACATTTCCCCCACGAGCATTTCCTATATTTAGGAGATACCGCCCGTACACCGTATGGCATCCGCACCAGAGCAGAAATAACCTCTATGGTCGCTGAAATGACTGATTGGCTGGCTAGTCAGAACATCAAACAATTAATCGTGGCTTGTAATACGATTACCGTCCTGGGTACGAACGTAATCCGTAGAGGGTATCCCTTCCACGTGATTGGCATGTCCAGAGGTGCCAGATTAGCTTTAGCCGCCACCAAAAATAAACGTATCGGCGTGTTCGCCACCGACTTTACGGTCAGCACCAGGTCGCACCAGGAAGCCATCCAGGCTTTGGACAGCTCAGTGCAGGTCTTTAGTCAGGGCTGTACGAAACTGGTTCCGCTCATAGAAGCTGAACAATTTGCTACGCCCCAAATGGCAGATGCGATTCAGGAATATGTAGATATCCTGAAAAAAGACCAGGTGGATACGGTGCTTTTATCCTGCACCCATTATCCTTTCTTGCGTCAGGAAATCGAACAGGCCTTCGGACCTGGCGTCACGGTCATCGATCCGGCAGACGCCACCTCCGCTGCCGCCCAAGCTGATTTAAAAAAATCCAACCTGGAACAATTGGAAGGAACAGGCCATAGTACCATATGCTTCACCGGTCACCTGGAAAGATCCCGGCACCTGGCAGCCAAAATGTTAGACCTGAGTCAATGCGACTTTAAAGAAATAAATTTGAAGAATTGAGGTGCCGCTATGTTAAGAGCTTCTAAAAGAGCCCGGTCACTCACCATCTCTCCTATCCGCAAACTGGTGCCTTTTGCCCAGGCCGCCACGGCCAGGGGTAAAAAGGTCTACCATTTGAACATCGGACAGCCTGATCTACCGACCCCGCCTAATTTTATGGAAAAGATTCGTACCTTTAATAAGAAGACTATTTCTTACGGCAATTCCCAAGGCGATATGGAGCTGATTAAAGCAATCCAAAAATATTACCAGTCCTGGAACATGGATTATGACCTGGATAATATTTATATCACTAACGGAGGCAGCGAGGCGTTGGAAATGGCTATGCTGACCACCTGCGACCCCGGGGATGAGATTCTGGTCTTCGAGCCTTTTTATCCGAATTATAATACCATGGCCAAAGCCTTTGGGGTTAAACTCAGGCCGGTAGCCACTTCTCCCACGGCCGGCTATCACCTGCCGGATGAGGAGACCATCATCAAACGGCTGACGGTTAATACCCGGGCTATCCTGCTTACTAACCCCGGCAACCCAACCGGCGTGGTCCTGACTCACGAAGAAATGGATATGATTGCCAGAATAGCTATCAAATACGAGCTGGCCCTTATCGTGGATGAAGTTTACCGGGAATATGTTTTCTCCGGTAAGTTTGAAAGCTTTGGTACCCGCAAGTCTCTGGCCAACAACCTGATCATCACAGATTCCGTCTCCAAGCGCTACAGTGCCTGTGGAGCCCGTATCGGCTGCATCATCAGCAAGAACAAGCTGTACTGCAAAGAATTCATGAAATGCTGCCAGGCCAGGCTTTGTCCGCCTACGCTGGAACAGTTCGGCGCCGCAGCTCTATATGATACGCCGGTGTCTTATTTAAAGGAAGCCAACGTAGAATACCAAAAGCGTTGTGACACTATCAAAGCGGAGCTGGCTAAGATTCCCGGACTTATCTCTTCTAAACCAGAGGGAGCCTTCTACGTCATGGTTAAGCTCCCGGTGGACAGCGCCGAAAAATTTGCCGTGTGGCTGCTCAACGAGTTTGATGTAAATGGTGAAACGGTAATGATTGCTCCCGGCGACGGCTTCTATGCCACCAAGAAAAAAGGTCTGAAAGAAGCCCGGCTGGCCTACGTAATCAACTGCGATGATTTGAAAAAGGCTATCGGTTTATTAGCCGCCGGTTTAAAAGCTTATCCCGGTTATACGGGAGCCTGACTTCAATTGAACCATACTTAACCAGACTGTTTTAATTTTAGTTGGAAACAGGTTTCGGTCATATTATCTATTCTAATATGGTTAATTAGTTGTCAGAATAATAAGTTTTTAAAAGTTTTTAATAATTAAAAGTTACTATTAATTTCCGTTTTTAGATAGCAACTTTGGTTTTAAAGCCGTTTCCCAACAAAAGTAAAAAATATCTCCAGAAGTCAGAAATAGCAGGTTGTGCCTGCTAAAAAAGTGTAAAAATTTATAAAGGAGGGAATTTTTATGAAGTTTAAAACTGTTGTGTTGTCCGTTGCTCTCGCCGCTGTCACCTATGCGTCCTTCTTACCGGGCGTAGCCAGTGCCGGTGCTGTCAACCAGTTCGTTACCCCGGAGTGGATCAGTCAGGAAATAAAGAGCGCCTGCAAAGACCAGACTACCGGCTATTCCATCCTGGTCCGTGATCTTAAAACAGGTCAGGAAGCTTATCTGAATCCGATGCGGCAACGGTCCGCCAGCTTGATTAAGGTTTACATTCTGGCCGAAGCCTACAACCTGAAGAAACAGGGCAAACTAGACTTTAACGAACCGGTCATCATTCACAAGGCCGATCAAAGAGCCTGGGGCTCTCTGGACAAGGTTCCCGACGGAACCAAAGTTACGGTCAGAGACCTGCTGGAGCAGATGATCGTGGTCAGCGACAACACCGCTACCAACCTGCTAATCGACAAACTTGGCTACGACAAGGTTAATGCCTTTATTCAGTCCATCGGATGCTATGATACGGTCCTGGGCAGAAAGATGTTAGACAGCGCCGCAGCAAAAGCCGGTCATGACAACTGGACCTCCCCCAAGGATATGGCCCACATCTTTGAGTTAATGTACAAAGGTAAACTAGTTGATCCTAAGAGTGATAAAGAAATGATTGGTATCCTGAGCCGTCAGCAGTGGAACGAGCGCATCCCCGGCAACCTTCCGCACGATTTAAAGATTGCCCACAAAACCGGTGAATTAGGCAATGCTCTTCATGACTGCGGCATCGTCTTCGGACGTCAGCGTGACTACATCCTGTGCATCATGACCAAGGATGTTCCAGATGCACATCACGGCTACGATGACAACAATATCCAGGTCTTCAATGACATGGCCCTGATTTCCAAGTTAATCTGGAACAAGATTGATGATCCGGTCCTGGCACATGAAGGTACCAATTATTATTGAGAATAAGCTGTATAGCAACCATAAAATTAACGCTTACTAAATAATACCTTATGAGGTATTTACAGACAGACTGGTGGATTTTTCCACCAGTCTCCTGTCAGGAGGGAAAAAGGCTTAAGAAATTACTTTTAACCGCCTGTGCGGTTTTCCTATGCAATACTGCCCTGGCCGGAGTTATTACCAATTCCCCCATGGATACCGCTGCTTTTTGGACCAACCTTATTCAAAACGGTGATAACGTCATTATGACTGGAAACAAAGGTTGATGATGATGATCCTTATGATATTCAAAACGGTGATAACGTCATTAAGCCTATAAAGACAATCTCATTGCCAATACCAATGCTGAGCAGATTCCCGCACAGGTTCAGATTCGTTACGGAGTTATCACCCAACATTGCAACATGAGAATTCTTCCTACGGAAGACGATCTTTTCGATGAACCGGATGATATTTATTATGATGACCTGCAAGACACCACCCTGGAAATTGGCGAACCGGTAGTAATTTATCATACCTCTAAGGACGGTTTATTTTATTACGTCCAACTGCATAACTACCAGGGCTGGGTTAAAGCCGGCAATATTACTTTGGCGAAGAAAACCGACTGGCTGATATATGTTCAACCAGTAAGTTTCCTCATGGTGGTAGATAAAGAATATTTCCTGCCGCTGAGCGGTCAGGAGTTGTACTGTCAGATGTGTACCAGACTACCTTTGCAGACTGCTAGTGGTTCCGGCTACACGGTTACGGCGCCGACAAGAAACAGTCAAGGCTTCTTAAAAGAAACCAAAACCACTCTGGCAAAGTCCTCCGCCCTGCACGAGGGCTATCTCCCTTATACCACCAATAATATCATCCGTCAGGCCTTTAAGTTCTATGGTAATGTTTACGGCTGGGGCGGACTCTTAAACAGCGTGGACTGTTCCTCCCTGGTTTACAACGTTTATCGTACCATGGGTCTTTATCTGCCTCGCAACGCGGATGAGCAGAGAGATACTGCCGGTATCGGCACCAAAGTTGAAGGTTTCACCGATCAGCAGCGCCTGGCCGCTCTCGCAACCTTGGCGCCCGGTTCGACCATTCACTTAGGCGGTACCCATGTGATGATCTACCTTGGTATGGTAAATCACGTGCCGTATGTTATCCACTCCGCCAGCAGCTACGAAGGAAGTAAGAAAATTTACATCCGCCAGGTCCTGGTCAGTGACCTGAACCTTCACAAGAAGAACAACCTGTCCTTCCTGGCTGGCTCTAACAAGTACATGACCTTTAGGTGAAAGCATCATCATTTCATCACCTCCGCTTAATCAGTCAGACAACGTCTAAAGTTTGTTTTACTTAACTTAAGAAAGGAGAATAAAATGTTTAAACAACTGTTGCTTACCGCTTTTACGATTTTATGCTGCAATACTGCCCTGGCTGGCGTGATCACCAATTCTCCGCTGGATACGCCGGAGTTCTGGGTTAACCAGTTGAATCGGGACGACGCGGTCATCATGACCCGGAGCACCAGTTGCCCTGGAGCGGCCAGCCGGGCCGTGACCAACGGTGATTCGGTCATCATGACCCCGATTCAGATTCAAGTCTTTAACCAGAAGGTTTACCGGACTTCTCCCACCACCACCTTCGACTTGTCTGCTTTGTCGGCTAAAGTAGACAGCTCAATCTTCAAAAAGAACCTGACCGACTACTCCGCCATCGCGGAAACGGTCTATAAAAACGGCGTCAAAGTAGACCAGGCTTATAAGGATCAACTGATTGCCCAGGTCAATGCGGCTGCGCTGCCGGCTCAGGTGGAGGTTCGCTATGCTGTAGTTACCAAGCATTGCAACATGCGGATCCTGCCTACCGAAGACGGTCTCTTTGATGAACCAGACGACCGATATTACGACGACTTGCAGGATACGACCCTGGAGGTCGGGGAACCGGTAGCGGTTTTTCACACCTCTAAAGACGGCAATTTTTACTTTGTCGAGATGCACAACTACCAGGGCTGGATTGGCAAAGAGAACCTGGCCTTCTGCTCCAAAGCCGAGTGGCTGAAATTCTTAGCCCCGGACAAGTTTCTGATGGTCATCGACCCCAGTTACAATATGAAGGTCAAGGGTCAGGACTTGTACTATCAGATGAGTGCCAGGATTCCTTATCAGAAGATAACTGACAACGGTTATACCGTAACTGTTCCTACCCGCACCAATAAGGGCCAACTTAAAACTCTCTCCGTTAATATTCCTAAAGACAAGGCTCTGTACGAAGGCTACCTGCCCTATACCCAGAACAATATTATCCGGCAGGCCTTTAAGTATTACGGCCATGTTTACGGCTGGGGCGGACTGCTGTGCAGTGTAGACTGCTCCGGTTTATCCTACGACCTTTTCCGCACTATGGGACTGTACCTGCCGCGCAACGCCGGCGATCAGGCAACTACGGCCGGTATAGGTACAGATGTTAATAGCTTTACCCGTGAGCAGCGCCTGGAAGCTCTGTCCAAACTGGCTCCAGGTTCTACGATTCATCTGCGCCGCTCCCACATGATGATTTACTTAGGCATGGTAGACGGCGTTCCTTATGTCATCCACTCCTCCGGTTCCTACTACAAAGACGGTAAGCATATTGACACCAGAAGAGTTATCGTCAGCGACCTGGACCTGGACAAAAAGATTAAGGGTGTTTTCTCTACCTACCTGATGCTCTCTAACAAGTACATGACCTTTAAGCTGTAAACTAGATTGAACCTGTCCTTCCCCCGTAAGGAAGTGGGACAGGATAAAAGATTCTACTAAATTTAAGGATGGTGAAATATTATGATTACCAGCGGTTTTACTTATATTGCATTCTTAATTTTCTTTGCCGGCGTGATGGTTATGCTGGAAAAGAAGACCCAAGCTAAATTTTTTAACGTTTTACCTCCAGTTGTACTTATCTACTTGCTTACCATGCTAATGTGCACGGTTAACTTATGGGATATGAAAGCCACTAAGCCAGCCTACACCGTTTTAAAGAATAACCTGTTGTATGCCATGATTTTTTTATTCCTGTTGCGCTGCGACATCCGTAGGGTACTGAAACTGGGACCCAGGATGCTGGTAGGCTTCTTCTCAGCAACCTTTACGATTATGATCGGCTTTGTCATTTCCTATGCTATTTTCCACAACTACATGGATCCCGGCTCCTGGAAAGCCTTGGGCGCTCTATGCGGCAGCTGGATTGGCGGCAGCGGCAACATGATAGCCATTCAGGCCGCCCTGGACGTCAAGGAAGGTGCCATGGCTTACGCCCTGGTGGTAGACTCCATCGACTACTCCATCTGGGTAGCATTTCTGCTGTGGGCGGTCAGCCTGGCTCCTAAGTTTAATGCCTGGACCGGCGCAGACACTACAGCACTGGATGAAGTTTCCAGACGTCTGGAAGAAGCCGATGCGGCCAATAAAGAGTCTATCAGCTTTGCCAGCCTGATTTTCCTGCTGGGCTTAGGTCTTTTAGTTTCCGCCCTAAGTCAGGATGTAGGTGAGGTAGTTCACGGAGCTTTGAAAACGGCTCTGCCGATGATCGATAAAGCTACCTGGATTGTCCTGCTGGTCACGGTCTTAGGCCTGATGGGTGCAGTTACGCCTCTGGCCAAGATGAAAGGCGGACCTGAACTATCCAACCTGATGCTGTACAGCGTTATCGCCCTACTGGCCTCTCGCGCCAGCCTGCTGGAACTTAAAGATGCGCCCCTGTGGATTTTAGCCGGGTTCGTTATCCTTGGTATACACGGCATCTTGTTCCTGGCCATTGCCAAGTTTGCCAAACTGGATATGTTCACCTGCGGCGTAGCTTCCCTGGCTAACATCGGCGGTACGGCTTCGGCACCTATCCTGGCCGGTACTTATTCCGGTTCCCTAGTTCCTGTCGGCATCCTGATGGCCTTAATTGGTTATGCGGTCGGCACCCCTCTGGGCTTGGTCTGCGCTCATATCATGAGCATGTTTGGTTGATTTTAGTTCAACTGCCGGGCAGATTTAGTTTCTGGTTAGCTAAAAAAACTAGATTGATTTTTCTTTAACCGGCTTATCAAAATCTGCTTGGCAGTTATTATAGCCCTTATATCCCTAAGGAGGAACCGATACTTAATGTATGATCTACTAATAAAAAACGGTACTTTGGTGGACGGCACCGGTAAAACCGGTTATCAAGGTGATTTAGCCGTTAAAGACAAAAAAATAGCGGCGCTGGGTAAAGTCCCCGACCAGGTGGCTAAACAAGTAATTGACGCTAAAGGCTGCATCGTCAGCCCGGGCTTCATTGATATCCACTCCCATTCTGACTGGTGTCCCTTCTATAAGGGCTACCGGATGGAAAGCAAGCTGCAGCAGGGCATTACCCTGGAAATCGTGGGCAACTGCGGTATTTCCCTCTTACCGGCTAATGAGGCCAAGCGGGCGGAGATCACGGAGCTCATGGCCAGCGGACTGGAACTGCCCATGCACGGACTCACCATGATAGATGACACCCTGGCAGATTACGAGAAGCACCTGGAGGCTATGCCTCCCTGTACCGATATGGGCCTTTTAATCGGCCACGGTACCTTAAGAGGCGCGGTGATGGGCTTTGGTATGAGAAAGCCTGCCGCAGAAGAACTCAAGGCCATGGAAGCGCTGCTGGATAAACTGATGAGTGAAGGCGCCTTCGGCTTGAGCCTGGGGCTTATTTATCCTCCCAGCTCCTACGGCGAGGTAGACGAACTAACCGCCCTGGCGAAGGTGGTCAAACGCCATAACGGTATCCTGGCGGTGCACATGCGCAGTGAAAGCACGAAGATTTTTGCCGCGGTGGACGAGATGCTCACCGTAGCCAAAAACAGCGGCGTCCATCTGCAGATCAGTCATTTAAAGCTGATTGGCCGTCCCCAGTGGGGCCGGGCCCAAGAACTGCTCCAAAAAATTAAAACGGCCCGGGACCAGGGAATTGAGGTCACCTGCGACCAATACCCCTACCTGGCCACATGTGCCAGTCTGGCCGTACTGATTCCGGACCGGATGAAGGACGGCGGCACTGAAGCTATGTGTAAGCGTCTGAAGCATCCGGATGCCAGCGTCATCGCCGATACCAAGGCTGAGATGGAGCGCCGGGGCGGAGCCGAAGGCGTGCTCATCATCACCACCACCGGCTGGAAACCGGAGTACGACGGCAAGACTCTGGCCGAAGCGGCTAAGGACATGCAGCTGCCGCCGGAAGTAGCGGCCAGCGAGATTCTGGTTAAGTCCAAGGGTATGGTGCCCTGCTGCTATTTCTGTCTGAACGAAGAAGATATGCTCACCATCATGAAAGAAAAATTCATCGCAGTAGGCTGCGATGGTTATGCCCTTCCTTACGACCGGGACTTCTTCATGGGTTCCAATCCTCACCCAAGAAGCTACGGCAGTTTCCCAAAATTCTTTGAAACCGTCCGGGAGAAGAAAGTACTGAGCCTGGAGGAAGCCGTTTATAAGACCACCGGCCTGGCCGCCAAGATCCTGCACTTACTGGACCGGGGCGAACTGGCCGTCGGCAAACGGGCAGATATTACTATTTTTGATTTTAACCAGATTAAAGATTTGACCAAGTACACCGACCCCTTCCAGAAACCGGAAGGCATCAAGTACGTCATCTTAAACGGCAACCTGGCCTTGGCTAATCGGGAGATGCATGGACCGGCGGCCGGCAGACTGGTAAAGCACCAGTAAATGATCAAGCACAGATAATAAACTAAGTTCAAGTGATTAGATAAGCCTTCGTAAAAAATATAACTAAGATAAAATTTAGAAGGATGGTGAAAAATGAAATCAGAGACCAAAAAATTAGCTCTAGCTGCTCTGATGACTGCTTCGCTGGCAGCTTCTCCCCTGGCCGCCCAAGCCGCTGAAGGCATGAGCGCTCCTGCTAAAACCGAGTTAACCAAGGAACTACACGCTATGATTGGAGATACCGGCACCAGTGTTCCCGGATTAGGCGTCGTCGTTTACAAAGATGGCAAAAAGGTTTACAGCCATTTTGACGGCCGCCGGCACATAGACAACAAGAATCCTAAGAACGACCTGAAGGTCACCGCCGATACCCGCTTTAGAGTAGCTTCTGTGTCCAAACAGTTTACCAGCTTTACCATCATGCAGCTGGTTGATCAGGGCAAAGTTAATCTCGATGGTGATATCAGTCAATATCTTGGCTTTAAGCTGCGCAACCCCAACTATCCTGATAAGCCTATCACCGTGCGGATGCTGCTCTCCCACACCTCTTCTTTAAGAGACGGCACCTCTTATTCTATTCCGCCGGAGTACAGCATCAAAGAGTTCTTCAGCCCCGCCGGCAAGTTCTGGGATCAGGGACATCACTTTGCCGAAGCCGGGCAAGCCCCCGGCCAGTATTTTAAATATTGCAATCTGAACTACGGTCTCCTGGGTACTATCATTGAAGCCGTCACCGGTCAACGTTTTGATAAATATCAGAAGAACCATATTTTAAAACAGCTGGACATCAAGGCCGATTATAAGGTCGGTGGTTTAGCCCCCGAAGAATTCAAAATGCTGGGCGCCATCTACCAGAAAAACCTGGACGGTAAATGGAACGAGAAGGGCCCCTGGATTGCCCAGATGGACGAATATAACGGCAAACAGCCCGCCAACGATATGGTCATGGTACAAAATCCTGACGTGCGCGCCAGCGACTGGTGGTACAGCCTCAAAAATTACCGTCCCGGTACCAACGCTACCATGTTCTCGCCCCAGGGCGGCCTGCGCATTTCTTACAACGAACTGGAACATTGCCTCCAGATGCTGATGAACCGGGGCACTTATAAGGGCAAGCAAATCATTAAGCCGGAGCTCATCGATGCCATGCTGACGCCCCAGTGGCAATACAATCCTGCCCACCCTAACGGCTCCACCTACGGCGGCACCATCTTGTCCTACGGACTTGGCGAATACCAGATCATCGGCAACAGCACTTCCCGGGTCTGCAAGGACCACGAGATTAACTTAGTCGGTCATACGGGGGAGGCCTACGGCCTCCTGTCCGGTGTCTTCTTCAAGCCTGGTACGAAGGACGGCTTCGTCTATATGATGAACGGCGAAGCAGTAGCCGAGGACGACGATCCCCGCAGCGCCGGCAATTTCAGCGGCAACTATGTCTGGGAAGAGAACGTTATGAACGCTATTTGTAAGAATGCCTTTTTCTTTGGCAAAGATAAGTAGGAAGAAAATTGATAAAGTAACGCAAAAATCTCTGCAAGCTGCCGACCAGGCAGCTTACAGAGATTTTTTATTCTAGTGTTCAATTGTATGACTAAATTACAGAATTCAATTGTAGAGTTTAGCTAGTTCAAGCTAAATTTAACCCATGACTTGTCTTGAAAAGCACAAATTATTTCAATTCTACCGCTCTCTTCATATAGCGTTTAGCATTCTTGACAAAATAATCCTGCCGTGCGTTGCGTCTGGTGGTCAATTGCTCTTCTATATTGTCCTTTTCATAAATATCATTATGATAATATTTCCCTGTTACCCGGTTCAGAGAGGCAAAATCACCTTTCATGAATAAATCCAGATAGCTCTCAGCCCGGTAATTAATTCCCTTTTCACGGAGCTTGTCCAGGCGCATGGTTACAACGATATCGGCACCCGTCTTATTGGCAATATCTTCCAAGGTAGTCCGGTCAAAATTCTTTAAGCCTTCCGCAGGAACAGCCTTAGCTAAATCGTCATCCCCCACCATATCAAAGCTGGGGTATTTATAAAGCATAGCCGCCAATTCCCAGTACAGGGCACCATAATCCGGCGTATCAGCATCTTTAGCCTTATCGGCTTCCACCTCGGCCGAAACCTGCAAAGGTAAAACGGCAATCCGGGCCGCTTCCGCCGTCTGGGTCAAAGGTACATTTAAGCAGAACACAGCCGCTAAAAGCAACAGCAAACTAGTAAACTTTTTCATGATTCATCCTCCTGCGAATTGGTAAATTCCAGTTTTTATATAAAGCCAGTCAATATCTTATTGACCATATCCATAATACCACACTTGCAGCCAAAATAACAGTGAAATTTACGCAAAGTTTTAGGGCCAGTAATTTCAATTTTAAGGCATAAAAAAGCAGGACAACCGAAGTTGTCCTGCTCTTCACTTTTTAAAGGAAATGGTCCTTAGTCTAATAACTTAGATTAGAACGTTACCATTAACTGAGTCCACAGAGTCTTAGCACGGGCATCAGTCTCGCGGCCCTTCAGATCATACCACTCAACGTCAGCAACCATGTTCTTAGCTACGGTGTAAGCAGCGATTAAGCCATAACCCTTGAAGCCTTCAACAGCGCCCTTAGTATTGAAGTAGTTAGCATCGCCATCCATGGTGTGAGCTACTACAGTGCCAGCGCCCTGGTTGTACCACTTAGCGGTAAAGCCATAGCTACCGGGCTTGGAAGCCTTAGCACCCATATAGTTAGCAGTCAGCACGAAACCGCCCTTAGCAGCACCGTCAACAACCAATTGATCATCAATGTTAGACTTCAAATAAATGAAGCTGGCACCGAACTTATCAGTGTTGTAAGCTAAACCAACATTCCAGATACCATTGTCACTAACATCACTAGAAACTTTGGTAGAACCAGCATAACCAGTCATGTACTTGTCATAACCAGCGCTTAAGGTTACGTTCTTGGCAATATCACCAGCAGCATTTACGCCCCAGGCCTTATCGTACTTTACGCCATCCCAACCATCTTGGTTGGTAGGACGACCATAATAAGCACCTACGCGAACTTTCTTACCGTAGTTAACGTTGATACCATCAAAACGAGTATCGTATTCGTTGCCATCAGCCAGACACAGGCCAAAACGACCAACCTGAACCTTAGCTCCGCCCAGACGGCCATCCAGGTAAGAACGCTGCCAAGCAGTACCTTCGTTATCTTCACTAGCTAAACCAGTACCACTATTGGAAATATTAGCATCATTGGTACCAGCCATGTTGTTGCCAGCATAACGATGGGTATTTTCCAGTAAGTTTACATAGTTCCAAGTATCATTTACAGCACCGGTCAAAATCAGACGGCTACGGATATCGCCTTTGTAGGCATGACCATTGTCAGTACCAGTATTGGTATCATAGCTGGTGTTACGATAAGCAACACGAACGTTACCAGCAATCTTTACATTGTCGCTCTTCTTTTCCAGTTTTGCTACGCGAACGCCCAGAGCATCCAGCTCATCAGCGAACTCAGAAGCCAGACGATCAACGTTAGCGCCCTTAGCCATAGCCTTAGCTACGATCTGAGCCATTTCATAACGGGTCATCAGTTTGTCGCCCTGGAAAGTGCCATCAGGATAACCATCAACTACGCCAGCTGCAACCAACTTAGCGATGCTGCCATATGCCCAATGACCAGCAGGTACATCAGAGAACGGGTTAGCAGCATAAGCGGAAGCGGTAACGCCCATAGCCAGTGCCATTGCTAATACTAAAGACTTTTTCATAATGTGTTTCCTCCTTTTAAGGAACATTTTATTTATCATAAAATGCCTGGGAGAAACTGCCTTCACTAGAGCCTTGTTAGTAAGAGTTGCCTTGTTTCCTCTACCCGGGCCTTAGCTACCGTGCCTATCTCCTTGCGCATCCTATAATCACACATCATCGACCAGGCGAATTATAAACTGCTCGGTCTATGTGAGTATTGTAAACCATTCAGTCTAAAATTGCAAGCTTTTTTACAGTTTTTTATAATTATAGGACCAAAATTTCACAATTTAGAGGCCATTTTGATAAAAAAAATCCCTGAGCCTGGATTTTCATCTGCTCAGGGAAACCTACCCTCTGTCAACTAAACCATAAAATATAACTTTGGCCACCCGCTGGTAATATTTATCTATGTGGTCATCATCAATATTATCCTTAGCATAAAGAGCGCCCATAAAATTTTGGAACTGCCTCATAATATCTAATAACTGCTTTTTATTTATATCAGGTCTTACTTTAACCCACTCTAAGTAATAATCAAAAACCTTACGGTCAAAGTCATCGTAACCGACTCTAATTTGGGCCAGCTCACTGCGCAAATGTTCTGGCGGATTTACCAAAACTTCAGAAAAAATATGCTTATAGAGAGGATATTTCTGAAAAAAAGTCTTCCGTTGATTAAAATATACGCTGGAATCAATTTTTTCCGTACCAGCATCCAAAGATACGTGTTTCTCCAGATAATCGGTCAAACGATCAAAACACTCTTTGACGCATAACAGATATAACTCATCCTCACCTGAATAATAGTGATAAAGATTGCCTTTGGAAATGCCGCCTTCAGCGCAGATGTTATTAACCGAACCTAAAAGATAACCCTTCTCGGAAAATTCTTTTACAGCGCAATCCAGGATTTTTCGTTGGCTCCGCAGATGCTTCTCTGCTTTCTTCATCTATTCATCTCCATATAAAGATAACCATACAGCCTATTTAAATAATACCATAAATAAGCTGTATGGCCAAGAAATAATTCTTACTAAATTAATCTATTCTTTGCATTTTTAACTCAAGTTACTTAAGTTATTAACCTAAGACGACTTAAATTAGAACGTTACCATCAACTGAGTCCACAGAGTCTTAGCGCGTTGATCAGTCTCGCGACCCTTTAAATCGTACCACTCAACATCAGCAACCATGTTCTTAGCTACGGTATAAGCAGCTACTAAGCTATAACCCTTAAAGCCTTCCATCTGACCAATATTAAAGTAAGAAGCATCACCATCCATAGTATGAGCCGGGAAAGTGCCAGCGCCCTGGTTGTACCATTTAGCGGTAAAACCATAGCTGCCGGGCTTGGAAGCCTTAGCACCCATCAAGTTAGCAGTCAACACGAAGCCACCCTTAGCAGCGCCGTCAACGACCATAGCATCATCAATATTGGACTTCATATAAATGAAGCTTGCGCCCCACTTATCGGTGTTATAAGCTAAACCAACATTCCAGATACCGTTGTCATCATAATCGCTCTTCGAAGAAGAAGTGTAAACTAAATTACTACCTTTTAAAGTAGTTGTGTCCGTGCTATACGGATTAGTAAACTTATCATAACCAGCACTCAAAGTTACATTCTTAGCAATATCAGCAGCAGCATTTACGCCCCAAGCCTTATCGTACTTTACGGCACTAGTTTTATAGCTATAAGTAGCATCCTTGCTAGTAGAGTAATAATAATCATTCTCATTAGTAGGACGGCCATAGTAAGCACCTACACGTACTTTCTTGCCATAGGTAACATTGATACCATCAAAACGAGTATCATAAACATTGCCATCAGCCAGGAACAGACCAAAACGACCAGCCTGAACCTTAGTGCCGCCCAGACGACCATCCAGGTAAGAACGCTGCCATGCAGTGCCTTCGTTATCTTCGCTAGCTAAACCAGTGCCAGCTTTAGTAACGTTGAAGTCAGGACCAGCAAACTTATGGGTGTTTTCCAGTAAGTTTACATAGTTCCAAGTATCATTAACTTCACCAGTCAAATACAGACGGCTACGGAGATCACTCTTGTAGTCATGAGTACCCTCGCTGCCATCTCTTTTATCATAGGTAGTGTTATAATAACGTGCACGAACCTGACCAGTGATTCTTACATTGTCGCTCTTCTTTTCCAGTTTAGCTACGCGAACGCCCAGAGCATCCAGCTCATCAGCGAACTCGGAAGCCAGACGATCAACGTTAGCGCCCTTAGCCATAGCCTTAGCTACGATCTGAGCCATTTCATAACGGGTCATCAGTTTGTCGCCCTGGAAGGTGCCATCAGGATAACCGTCAACTACGCCAGCTGCAACCAGCTTAGCGATGCTGCCATATGCCCAATGACCAGCAGGTACATCAGAGAACGGGTTAGCGGCATAAGCGGAAGCGGTAACGCCCATAGCCAGTGCCATTGCTAATACTAAAGACTTTTTCATAATGTGTTTCCTCCTTTAAGGAACATTTTATGGGTTATAAAATGCCTGGGAGAAACTGCTTCACTAGAGCCTTGTTAGTAAGAGTTGCCTTGTTTCCTCTACCCGGGCCTTAGCTACTTTGCCTATCTCCTTGCACACTTTGCAACCTAAGAGTATTATAGCGAATAACAAAAATAGACGGAAGAGTTTATAATTGTTATCTAAAAAAACTGTATACAAAAAAATATCAGAAAAAGCAAAAAAATCTCTGCAAGTCGCTTATGCAACCACTTGCAGAGATTTTAATCTTTATTAACTTTATTAATTTTTTATCCAACCCTACGCTCTTCCCGGCTCCTTCAACCTTCTAACTGCCGGCTTTTTTGCAGCAGGGTCAGGAACAAGGTGCGTCCATCCATATTATAAATCACCTTGCAGCTAAACTCCTCCGGGATAACTTGGCCCGGATGGGTCATACTCTCATGGCGCCCGACGAAGACAAAGTCCCGGTTTTCCTTCTGAGCCCGTTCCAAAAGTGCCACAAAGGCGGACCTTTCCTTCTCCTCAAACAAATCCAGTATATTGGTCACGGTACGCAGCCGGTCTAAACCGATGCGGCCGATGTTGTTAAAGTACTGCTTATTGCCCCGGACAAAAATCAGCTTGCCGTTGGTATACTCATAAATCACCAGACTGCCCAGGCAGAAGTTGATAAATTTATTAAACAACGAAACCGGATTCCAGATTTCCTCCCGGGTCACCAGGCCCTGGAAAGACCGTCCCTCCATCTGCTTAATCTCCGCACATTGGATATCCTGGAACAACTTATTGGTAAATTTTTCTTCATCTATAGGTTTGGAGTAATAATACCCCTGCCCGACCTCGCAGCTCATACTCCTTAAGGAATTGACCTGCTCTCCGGTCTCCACCCCTTCGGCAATCAGCTTCAGGCCCAGCCATTTGGACAGACCCACCACAAAGTTCAGCACGTTATGCTGGCGCCCGGTGCTGCTGTTCTGCATAAAGTTCATGTCCAGCTTTAAAATATCAATGGGCAGCTCGGACAACATATTTAAAGAAGAATAGCCCTTGCCAAAATCATCCATCTCGATGATGAAACCGGTGTCGTGCAGCTGCTTAACCACGCCCACCAGCTTAGTGGCATTTTCGGTATAGGCGGACTCGGTGATTTCCAGATGCAGATACTCAATGGGAATCTCATACTTCTGCACCAGACCCACCAAGGTTTCCAGCAAGTGCGGACGGTAGATATCCACCCGGGAAACATTGACTAAGATAGGTATCATCTTGTCGCCCAGCTGAGCCATCCACTTTTTAATATTGATGCAGACTCTTTCCCAGACATAAATATCAACCTGGGTGATAAAACCATTAAGTTCGAACAGAGGAATAAACTCGCCCGGCGGCACCAAAGTGCCGTCAGGTTTACGCCACCGCACCAGGGCCTCGGCCCCTACGATACTCATGTTATTTAAATTGAACTTAGGCTGATAATAAACCACAAATTCCTGATTATTCAGCGCCTGCTGCATATTGCTGGTAATTTCCTGTTCCTTTAAAAGCCGTATGCGCAGGGAGTCGTCATAAGTGGCAAACTGTTCCCCGTAATGACCCTTAATAGACTTGGTGGTCATATCGGCCCGGTCGCACATCAAATCAACGGACTTATCCCCCTTATCCTGGTCGGTAGTATAGCAGCCGGCTTTAAGCTCCAGGCTGATATCCAGGCTATAGGTTTTTAAATAGGCGCACAAATCCAGCACAATTTTTTTGGTATGCACCAGGTCATGGCGCATTAAGATCAAAAAGACATCTGCGCTGCTGCGTCCAAAAAGATAAATATCTTCCCGTTCTACCGCTTCGGAAAGCCAGCGCGCTATATCCCTGAGCAGCTGGTCCCCAACCTCGGTCCCATGCAGCTCATTGACCAGCTTAAAGCTTTCGATATCCGTAGAAACCAGGTCATACTTCTCCCCCGGGTTCTGGATGATGATATCCGTGGCCCGCTGCACAAAGCCGACCTTATTAAAGCCACCGGTCAGACGGTCCGTTTCCATGGCGTTAGCCATTTCCGCCGTCTCCCGCAGTTTGATTGTGTTAAATACCCGCTGCTTAATGACCCGTTGGTCCCGATACGGCTTGGTCACAAAATCATTAGCGCCGTACTGCAGGGCCAAGGCCTCTTTTTCAGTACCATATTCCGCCGTAGTGACAATGACCGGAATATTGCTTAGGACCTGATCCTTCTGCTTCTGCTGCAGGAAGGTATACCCGTCCATGACCGGCATAACCAGATCCAACAAAATCAAAGAAACATTAGTGCCCGGTGCATGGAGCATGTTCATAGCTTCCTGACCGTCACTGGCTTCTAAGATTCTGTACTCGTCTGACAGCATCTTTCTTAACACTATGCGGTTAATATTTTGGTCATCTACTACCAAAATGTTTCTCATAGTCATCTGCATTACGCCCCAATTAACTAATAGTTACGTATATGAATAATATATACCAAAAAGCAGATTTTGTCTATCCTCTATCTTGAGGACCCGGTGCTTTTTTACTCTTCCAGATAATACTGGTTCTTGCCGTGGTTCTTAGCCTGATACAAAGCCTTGTCCACCAGGGCGAAGGCTTCCTTAAAATCGCAGACCCCCGGTTTCAAAATGACTGCGCCTACGCTTAAGGTGACAGGCACGTCCAGTTTCAGCTTCTCCTGCAGGCCCCGGCTCTCCCGTATCAGCTCTTCTAATTTTTGCACCAGGATCCTGCGGCTGCCCAGCTCCGGCAGGAAGATCAAGAACTCATCTCCGCCTAAGCGGCCCACGATATCCGTCCAGCGGCCCAACTTTTTGAGCACCTCGGCCACGGCCTGCAAGACCAGGTCGCCGGTAGGATGCCCCAGGGTGTCGTTCACCTGTTTAAAATCATCCACGTCGATTTCGATAATACTGTGACGCGCCAAAGGATTTTTCAGCAGCTCCCGGTTAATCAAGAGCTCACTGTTAATCCGGTTGTAAGCCCCGGTCAGCATATCCTCAGAAGCCTTATGCTGCAGGGAATCACTGCTGTCCTTATCCGCCTGGATATCTTCCAGCCTCCCGATGACCCGCTGCACCATTCCATCCTGCCGGGACAGGCTCACGTAATAAGCCCGGTACCACCGGAACCCTACGCCCAAATCGGCCCGGAATTCAAAATTACCTTTGCCGGAGCGGGAGCTGACATAATCCAGCATCTCCGTAAAATAAGGCAAATCATCCTTATCCAGCAGCTTTCCCCGGTTAATGAAGTTCCGAAAACGTCCTATCTGCTTATTCCACAACCTACCCGCTTCGCCGGAGTAGGTGCAGTCCACCAAATCCCTGGCTACGTCGTAATCGAAGGTGGCCGAAGTGGTCCCCTCCATCAGCGCCCGGTAACGGCCGTCCAGGGACAGGGCACTGGTCTCCTTCTCCTGCTGGGCCGTAACGTCGCTGAAAACACCCACCGCCACTTGGACTTGGCTGTCTTCAGAAACGCTTACCTCAGCCTCCCGGGACAGATTCAGCCAAAAGAACTCCATTTTTAAGTAACGCAGCTGCCCGTCAAACCGCAAGGAACGAAAGACTATACTGCCGCCCTCCCTCTGCTGCCACTTTTGCAGCTGCTGCTTCATCTGAGGCAAATCTTCCCAGTACACATATTTGTAGAGAGCCGCCTCCAGCGTCTCCTCACCGGTCATAACCGACATCAGATTGGTCAGCGGCCGCCCGCCGGAGCGGTGCCCGGTACGAAAATATTCTGAGGTCTGATTATAGGACCGCTCGTAAAAATGGCCCTGGTAGGCCCGATAAATAGAAATTCCTAAGGGAAGGTAACCCAGCACCTGATTCAGCTGGCCGTTTAACATTTCTAAATCCTGCACCTGCACTTTTTGGGCCGTCACATTCTCGGTCAGCATAAAAAACATGTAGCGCTTATCCTGCTTGAAGATTAAATGCACACTGTTGCGCAGCCAATAGGACTGAGACTGACCTTGGGGCTGCAGACGAAATTCCCAGGTACTCTCCCGGCCGGCTTGAATCGCTGCTTCCAATCTTTGCAGGTAATTCTCCCGGTCAGAAGGATGAATCAGCGATATCAGGTCATCCTTAGCCTCCTGCAGGTTAAAATACGGAATCGACAACCGTTCCAAAAAGTCAGGACACAAGCGTAAAAACTGCAGGCGCCCGCCATTGTATTCCACAATAGCGGCTGCCCCGGCGATGGAATTAAACAAAGTGGAAACCGCATTATCCGGGTTCCAAAAATCACTGACCTGAAAGACCTTTTCCTGAGAGGGACTAATTTCCACCCGGGCCGCCCCGTGCTTCAGCAAAAAGGCTTCCAGCTGCGCCGCCGGCATAGGTCTGGCAAAGTAAAAGCCCTGCAGATAATCGCACCCCAGCGACTCCAAAAAAAGCGCCGACTCAGCCGTTTCCGTTCCCTCGGCAATCAAAGACAAGCCCAGCCACTTAGCCATCTGTACCAGGGACTGTAAAATCTTACCGCTGGCGGAATCCCCCGCGGCTGCACTAAACCGTAAATCCAGTTTCAAAGTATGAATAGGCAGTTCTTTCAAGGCGTTCAAAGAAGAATACCCGCTGCCAAAATCATCCATGGCCAGCAGGAATCCATCCTGACGCAACTGCTGCAAAACCTGAACGAAGCGGGCCGGGTTTTCTCCATAAGCGCTTTCGGTAATCTCCAGGCTTAAGAGTTGCCGGGACACTTGATATTTATCACACAACTTCAGTAAAAATTCCCGCAGCTGGACATTATAAATATCTACCCGGGACAGGTTCACCGACACGACCAGCGGCGTATGTCCGGACCCTATCCAGGCGTGGAGCCACTCCAGGGCCTTTTCCCACACATAGGTGTCCAGATGAGAAATCGCGCCATTTTTTTCAAAAACCGACACAAAGGTGCCCGGTAAAAGCAGGCCCCGTTCCGGATCTTTCCACCGGGCCAGGGCTTCCACCATAGCATACTTATGGGTCGCACAATTATAAACCGGCTGAAACCAGACCTCAAAACGCCCTTCCGCCATTGCCTCCTGCATCCTGGAGGTAAGCCACTGTTCCTCCCAGATGCGGGAGCGCATCTCTTCGTCGTACCAGGCGATAGTGCTTAACTGGCTCCCCTTAGTAGACCTGAGGGCGATCAGCGCCCGGTCACACATGATAGCCACCGACAGCTTCCGGCTGGAAACACGATAAATCCCCACCCGGGCCACCAGCATAAAATTATCCCGGGTAGCCGCCACCTGCTGCTGCAAACTTTTAACCAGGTACAAAATTCTCTCCCGGTCCGAAGGAAGACAAAAAACAAAATGGTCGTTACCTAAATAGCCATACCGCAGTAAAAGGGCAGGTAGTCCCGGCAGCCCGCTATTTCCGGCTTTTCCCGCTGCCTGTCTGAAAGCGGGGTCCTGGCTCTCCTGATTGCCGCCGGCCTGAGCCTTTTCCGGCTTTAGTTTATATCCGGCTCGATAGGCCGGCAAAGAATTAAGCACCGCCAGATTCTGCAGCAGCACATCGCCCTGCTCGGGCGTATAAAGATCATTATAAACTTTAAAATTATCCACATCCCAGCGTACCAGGAAAAATTCCAGTTCAGGATGGGTGTTAAGCAGGACTTCCGTTTCCTTGCAAAAAGTATTTTTATTATATAACCCGGTCAAGAAATCATGTCTGGCTTCAAAGCGCAGCTTACGACCCTCCGCCTCCGCCTTCCGCTTTTTCAGCACCTGAAGCCAGAGCCCGATACCCATAAAAATAATGACCAGAACCACCAGACCTGCCAGCTTATAGTATCCGCTCATGGCTTTTCTCCGTTCCTATATATGGCTGTTCATATATAACCGTTCGTATATATAACCATTCTTATATATACGTTATACAACCGTTCCTGTACATAACCGTCCTTGTATTATATGAATTATATCATAAAAATAGCTTTCCGTGAATGCCAAATACCAAACAGTTAGTCATAGTCATTTGTTCATCTACCGGGAAAATTCTGCGCCAAGCCTAAGCTCATCCCTGGTTTCCAAAGCAGTAATTTATAATTAAAATGGCACTAGCTTTCAGATTATGATATAATAGGTACGAATAAAACAGCTAAATCATTAGCTGAATTATTACCTGTAAAAGTTATAAAGGAGGATGCTTAGGATGAAATATAAGAAGAAAATTAAGGCGACCGCCCTGGCGGCGGCCTTTAGTCTCAGCATCGGTGCCTGCACCCTGCCGGCGGCCACAGCCGAGGCCTTTGACGTAGGCAGCGCCATCGGCGCCGTGCTTACGGTCGGCGTCCAGTATGCTTTTGCCCAGAAACAGATTAACTACATCAACACCAAGGGCCGCAACGAATACATGGACCAGGTGAAGGACCAGTACGGGGTCAACAATACTCCGGAAGCCAATCAGATGCTTACCGACGTGATGACCCGGTTGTCCGATTCTATTTCTGTTACCAATCCTACTATTAAAGACAAGCCTTATAACTACTTCGTCAATAACCAAAAGAGTTTTAACGCCTTCTGCACCCTGGGGCATAACCTCAGCGTCAATATCGGTTTGTTCGACAAGTTAAACTATAACGAAGACGAGATTGCTTTTGTAGTTGCCCACGAGCTGGGCCACGGGGAAAAGAACCATCCGGCCAAGGGTGTGAACCGGGCCCTGCCGCTGGAACTGGTCACCGCCTTATACGCTTCCCAGAACGACAATACCATTTCTTACCTGGGAGCGGTCTTAGCAGGCAGCATCGGTACCGCCAAGCTGGTAACCAAACCCATGGAAAGCGAAGCAGATGCCCTGGCCTTTGATTACGCGGTAGGAGCCAGCTACAACCCCGGTGCCGGCGCAGCGGTATGGCAGCGGGTGCTGGAAAAGATTGATACGGGTAAAGATAACGTGGTCACGGATTTATTCAACGACCATCCCACCAATATAAAGCGCCGGGACAAATACAACGCCAAGGTTACCGCCTGGAGCCAGGGCGTGGTCAAGGTCAACAAAGATACGGGCATGATCACTCTGCGGGATAAAGATTTTATCGTCCCGGCCGAAACCAGTACCATGAGCAGCAAGGAAAGAGCTTATCTGGTAGCCGGCAACCTGTCCGCCGTTTACCATAACAACAAGCGTCCGGTCGACAATGTCTGGACTAACGGCAATCAGCTTAAGGTGGGCGCCCAGTATATTATGGATTTGAATAATGAGCCTAACCCCACCGCGGTAACCGAAAAGCTGAAAAAGATTTTATAAAGCGCTTGTATAGAAAAATTCTTAGACTAGCTGCTTAGAAGCTTTAAGACTTAAAAAGGCACAAAAAAACAGCACTTCTCACGAAGTGCTGTTTTTTAGTTTCAATCAATCTTACTTAGCGTTACAAGCTCTGGTACTATCTTTGCTCCAAACCGTGTGTTTCAGGAACATAACCGTAAACAGAACGGTGAAAGCAATACCAGCCGGGTAAGTAATCGTAGTAGACATCTGTAAGCCTTCCTTAGCCTGCAGGATGTAGGTAGAGGAAACAGCGGACATGAACATGGCCGGAATCATAGGAATGATATAGGCATGAGGATTCTCCGCCTTGCGGTACAGATAAGTAGCGCCAGTCCACAATACGATCATGGCCAGGGTCTGGTTGGTCCAGGAGAAATATCTCCATACGATGTTGAAGTCAATCTGAGACAAGATAGCGCCCACTAAGAGCAGAGGAACCGCCAGGGTCAAACGTTTGCTGGTGGTAACCTGAGGAATAGCGAACCAGTCGGCAATAGCCAGACGAGCGCCACGGAAGGCCGTATCACCGGAAGTGATCGGGCAAACGATAACGCCCAGCATAGCCAGGGTCATGCCGATGCCGCTGCCCATGAAGCCGATGCAGATATCATATACTGCGCCGCCGGGGCCGCCAGCCTTTAAAGCAGCTGCCAGACCAGGAGTGCCGTTATAGAACGTAATACCGGCTGCCGCCCAGATCAGGGCGATCAAGCCTTCAGCGATCATAGCGCCATAGAATACGGAACGGCCCAGACGCTCATCCTTCAGGCAGCGAGCCATCAAAGGAGACTGAGTGCTGTGGAAGCCGGAAACCGCACCGCAGGCAACGGTGATAAACATTAACGGCCAGATAGGCAGCTGTTTATCAGGAGTAGCCGGGTACAGGTTAGCCAGGGTCATTTCAGGCATTACATGGCCGCCCACGCCGGCTAACATACCAATCGTCAGGCCAACGGCCATGATGATCAGGCAAGCGCCGAACAGAGGATAAATACGACCGATGATAGCATCAATCGGCAGTATCGTAGCCAGGAAATAGTAAATCAGGACTATTACCAGCCAGCCGGTAGTCGTAAAACCAAACAGCTTATGCAGCAGCATAGCCGGGCCGGTTGCAAAAACCGTACCAACTAATACCAGGAGCACTACTGCGAACACACGCATTACCGTCAACATGGTCTTGCCCATATGATTACCAACGACTTCGGAAATGGACATGCCATCTTCACGCAGGGAAATCATACCGGACAGATAATCATGAACGCCGCCGGCGAAAATGCTGCCGCCGACAATCCACAGATAAACCACCGGGCCCCACAGAGCACCAGCCAGGGCACCGAAGATAGGACCTAAGCCGGCGATGTTTAACAGCTGAATCATGAAAACCTTCCAGGTCGGCATCGGAATGTAGTCAACGCCGTCGTTGTGTTTAAGCGCCGGAGTCTGAGCATCCGTCGGGCCAAACATGGTATCAACCAGTTTGCCGTAAATTAAATAACCAGCAATAAGAGCAAAAAACGAAACTAGAAACGTTACCATTTGTTTACACTCCTTTCAAATTTAAACCGGACCACCAAAATTTTTCTTAGACACCCCTCCTTTTCTGCTCTAGAGTAAATTCGCTTGCCCTATAAGACCACCTTTTAATAAAATTTATTTATGGCAAGATAACTTACATAACTAAAATATTACTTTTTGAATTATATGTCAAGCAGGAATTTTCTAAAAAATATCATACCCGCTCAAAATTCGCATTAAGTGCGAATAATAATTATAAACTGTAACTCTCTCTCAACTTTGTACAGATACTAAAATGTATTTTTTTAAGGTCTCCCGGTATAAATTAAATTTATCGACAAGTCAGGTCAATTTCCCTGTACCTTAGCTTGCAGCCTGTTACATGCTGTTTATAATTGTTAATTTTTGTTTGTTTTTATAAATTCTACTTATCTCATTTGTCTCTTCTACTTCTTCAGCTTGATTTTTTTAATAGCCTCGCCCTGGCTGCGCAGCCACATTTCTGCTCCTTCGCCGTAGGCCTCGGCGGTCAGGATATAGCCCTTGCCGTTCTTATCTTCCTTGACGACAGTCGCAGTAGGCAGACGGTCCTGCACCGCTTCCAGAGCATGCTTGGCGCACCAGAACTTAAAATTTTGCAGTTCTCCGGCAAACATGAACTGGACCCGCTTCCTAAATTCCCCTTCGTTGAACCGGTTCATATGCTCTACCCGGAAATGCTTTTTGGTCACCTGATAGTCCACGATCCGGTCAATCCGGTAGGTATTAGGATAATCCTGTTTTTTCCAGCCCTTGCGTTTCATCACCTCATCCGACGGATCAAAATAAGCTAAGAGATAAAAATAATATTCGCTGCACATGATTCCCACCGGGTGCAGAACCCGGTTAACCGTAGTCTCATCGGAGTGGCGGAAATAGCTAACCTTCAGTACCAGCTGCTGATTAACGGCCTGCCCCAGATGCCAGATTTTAGACAACAGTTCCTTGCCGTGCCTGGGCTCGATGTAGTTAAACCGCTCGTCCTGCAAGAGCTTGGCTACTACCTGCCGGTCCTTTTCCGGATAGCAGCAGCCCACCAGCTTCTCAATAATCTGATGCAGCTCCTTTTTAGTCAGGGACCGGTTTTCCAGCAGAATCTTCACCACGGTAAAAATCTCTTCATTATTAAGACCCGTATTAACCGGAATATTAAGCCGGTAGCTGCGCTCCTTCTTATCAAAGACAAGCTTGCGTTCCACTCCGGTTTGGGGCGTATCCTCCGCAAAAAATAGCCGCAGCTCCTCCAAATCCCGCTGCACCGTACGGGTGGAAATCTTAAACTGCTTGGCTAAGTCTTCCTTCTTAAGCGCCTTACCTTCAGCCAGAGCGGAATACATTTGCAGAATCCGCTGATCCATAGCCACACCTCCCTTAACTTTATTATGAAACGACCGCCGGCAAATGTCAAATTTTTCAGCCCCCAAAAAAGGAAAAAGCCCTGTCGGCGGCTCCGTTAAAACCGCTGGGACAAGGCTTTTCCCTTTGTAGTTGCTTGGCTCCGTTCTCTAAAGAGTGCCGTATCACTCTTGTCAGTAAGGGTCTCACGCTTACCGTACATGGGGGAGATAGCGGAGTTTATATAATAGCGCCTCTTGGAGTAAGGCGTTATTATCTGATTACTTAGGTGCTGCGCCAATCATGGCCAGCATGGTACCGGCGGCAACCGCCGTTCCGATAACGCCGGCTACGTTCGGGCCCATGGCATGCATGAGCAGGAAGTTACCGGGGTTAGCTTTCTGACCGACAATCTGAGAAACGCGGGCGGCCATAGGAACAGCCGATACACCGGCGCTGCCGATCAAAGGATTGGTCGTACCATCGATCATATACATGATCTTGCCGAAAATAACGCCGCCGGCAGTACCACCAGCGAAAGCTACCAGACCTAAGAAGATAATCTCAATGGTCTTCAGGTTCAGGAAGTGTTCAGCATCCATGGTCAAACCAGTACCGGTAGCCAGCATGATGGTTACCATGTTCATCAAAGCGTTCTGAGCGGTATCGCTCAAACGATCCATACAGCCGGATTCACGATACAGGTTGCCTAACATCAGCATGCCAACCAGAGAAGCTACCGGGGGCAGCAGCAGGCTGATAGCGATGGTAGAAACTACCGGGAATACGACCCGCTCGAAATGAGTAACCGGGCGGAGCTGCTCCATCACGATGCGACGTTCTGCCTTAGTGGTGAACAACTTCATGATAGGAGGCTGAATCAAAGGTACCAGGGACATGTAAGAATAAGCTGCTACGGCAATCGCACCTAACAGATGCGGTGCCATCTTGGCCGTCAGGTAAATGGCGGTCGGGCCGTCCGCGCCACCGATAATACCGATGGAAGCGGCTTCCCTCAGGTCAAAACCCAGGGCCATAGCGCCTAACAATGAAATAAACACGCCAATCTGAGCAGCTGCGCCTAAGAGCAGGGTCTTAGGATTGGCAATCAGCGGACCGAAGTCCGTCATCGCGCCTACGCCTAAGAAAATCAGCGGCGGGAATACTTCATACTTAATACCATAGCCAATCAACTGCATAACGCCGGGATCGGTCTGGAAACCGGTCTTCGGGAAGTTAGCCATGATACAGCCAAAGGCGATAGAACCAAGCAGCAAAGGTTCAAAGCCCTTGACAATAGCCAGGTATAACAATACGCATCCCACTATGATCATGATAATATTACCCCCAGTCAGGGCAATATAACCGCTATCATTCCATACGGATGCCAGAGCAGTAATAAAAGCGTCCATCTTCTCACTCCTTGTCTGATAATACAAGCAACGAAACTCTCCAAATAGAGAATACAACTTTCCGGGACAAAAAGGCATTCTCTAAAAGGAGGAACCTAAAATCGCTTCGGCGCTTAGCCAGTTCTTTAGAAGTACTACTTTAGTTGTAACCCTGTAAGACCCGGCTGGACCAAGCCTGCACCCCCGCAAGCCCTTAACCTAGTTACTAGTTGCTTTTGCGCCTGATTACGGTTATAATAAAACAATAGCAGAGTAGTCATTATAGTAAGAACTTTTGGCACAATTTCATTTTTTAATCTCTATCGCTTGTCACCATAACTTACTTTAATGAACACAACCGTTGCCATAACTTCACACTTTAGCCGCCTCAGATATACATACCGTTATAAAATTTAAGGAATTAATTACTAAGAAATAAACTAAGACGAGGTAAACATGAAAAAAGAAGCAATCACCACCCAGCAATGGCTTAAATTTATCGACCGCGAGAAGCTCCAGACCTTTCAGGACCTGTTCTCCAAGAGCTTTGGCGGCAGCATGGCTTTCTTTTCCCTGGACGATGAGCCGCTGACGGTCTGGTCCCGGGAATCCCTGTTCTGCCGGGCGCTGCAAAAAGAAACCTTAAGCCGCTGCGAGGAAAGTGCCAAGACTTTTAAGGTCTCGCTCTCTACCGGCCGGGTCAAGGTTTACGTCTGCCCCTTCGGCATCACCTGCCTCTACTGCCCGGTCTTTTTTAACGGCCAGCCCATTGCTTACGCTTACTGCGGCGGCATCATTTACCCGGACAGCAAGCTGGACAAGAAGCTGCGGCTCAAATATCATCTGCCGGTCTTAAATAAGAACGAGGTGGATAACCTGGCCCTGCTTCTGGAAAGCGCCCTTAACCTGCTGGATGCCGATTATACCTCTCTGGCCGAACGCCCCTCCAGCCCCGTCAGCCGTTTTCCTCACAATCAAAGGGATGAACGTATCAGCGCCCGGGAGTGGGAGATTATCGAGCTGCTCTGCCACGGACTCAGCAACAAACAGATTGCCGCCCGTCTGTTCATCAGCGAGACCACGGTTAAGACCCATGTAAGCAATATCTTGGCCAAAGTAGGCCTCCACGACCGGATGCAGATTATCATTCACTATTACGGACGTTTTGAAAAAAGTGAGGACAAGCATTAACCATGGAGCATAAAAGAGAACCAGACCAACCTCATTCCCTGAGGGATGAGGCGGCCTTTGAAGCATCGCCCAGTCCCAAGGAGCAGCCGCCAAAACGCTCCCTGTCCACCTACTGGCTCAACCTGCTGAAGCAGATGAACATCCACCGGAAGATGTACATCCTGGTGGTCAGCTTCGTCGTCATACCGCTGGGGCTCTTAATCTTCATCTCCAGCTTCTATATGGGCAAACAGTTTCAGGCCGAGCAGGAAAAGTACCTGCTCTCCACCCTGACCATCGCCCGCAGCGAAATGAAGGCCCGGCGGCTGGATATTGAAAAAGCCTGCCTGACCATCAGCCAGGACCCGGATTTACTCCGGGCGGTACAAAATAAAGATACCAAGGCTCTGGTCGGCAAGATCCGCCCTCTGCGGGTCAATTTTGACAAGGTGGACTACGCCGTGGTGGTAGACAAGAACAACCAGCTCCTGGCCCGCAGCGATATCAGCATGCTGTACCTGCCTGATTCGGTTTTGGCTGATTTGGCCCAGCAGGCTTTAGACAGCGGCAAATCCATCTCTTCTAATGAAAAGATACCTTTAAAAGAATTATACGTGGAAGGCAGCAACGAATATAAAAAGTTTGCCATTAAATTAAGCGAGGGCTTCGCCGGCGAAGCCGAGTACCTGCATACCTGCCTCTCCGAGGTCACCGTGGTGCCCATCGTGGACCAGACCCGGCAGGATAAGGCCTCCGGGGCCATCATCCTGGCCGGCATCGCCAACAGTGATTATTATTTCCCTGAATATGTCAGCGCCAAGACCACGGACGGGTTCCTGGTCTTAACCGTGGACGGGGTCCGGGTGGCTACCAAAGCCACCGTGGGCGAAGACAAGAACTGGCTGGTCGGTACCAGGGCCGTCACCGCCCAGACCAAAGCCCTTCAGGACAAATTCTATTTAAGCGCCGCCACTTTAAAAGGCCTCAATTATCTGTTCCTGGATCAGCCCCTGGAAAACAGCAAGGGTGAAACCGTGGGCTACATCACCCTGGGCATGCCGGAAGAGCGGTTAAATGATTTAGTTATCGATAACCGTAAGCTGGCCGTGTTCATCGCCATTATCTGTATGCTCATCTTCCTGCCCCTGGGCCAGATTCTGGCCAGCCAGCAGCAGAAGCACAGTGACAAGCTGACCTATCTGGTCAGGGAGCGTACCCGTTATCTGGAGCAGGCGGTGGCCGAGCTAAGGGAACTGGATAAGGTAAAGTCCCAGTTCCTGTCCAATTTGTCCCACGAGCTGCGCACCCCGCTCTCAGTCATCATCAACGCCTGCGATATCCTTAAGGGCAAATATTTCGGGGATTTGAACGATAAGCAGCTTAAGAATGTACAAAGCGCCCTGGATTGCGCTAATCACCTTTTAAATTTAATCAACGACCTGCTAGACGTTTCCAAGATGAATGCCGGCAAGCTGCCCCTGTCCTACCAGAAGCTGTCCATCAAGGCGCTGGTTTCGGCAGCCCTGGCCAACGTGAGCGGACTGACCGCGGAGAAGGACCTGCAGGTAAAGCTGCTTCTGCAGCCGGAAGATTTTACCATTTGCGCCGATCCCCAGCGCCTGCAGCAAATTTTTTACAATCTTTTGTCCAACGCCATCAAGTTTACCAGGGACGGCGGCCACATCGAGGTCCGCATCTACAAGCGGGACCGTTTCATGGAGGCTATCGTCCGGGATGACGGCATCGGCATCGCCCCGGCGGACCAGGAGCGGGTGTTTAACGAATTTGAGCAGGTGGACACCTCCTATACCAAACGCTATAAGGGCACCGGCCTGGGCCTGCCCATCGTCAAAAAACTGGTGGAAATGCACGGGGGCCAGGTTTCCCTGAACAGTAAGCTGGGCGGCGGCACGGAGGTCATCTTCACTCTGCCGCTGGAGCATTAGTCAGGCCCAATACGGAACATAGCGCCTATTACGTAAAGAACCTGGGTTATCATCTGTTACCTTGATTAGCCCCTCTTTACAGGCATCACTCAACAATCTGGATATCATCGCGCTGTTTTTAGGGCTAACTTGAAAACGCTCTCTCAAAGTCGCATTAGTCATATATTCACGATTTACACGTTTCAAACAGGCATGCATATAGCAGGCACGCAGTCGGTCTTCTCGGCTCATCTTACTAAAATCTTTATGTGCAAACAAGGTTACTTTCGTATTATTTTCGTAAACTTCAATTTCTGGTGCCGGCAGTTGATATAACTCAATTTCATGAACAATCTTATCAAATCCACTGCCCCTTTCTTCGCAGACACCAATACGTCTCATAAAAGCAGCTAACTTTTCATTACGTGAAATCGGCGGCGAATCTATAAAACGTGTGGTGTCAATCAGGGGTATTCCTGGATTGGTCACTTCTAAACGATCGGTAAATAGCTCTACCATCGGCCCTGTCCCTTGCAAGAAAAAATTCTGATGTACTAAAGCATTGGCGATAACTTCCCTGATAGCAAGCTCTGGATACATAGGTACAGTCTTACGAAGAGCACGTCCCATAATCTCGTTCAAAGGCAAAAGCCCGTTAACATAGTCCAGGAGATATTCAAAACCGGCAGCATACCCTTGCGTTATAATCTGCTCCTTGCCCGGACAAAACCTAGCACTTCCCTTGTAACTTATTATACGTACCGCTTTACGTGATAGAGCCGGAAAATCGGCCAAATTTTTAGCCAACAAAATAGCTCCCAAATTAGTAATATTATAATTTCCTGTTAGATTTTTAGCCAGCATCCCATCTACAAGCAAAGCTGCCAGAATGCCTTCTTTATTACCAGGTAGTTCAATTGACAACAAATCAAAGTAAGCCGGATAGGCTAATAAACGCAGTACAAAATCACCTGGTACATCCTCTAAAGCAGTGAGTGTTTCAAAGGCCGTACGAGCCAAAACAGCCCATAATTCTCTTTCTGTATCAGGAAAATCCTTTAGTTTTTTCTTGTGGGAATCAATTCTAATATAATCTATTCCCTGAAACTTAACTGGAGTCGATGAAGCTGCCGCAATCTCTAACAATACCAGCCTTCGGCCTTCATCGGTTACTTGATGAAAATAGAACTGTACCTGTGGTTCCAATTGTGTACTCACAAATAAGGCTAAGTCTTGTTGCCCTTTTTTAGCTTTTGCCGGATTAAAGTTCGTGCCCACTAGATTATGTAATTGATCATCGATACCCCAAATCATTAAGGCTTGAGGCTTACCATAAAGGGCCGCCGTATTTGCCAGAGCGCTGACATATTGTCCAATTTCTTCTGGCGAAGTAGCCGTATTTACTTTAAACTCAAGCCAAGGCATTTCGTTGTCTGCTTTACGAGACTCATTTATAATAGCTAAGATACGTTCTTCTTGAAACGGCATTTTTAATACCTCCTCACCTGCTTTATTATTATAGCAAGATTATAGCATACTTTCAATCAAATAACTAGTCAAATAAAATACTTACTTGTCAAAATATAGCTTTACTTGCATATTTACAAGGTTTATATATTATCATTTCAATTATTTTTAGTAGTAAATCACTATTTTTCATCTTAATAATCAAATAACCAGTCAAATAAAATACCTGCCTAAAAAAATAACAGTCCCGGTATCTCTTCCTAAGGGAAAAGATGCCGGGACTATTTTTTTAGAGTAAAGCGCCACTTTAGCTCCGCTTAACTGCTTGCATCTGCCAAGCGCTTTTTTACTTTGCACTTTATTGCAACTTCGCCAAAACCTTCTCGTCGCTGACCAACTGTTCCAAAGCCTTAAGCAGCTTTAAATTATACCGTCCGGCTGCTTCCTGCTTTAAAAGCTGCAGAGCCTTGTCGCGATTCTGCTGCTGACGTTCCAGTTCAAAGAAACGGTCCAGCAGAAGTAAAAAGTCCGCCGCCGCTTCCAGCTTTTGCGCCTTGACCGCTTCCAGGAGCGCAGCTTTCTGCTCCGGAGAGGCCTTACTGCCCAAAGCACGGACGTATTCATACAAGGGGTTAAACCAATGGCCCAGCCGCAAAGAGCTCAGCAGGCTGCGCTCCTCCCCGGGAGCCAGCTGCAAATTCACCGGCAGGTGCAGCACCTGTCTCAGGGCCAGGGCGATTTGACAACGTCTTACTAACTGGTCATCCCAGCTCAGCATCTCTAATAATTTGCGGCCAAAGTCCGCTTCCGCTTGGAAGGCGGCCTGATTCAGCCGGTGATTGCTGAACAGGTTCATGAGCTTCTGGAGGGAAGCCAGCACATGCTCGCAGCTTTCCATCTCGTCCAAACGGGCCTTCTGGACCAGCAGCTTGTCGACGATGGCTTCCAGTTCCTGATAATTGATAGGCTTGACCAAAAAATTATCCGCTCCCACCTTATAACCGTGAATACGATTATCCACGTCGGATAAGGCGGAAACCATGATAACGGCGATGTTCTCGGTCAGAGGGTCATGCTTCAGCTCCCCGCAGACCTCGTAACCGCTTAAACCGGGCAGCATCACGTCCAGCAGGATAATATCCGGCTGCTCCCGCCGGGCCAGCTCCAGGCTCTCCCGCCCTTCAAAGGCCACCAGTACCTGGTGGTCCCAGCTTTCCAGCACGTCCTGGACCATGGAGCTGAGCTGCTCGTTATCATCTACCACTAAAATCTTAGCCATAATTACTCCTTAACTTTGGGACAACCGTCAGAGAAGCACCGTTTCCAGCACAGCAGCGGCATAACTACTCCTTAACCGTCCCCGAGGCCTTCTGCAGATCCGCGGAGCCTGGTACCTGTTCCCGGGCCACGGACAACATCAATTTTAACCGGTTCAGCTGGTTAACCTCGCTGGCCCCGGCGTCGCAGTCGATGGGCACGATATTGCAGCCCGGATAGGACTCCCGGATAGTATGGAACACGCCCTTGGCCGTAATGTGGTTGGCCAGGCAGGCAAAAGGCTGCAGGCACACGATATTGGGCACGCCTGTCTGAATCAGCTTAACCATCTCGCCGGTCAAGAACCAGCCTTCGCCGGCCCGGTTGCCCAAAGACACATGGCGCTTGGCCAGACGGGCAATTTCCTCAATGGGCATGATGGTCTCAAAATGCTTGCTTTCCTTCAAGGCCCGGTTAATAGGACGACGGAAGAATTCGGCCGCCTTAATAAAGATCTGGCCTTTCAATTTGCTCCAGTAACTATCGGCTAACAGCTCGTGGCCGATGACCGGATCCATCGCACCGTACAGTAAAAAGTCCACCAGGGAAGGCATAACCACCTCGGCCCCCTCGGAGGCCAGCAGCTGTTCCAGATTATTGTTGGCCAGGGGATTATACTTAACCATAATCTCCCCTACGATGCCGACCTTGGGCTTCCACAAATGTTCGTTAATGGGAATGGTATCAAAATCATTGACGATGCCGATGACATTGGCCTCAAACAGGGTAAAGCCGCCTTTATGGAGCTCCTGCTGGGCCCGGCGGAACCATTTGTCCAGCACCTTGGCGGTGGCCCCCTTCTGCAGCTCATAGGGGCGCATCCGGTTCTCCACCTGCATGAGCAGATCGCCGTATAACAGAGCCTTAGCCAAATCCATGAAACAGCTGCCGCTCATCTTAAAATCGTCTTTTTCCAAACCTACACAGGCAAAGACCGGAACCTGGGGGAACCCGGCACTCCGGAAAGCTTCCCGGGCCAGGTTCAAATAATTGGTAGCCCGGCAGGCGCCGCAAGTCTGGAACAGCATGACGCTGGTATGGTCCGGGTCATACTTGCCGGACTTCAGAGCGGCCAAAAGCTGACCTATCACGATGATGGCCGGGTAGCACATATCATTATTCACATACCGCAGTCCCAAATCCAGGGTCTCCTGCTTGGGCAGCTCGGGAATGACCAGGTTGTAGCCATACTTTTGCAGGGCCGCGCTCACCAGGGCAAAATGAATGGGTGACATCTGCGGCGCCAGGATAGTATGGGTCTTCTGGCACTCCTTGGTAAAATGAGCCCGCTCCGGCAGCTCTACCGGCGCATAGTCCGGTATCTGCCTTCTGGCCATAACCGCCAAAAGCGAACGGAGCCTAATCCTGGCGGCACCGATATTGCTCACCTCGTCCAGCTTGATCATGGTGTAGATGCGGTTGTGCCGTTCCAAAATCGCCTTGACCTCGCCGGTGGTGATGGCGTCCAGCCCGCAGCCGAAGCTGCTGAGCTGAATCAGGGTCACATTCTTATGAGACGCCGCAAAGGAGGCGGCATGATATAAACGGGCATGATAGCTCCACTGATTGACAATCTGAAGCTTCTCCTCCGGCGCCGGCAGATGATATACCGCATCCTCCGACAGGACAGGCAGGCCGTAGGACTGAATCATCTCCGGGATACCGTGGTTAATCTCCGGGTCAATATGATAAGGGCGCCCCACCAGAAGGATAACGGTCTTACCCGCCTTGGTGGCTTCCTTGTAGATGCGGCTGCCATAAGCCCGCACGTCTTCCTTATAATGCTCTAATTCCGCATAAGCTGCATTGAGGGCCGGTTTAAGCTCCGCCCGGGTAATGCCTTCGGGGGCAAAAACCTCCATCAGCCGCTCTTCCATCCGCTTCACATCGCTCAGGGGCAAAAAGGGCTCGATCAGCTTAACCTGCTTTTGTTTCAGAATATCCATGTTGTTGCGGATATTCTCGCCATAAGCCGCCACCACCGGGCAATTGTAATGATTGTCCGAAGGATTCAGGCTGTCTTTTAAATTATAGGGCAGGCAGGGGTAGAAAATGGTCTGAACACCCTTCTCCACCAGATCCACCACATGGCCGTGGGCCAGCTTGGCCGGATAGCACAGGGAATCAGAGGGCACACTGGTCATGCCTTTATAATACATGGCCGCATCGCTCTTGCCGCTGATGACCACCTCATAGCCCAGATTGGTAAAGAAGGTGAACCAGAAGGGATAATCCTCGTACATGTTCAGCGCCCGTACCAGGCCAATCTTGCCCCGGGGCGCCAGCGCCGCCGGTTTATAAAAATCAAAGAGCCGCTCCATCTTATAAGCATAAATATTCGGAGCCTTCCGGGTGTTTAAAGTTTTGCCTTCGCCCCGCTCGCAGCGGTTGCCGGTAAAGAAACGCCCCCCGTCCGGGAAACGCTGAACGGTAACCATGCAGTGGTTGCCGCAGCCCTGGCAATGATAGGACGTGGACTGAACCGTAAAATGCTCCAGCTCCTCCGGGCCTAAAAGACGGGAGTGGACTTCGCTAACCTTGGCAGATGGCGTACCGGCTACGTTTCCCGCCGCAGCAGGAACAGGTTCAACCGCAGCTTGCGCCGGGCCGACCTTGGCCGCTTTGTCCGCCGTAGCCTGCATTTCGCCCGCCGCCAGAGCCTCCGCTCTTTCCAGGGCCAGGATAGCCGCGCCGTAGGCACCCATCAAGCCGGAAATATCCGGACGGATAACCTGCTTATTAAGCAGCTTCTCCATGCTGCGCAGCACCGCGTCATTGTAGAAGGTACCGCCCTGAACCACCACGTAGTCGCCCAGTTCCTTCACATCCTTCAGCTGCATAACCTTAAACAGGGCATTCTTAATAACGGACAAAGCTATGCCCGCACTGATATCGCTTAAAGAAGAACCTTCCTTTTGAGCCTGCTTAACCCGGGAATTCATGAACACCGTACAACGGGTGCCTAAATCCACCGGCTCCTTGGAGGTAATGCCCTTAGCGGCAAACTCCGCCGCCGTCAGCTTGACCCCCTGGGCAAAGTTCTCGATAAAAGAACCGCAGCCGGCGCTGCAAGCCTCGTTTAAAACAATCTTGCCGATATTGCCGTCCCGGATAAAGAAACACTTCATATCCTGGCCGCCGATATCCAGCACGCAGGTCACCTGAGGGCAAAACTCCCGGGCCGCCCGGTAATGGGCAAAGGTCTCCACCTCGCCCGCATCAGCGTGCACCGCCGCCTTCACAATCCCCTCCCCGTAGCCGGTGGTAAGGGTCTGGGCCACATAAGCGCCCTGAGGCAGCTGAGCATATAAATCCTTCAGTTCCCGGATAACCACCCGGAGCGGTTGTCCTTCGTTACTGCCATAATTAGTATATAATACTTCCTTAGCCTGGCCGATAGCCACAATCTTGGTGGTGGTAGAACCGGCATCAATGCCGATATACACCGGACCCCGGTAATCTTCCAGTTGGCCCCGGCGCACCTTGTCCTGATCATGACGGTTCTTAAAGCTCTGATACTCCCCGTCATTTTCAAACAGGCTGAAACCGGCCTTCTTAGGCTGCTCCGCCAGATGCTCCGCATCCCCCAGCACCTGGGTCAGGGAATCATAGGTCATGACCTTGCTGTCATCCGCAAAAGCGGCGCCCATGGCCACGAAATAATTACCTTCATCCACCTCTACCACATCGGTATCGGTCATCTTTAAAGTTGCAATAAAACGCTTTTTTAACTCCGGCAGAAAATGCAAAGGCCCGCCTAAAAAGGCCACCTTGCCGTCAATCTTCCGGCCCTGGGCCAGATTGCCGATGGTCTGGTTGACCACCGCCTGCAAAATTGACAAAGCAATATCCGCCTGAGAGGCTCCATCGTTCATCAGGGACTGGATATCCGTCTTGGCAAAGACGCCGCACCGGGAAGCGATGGTATAAATCTGCCGGCCCTTGGCCGCCAGAGCGTTCAACCCGTCCGCATCCGTATGAAGCAGGGCCGCCATATGGTCGATAAAAGCCCCGGTCCCGCCGGCGCAAACGCCGTTCATCCGCTCTTCGGTAGCGCCGTCAAAATACATAATCTTGGCATCTTCGCCGCCCAGCTCCACCACGGTATCCGTCTGAGGAATGAGCTTCTTAACCGCCGTCGCCGCCGCGATAACCTCCTGCACAAAGGGCAGATGCAGGCGCTGGGCGATGCCCATCCCCGCACTGCCGGTCAGGGCAAAGGAAAAAGGCTCCCCGCCCACCACCTCGCGCAAACGCAGCAGATTCTCATGCAGAGCCGCCGGTATTTCCGAAAAATGCCGGGCATAATGCTCCGCCAGAATATTATTTTTTTGATCTAGAACGATCAGCTTGATAGTCGTAGAACCAATATCAATACCGACGCGCAGTACACCTTCCATGATGACACCCCGATGTTTCTCTTATCCTTGCTAAATAGTTACAAAAACCCCTCTAACTACTATTATTATACAACATTAAAGCAAATTTGATACCTTCTAAAGAATAATTATAGAAGGGTTTCCTCCTACTAAAGGAGGAGGCCAGGGAAAGTTGGCCGCTTAAGTTTTTTCTGAGATAGACCTTAAGCCGTACGCCTGGCGTTGGACCTTGAGATAGACCTTAAGCCGTTCGCCTGGCGTTGGACCTTGAGATAGACCTTAAGCCGTTCGCCTGGCGTTGGACCTTGAGATAGACCTTAAGCCGTACGCCTGGCGTTGGACCTAAGGTTCATTACAACTTAGCCTTGGGCGGCAGCGCCGGCCGGGAAATATCCCGTCCCAGAAAGAGCCGGCCCAGGAAGCCTACCTTTTTAGCCGCGGCCCGGAGCAGGATGCTGAACATCCAGGCCCCGCCTAAAACCACAAAATAATAAACAGGCATAGGGATCTGGTCAAACCGCAGGTTTAAAAGACCGGTGTGATAAGGGATACCATCCAAAAATAAAGGATGCACCAGGTAGATAACCAAAGAATGATTGGACAAACTGCGTATCAGTTTCAGACCCCAGCCTTGGACAAAATCCAGGAGGGAGCAAAAGCATAACAGGGAAGCTACCGTGTACCAAAGGCCCCGGGGAGTCAGCTGATTTAAAATATCGCCGGCCTCCATGATGGCTACCCCGCTGTGGAGCAGCTCATAAAACTTAAGGACCATCATGGCGGCTGAAGCCAGCCAGAGCAAGGTCCAGCCCGGCCAGTATTTTTTCAGCATCTGCCGGCAGAAACCGGCGTGTCTGGCTCCTAAGGCGCCCAGGATGAACACCACCCCGTAAAAGAGCGGACAGTAATTAAACCGTTCCGTCAGCAAATTAGACAAAACGTGATTATAGTTGATCCAGTCCGGGTACTTCCAGTACCAGCTGCTCCAGTCATACAGCCACAGCTGCAAAGCCGTCAAGACCAACAGGCTCAGGCCCAGACGAATCCGGCCCCCCTGATCTATCTTACCCACCAGCCACCGCCAGCCCGGCAGCGTCACATAAAACCACCATAACAAGACCAAAAAGTACAGATGATAACTGGCCTTGCCAAAGAACAAGGTCTTGCCCAGCTCCACCCAATCCACCGCCAAAGGATTAAGAGGCATCACCTTCCAGGCCCAGAGATAAATAAAGGACCAGGCCAAATAAGGTATAATAATGCTAAACACCCGTTTTTTCAAGAAGGAAGCGTACTCCAGCCTTTTTTCCAACGGATAGGCCGTAAACAAACCATATCCGGAGATAAAGAAAAAAGCCGGCACGCTAAAGCGGGTCAGCACTTCTAACAAAACGTAGAGCGCAGACCAGGGAGTAGCCGATTTGAGTACATAGTCACCGGCGTGGATGCCGATGACGCCCAGCATGGCAAGGCCACGCAAATTATCTATTACCAGATTCCGATCCGACATATCATCTTACCTGCGCTTAGCTTAAATTTTAGGTTTTTATTTACATATCCACGCCCAAGAACTCCTTGACGAAGACACCGATGATAAAGGAAATCAGCGCCACACCTAAACTGATGCCTGCCATTTCCAGAAAACGCTTCTTAAAATGCAGCTCCTTAGCCACCGAAATATAATAGGTAAAGCCAAAGATGATGGCTACCGCCAAAATCAGCATGGTAATCATGGCATAAATGTACTGCTCGTTGCCAAAAACCAGATACGGCGCCACCAAAATAGCTACCGTCAGGCAATAAGCCACGCCCGTATAGGTACAGGACTTAGCCGCATCCTCCCGGCCGTCGCTGCGGGCCGACAGGTACTCAGAGGAAGCCATGGATAAAGTAGCGGCCACCCCGGTGATCAAACCGGCCATGGCAATCAGCCTGGTGTTCTGCATGGCCAGGGTCAGGCCGGCCAAGGTACCGGTCAGCTCCACCAGAGCATCGTTCAGGCCCAGAACCATGGAGCCTACATACTGCAGACGCTCTTCGTCCAAAATCCCTAACAGCTTCTGCTCGTGGCGGTTTTCATCCTCGGCGATCACCTTAGCATCGGGAATCTCCCGGCTCAGATCGGCATAGACATCCGAAGCGGTATCCTCCCCGCTTTCCATCAGTTTAAGCGCAAAGGTATAGCCAAAGACCTTCGCCAAGAACGAATACCAGATAATCTTGCCCCGATGGGGACGGGCGCCCGTATCCGTATAGCCTTCCCAGATAATACAATGATGCTTCTCTTCCGCCGCCAGCTGCCGGAGAATCTTGGCATCCGCCTCATTCTTCAAATCATCGGCAATCGCATTGTAAATATAATACTCGGTAATCTCATTATCCTGCATAGCCAGCACAATCTTACGTGCTTCCGGGCTTAAAGTAAATTCTGCCATCCTAACCTGCCGCCTTTCTGTGAAAATTGTTATATATTATAATATAGTTAAGGCTTTTTGTCCAATAAATCCGTAAAAATTCCCCCGGGACTATCAAAATCCCTAAAGCCGTAATCTTTTCTGAAGACTGAAAAGTTTCTAAAGCCGTAATCTTTTCTGAAAGCGGAAAAATCCCCTTCCGCCGTAAAATTCACTTCCATAAAAAAAGAAGCCTGGCGCTGAGTCAGGCTTCTCCTATCTTCAAAGTGAGTACATATCCTGTCGTTACAAACCAGACATATTTCGTAAATCAGGCAACCGGATCAGCGGGCTGATGGAACGTTAAGGATTTAACCGCATCCTTATCGACCGTGCTCATTTCTTCCCACTTGCTGCCATCCTTGTTGATCAATCCCTTGGCCCCAACTTCGACCCACTGGTCGTTAATGTAGTTATAGAAATATTTATATTTCTCATTGGTGGTCTGCACGATAGTGTCCTGTTTCTGAGCCACAGCGGCAGAATCACGGGACGGATAAATCGCGATGTTGCGCTGGATTTCCAGTACGGCGCTATAAGGATTGCTCTCGTTGTCCAGCTCGAAGACAGTTATAAAAGCTTCGGGCACGGTGCAGGAAGTCTTAAACCATTTATCCGGAGTAGTTGCATCGCCTTTAACATGGAAAATAGAGATGGTGCCGGCATTACCACCCGTATAGGAAGCAACGATAGGACTCATAACGCTGTCTCTAACGGCAGCAAAGCTCTGATAGGCCTCTTCTTTATTAGCAGGAGCGGCAAAAGCGCTGGCGCAAATGGCCATAGCAACTACTAAGAATGCTAAAAATTTTTTCATGGATGTTTCTTCCTTTCTAAAATTCTTTTTTTACCTGCCAGGATATAAACTCACTATTCCAAGAAGCTATGATAATTATATCACATTTCGTAAATATTATACCAGAAACCGGACAATAATTCCACCAAAATTATAATTCTTACCCTTATCATGCTATTTTGTCATGCTCGTAAACGGCGCTGTTCTACTCCACCTGAATATTCTTCTGGCTGAAAATCCGGCTGGGCTTAGGCAGCATCTCTTCAATGGTCTTCATCCCGTCGATATGTTCAAACAGATTATCCTTGATAGGGTTCCACATGGGATCCAGGACAAAGTCCACCCCTTCCCGGCGGGCCAGCTTGGCAGCCGGTACAAAATCACTGTCGCCGGCGATGAGGACGATCTTATCCACCTGGCGCTTATAGCTCAGGGAAGCTATATCAATGCCCAGCTTCATGTCCACGCCCTTCTGGCGGATGTTTAACACGATGTCATCCTTGGTAATCCGGGGCCGCTTGCCATTCTTATTGGCCTTGATGAGCCGGTCTACCGAAGTAGGTTTAATCACGTATTTCACATCGCTGTCGCTTAAATCACCGGTTCTAAGAGCCACCTTGCGCATCTTCTTAAGCTCATCATAAAAAGAATGCATCCAGAAAAATTCCTTGGACTCTCCCAGATTTTCGGTCTTCCCGGTCAGAGGATTTACAATTTCCTTCTCACTGGGCATGCTGTCATAATAGAAAATCCGGTACATGATAATAGGTTCCTTCACATAGGAATCCTCTAAATGCTTGAAACAATATTGATGCAGGAACTTAGCCTCGTCCAGCGGTTTCATGCTGCCTTTCAGATCTTTCAATCTTTTCCGGAAAAAAGATCCGTCAATCATTACTGCTACTTTATACATCTTTCACCTCAAAATCTTCCTTATATCTGAAAACGTATAAGGATTACCTATTTAAGTATAACAGAAAAGGCGGGAAACTTAAAGCTTTTCTGTCAGGATTTATTATCACCTTCTGAGCAAAAAAATAACGCCGGCAGGAAAACTGCCAGCGTTTAAATTTTACTTGTTTAAATTCTCTTCAGCAATCATCTTTAGTAAGGTATTAAATTAGCGGCTCTGACCAGGTACAAACTCAGGACGAGCGCTGTTATTCTGGCTGGAAGAACGGTTGGACCGGTTCTGGGACAGGTCTTTATGACTCTTGCTGGAACGGCTCATCTGACCCTGTTCATTCTTAGGAGCGTATTTCTCGTTCCGGTTAGAACGGTTAGTGTTACGTTGTTCATTCTTCTGTGCATACTTCTCATTGTCGTTGGAACGGTTCGTCCGGCTCTGCTGATTCTTCTGAACATACTTCTCGTTGTCGTTGGAACGGTTCGTCCGGCTCTGCTGCATCTGCGGAGCATTCTCATTGTTCCGGCCCTGCTGCATCTGCGGAGCATTCTGATCGTTCTGACCCTTTTGGTCCTTTTGCTCATAGCGGGTTTCGCCGTTCTGGCGGGACTCCGTATTTTGTTCCGGCACGTAAATTTCCTGGGCCTGGGACTGAGGCTGAGCCTCTTTATTCATCGAAGCGGCTTCAGATACATTGAGGCCGGCGGTGCAGCTCAACAAACCAGCAATTACAAAAGCGGCTACTAAAGAATGGGTACGTTTTAACATCTTAATCCCTCATTTCTATTATTTTTATTTCTGTAAGCAGATTTTGTTATCTCTTGTTTACAAGTAATATGATAAAGGTATTTATTGTCAAAATTATGTCAAAAATTATGTTTTTATGTGGCACAACTTGACAGACTGCTTTCTACATAATAAAATTATTACAGTATAAAGTCGAAAATTTAGTAAAACCTGAGCAAGCTGAAATTATTTTTTACTTTACTACCGGCGTAGACCGGAGAAGGAACCCAACATGAACACAGAATTTGAGAAAAAACTTTTAGCTTGGAGAGAAAAACCCATCTTTCTAAACCTGCTTTGTTTAATCGCAGCCCTCCTCTTGGCCTATGTCTTTGCTACGGTGAGCGGGCTGCCTTTAAAGAAGGTAGCTAAAGGCGTCGGCAACATGGGTGTAATCTGCGCCCTCATCTGCCTGGCTTACTACATCGCCCGGGAAGCTATCGTCCGGACCAGGAAACAGCGGATTAAGGTGGATCCGTCCGGGGAAGACCGAGTACGTACCTTCATGATGAAGCTCAGAGCCGTGCATCACATTGCCGGCACCATGATGCTGTACCTGATCGTCATCCACGGCAGCCTGATGTATGCCGCCGGCGTATCCTTAAGGACCAGCCGGATGCTGTTTGGCGGCTTAACCTTATTAGGACTTTTAGCCATGGTCTTTTTAGGCTTTTCGCTGATCAAGAAACCGGCGCTGCGGGTTTGGCACCGCTACGTTTTCCTGGGCTGCTTTATCACTTATTTACTGCATCTGGCCTTAAAGTTTAAATTTTAACCACGACAGAATTTAACACGGCAGAATTTAAAAAGCCTGGCGGCGCTCTAATCAGTGCCGTCAAGCTTTTTTATTATTTTACGCTCTCGTAATTTTTAGTTCTTACTGCCTTAAGCTCTTACAACATACCCAGGGCCAGGGTGGCCGCCCGTTCCGCGTGCATGGCCGTACTGTCCAGAAGCGGCAGAGCCACATCCGCCGGTTTTAAAAGCAAATCCAGCTCCGTGCAGCCTAAGAGCACGCCCTGGGCTCCGGCCTCCTTCAGATAAGCCATCATCCGCAAGCACTCGGCTTTAGACTTCTCCCGGACCTGCCCCTGACAGAGCTCCTCGTAAATAATCCGCTGCAAAATGTCAATATCCGGCTCCTCCGGAAGCAAGACCTTAATCCCTGCTTCCGCCAGCCTGCCGGTGATAAAATCTTCATGCAAAGTATAGGCGGTGCCTAAAAGGGCCACCCGCTTAATCCCCCGCTCCCGCAAAACCTCCGCCGCCACCTGGGCGATATGGAGCACCGGTATCTGCAGCCCGGCTTCCATCTGAGGCACGACCTTATGCGCCGTGTTGGCGCAAATGACGATAAAATCCGCGCCAGCGTTCTGCAGCTTCAGAGCCGCCCGGGTCATAATCTCCCCAACCGCCTGCCCTTTAATTTTAGAAGAACAGGGTAAAAATTTTTCTTTGCGGAGGTGATTTTCGGCTAATTTTTTGAATTACGCCAGCTTTCAGCCACGAAAATTATTAACGGCATGGACTGCCCTCTCCTCAATATGGCACCCTCCCGGGGTTTCCTACTCCAGACCCCCAATCAGCTTTGCCGGATCCAAGGTGTCCTGCATGGCCTCTATCTGCGCTTTTTGTTCTTCGTTAAACAGGCCCGCCGCCGTATCCGTCCGCTGACCGTAGACCAAAAGCTTACCGCCGGCCCTGCCCAGGTAGCGCCAGCCCTCTACCATGCCTTCCCGGCGCTCCTTCTCCATGGCCGCCTCATCCTTAAACTGCAGGATCATAAACATGGTCTGGAACACCGAATTTTGCAGCCGACCCCGGTAAGTGCTGCGAGCCAGCGGGAAAAAATAAACCGACAGGACCCGCTTACTTTTTTCATCCTTGCGGTAGCAAAAATGATTGACCCAGTTGTCCGGCAGGGTCACCGTATAATTATCCAGGGCGATAACCGCCGTATCCCGTGGCACCAGGACCTGGTCCACCTGCCCGGAAGCCAGCAGCCGGCGGCCCTCGCCATCAAATTTCGTGCCGTACCTGGTCGTCCCCGCCCAAAGGTACCCCTCCTTATTAAAGGTATAGCAAGCATAGCTGCCGGTCTCCTCCGGGTCCAGCCAGACAATGCAGTCGGAGGCATAGGAACCGTCGTCCTCCACCCACCTTTGATTAGAAAGGCCTCCCGTTATCTGCACCTCTTCCGGAGCCACCGCCCAATGGCCCGCCCAGGCAGACATAGCCGGACTAAGGCAGACCAATAGCACCGTTAGCAACCTCTTACCGTACTTGAACATTTCCCCCGCCTCCTTTTCCTATTCTCATACATCTATTGTATCACCAACGCAAAAAAAATGTACTGAGGTCGCCCTCAGTACATTTTTGCATCTTAAATTCACCTTGGCGTCCTACGCCCGGCGCCCCTCCGCTTTAACAGCTTTAGCGTTACCAGCTTTAACGGCTTTAACGGCTTTAACGGCTTTAACAGCTTTAACGGCTTTAACAGCTTTAACAGCTCCCGTTTTACGACTCCGCCGCCTCTTCCTTAAAGCCCAGCTTCCGTTTCACCCGGGCCCAGAAATGCAGGTGGGTGAACCAGAGGAAGATCAAAGGAATGGCGATCAGGGTAAAGAAGGTGGAGGTCAAAAGACCGCCGATAACTACCCAGGCCATGCTGACCCTGGTCTCGGAGCCCGGCGTCAAAGCCAGGGCCGTGGGGAGCATGCCCGTAATCATGGTGATGGAGGTCATGAAGATAGGCCGCAGTCTGACCTTGGCCGACTCCACGATGGCCACTTCCGGCGTCTCGCCCCGGCTGATTAAAGTCAGCGCATAGTCCAAAAGCAGAGTGCCGTTCTTGGCCACCAGGCCATCCATAACTAACAGGCCCAAGAGGGAATACAAGTTGATGGTATTGCCCGTCACGGCCAAAAACAGGAATGACCCGATGAGGCCGAAGGGCAGGGAGAACATACGGATAATAGGCGTGGACAGTGATTCATACAGCACCGCCAGCAGAATATACACCAGAACCAGGGAAAGGGCGATAGCCTGCCCCATCTCCACAAAGGTGCTGGTCATGTTGTCGGCCTGGCCGATAAACCGGTAGGTGACCCCGTCGCCCAGCTTCTCCTTTTTCAGGTTGGTATTAATGGTCTTCAGCAGGTTCTGCAGACTGTCGTTGCTAAAGTTCGCCGAAATGTTGATAGACTCCCTTTTATCCACCCGGCGCAGCATAACCGGGCTAGTACCGTAATCAATGTCGGCCACGGTGCCCAGGTTGATGGTACTGTTGTTCTTGGTGGTAATAGGCAGGGAAGTAATATCTGACATCTTAAAGGCGTCAGCGCCCTTATAGCGCACATAAATCTGGGTATCCTGCATATCGTTGTTAGGGTCGTTGGTAAAATACCCCGCCTTGATACCGGAAATAGAATTAGAGAAAGCGCCGTTCACGTTCTCGGTGGTGACATTATAGAACCGGAGCTTCTCCCGGTCCACGGTCACCGCGTACTCCGGTGCGCCTTCGGTATAGGAACTGCGGATATCCTTCACGTGGCCCAGCTTTTCCAGCACATCCTGAATCTTATAGGAAGCGGCTACGACCCTGTCCAGGGAAGGCCCGCTAATCTCGATCTGCAGCGGCGCCCCGTTGCCGCCCATACCGCCGGTACCCGTACCGCCGGACACGCCGGGCATGGAGTTCTGAGTCGCATTCACCTGAATGATGGCATCCGGATACTTCTTGCGCAGATAGCTGCGGACCCGGTCCGTCACCGCCCAGATATCATCGCTGCGTTGATTTTTATCCACCAACTGCACCGTAACGAAGCCGTTGTTGCCTGAAGGCCGGCCCACCCGGGACAGATAGTTGATGACCTCGGGCTGCTGCATCACATAGTTCTCGATGTCCCGGACCATGCCGTTAGTAGTTTCGATGCTCTGGCCCACCGGGAACTGGGTGGAGATACGGAAAGAACTTTCATCGGTCTTAGGCATATATTCGCCGCCGATGATGCCCAGAGGCCAGTACAGGCTCAAAGTGGCCAAAAGGGCGATGCTGACACCCACGATAATCTTTTTGGTATTGACAAAGCTCCAGCGCAAAATCCGGTCATAGAGCGCGATAACCTGAGCGCCTTTGGCGTCAAAATAGTCCCACATCTTCCCCTTAGGCTCAATGAGGCCGTGCTTATAAAACTGGGAGGCCAGCATAGGGGTCAGGGTAAAGGACACGATCAAAGAGCACAAGGTGGCAAACACGATGGTCAGGCCGAACTGACGGAACAGCTGCCCCGTCATGCCTTTCATGAAGGCGATAGGCATGAAGACCACCACGTCGCACATAGTGATGGCGATGGCCGCGGTGCCGATCTCGTTTCGGCCGTCTTCCGCCGCCACATCCGCGGGCTTGCCTCTCGCCAGATGCCGCTGGATATTCTCCAGCACCACGATAGAGTCATCCACCAGGATACCGATGCACAGGCTCATGCCCATAAGGGACAGCATGTTAAAGGTAAACCCGGCCAGATAAATAATGAAGAAAGTGGTAATTAAGGAAGTCGGAATGGCAATCAAAACCGCCAGGGAGGACTTCCAGCTGCGCAGGAACAAAAACAGCACCAGACCCGTGGTAAACAGGCCCTCGATTAAAGCCTCCAGGGTGTTGTTCAAGGCCTGCTCCACGTAGGTACTGGTATCGGTGATGATGATGAACTGGTACTCCGGATAATCCCGCCGCAGCTGCTCCAGCTGGGTTCTCACCGCCTTGGCCGTATCTACCACGTTGGCGTTACTGTTCTTATACACGGACATGGACACGACATCCTGACCGTTGGTACGGGCATAGCTGCTGACCCGCTGGTCCTGCTCCCGGATATCCGCCAGGGTGGACAGAGGCACCGCGATGCCCTTATTGGTGTTAATATGAATAGACGCCAGCTCTTCCGGAGAAGCAAACTGGCTGGTGAGACGCACGTTGGTCTCCACCGCCCCGTGGAACAAAGAGCCGGAAGGATTCAGCACGTTCTCGGTCTTAATCCGCTTCACGATCTCCGCCACGGACAAATTATAATATTTAAGCTTTTCCTTATCGACCTCCACCGCCACTTCCTTATCCCGCCCGCCGTACACCTCTACGTCGGACACGCCGGAAGCACGCTGAATGGTCTGCACGAAATCATCGTTAGTCTTGGTATAAACCTCGTCCAGGGGCCGGTTGGACAAAACCGAAATATCCATGATGGGCAGGGCGTCTACATCACGCTTAATAACGGTAGGCGTCTCAATGCCGTCCGGCAGGTTGGACAAGGCCCGGTTCACGTACTGGCTGGTATCGATGGCCGCCGTATCCACGTTGGCCCAGAACTCGAACTCCAGGGTAATCTGAGCCCGCTCCGGACGAGCCACCGCCGTCATATGCCGCAAATTGGACAAAGAGGACAAAGAGTTTTCCAAAGGCTTGATAACATTCTGCTCAATTTCCTGAGCGCCGGCGCCGGGGTACTTAACTGACACGGTAACGTAAGGAATATTGATGGCCGGCAGCAGCTCCACGCCGATACGGTAAAAGCTGGTCAGACCTAAGATGATAAAGAAGACGGCAATCATGGAGATGCCGATAGGTTTTTTAATAGAGAACCGTGTAATATTCATGATAGGCCTCTATTCCTCGTTGTCCGCCAGAGCCTTAACCGGGGCTCCGTCAAACAAACGGGCCAGGTTGGTGGTTGCCACCCGGTCGCCTTCTTTAAGGCCGTTTAAAACCTCCACCGCATCATCGCCCGACAGGCCGGTCTGCACCTCCCGCTGAGCCACTTCGCCCTTTTCCTCGTCAAAGACATAGACCAGCACCTTGCCGTTCTTGCTGGCCACCGCCGCCTTGGGCACGGTAATAACGTTCTGACGCAGATTATTCTTCAACTGGGCCCGGGCAAACATGCCGCTCTTGAGCAGCCCCGCCTTATTATCCAGAGCCAAACGCATGGTATAGTTCATGGTGCTGGTATCAATCTGGGGACTGATATAGATTATATTTCCCTGCAATTCTTTACTTAAAGAAGCAATGGCCACCGTCAGCGGCATGCCCAGCTTAAAGGCCGGCAAATCCGCCTCCGACACCTGATAATCCACATAAATAATGCTGTTGTCAAAGACGCTTAACAGCTTCTGCCCCGCACTGACCATATTGCCCGCTTCCACGTTCCGGTACCCGACGATGCCGTTGATGGAAGACTTTAAATAGAGGTCGCTATGCTGCTTCTGAGATATTTCCATGGCCGCCTTGGCCTTAGCCGCCGCTTCCCGGGAAGCCGTAATGGAGGAAGCCTCCCCGCCGGAGAACTGGTTGGCAATAGCCTCATAATTGCCCCGGGCATCTTCCATGCCCTGATAAGCCGTGTCCAGTGTCTCCTTGGAGACCCCGCCGGCTTCATAGACATGCAGATAACGTTTATAAGTATTCGCGGCCTTGTCGTAATCCGCCTTATATTTGCTCAAATTAGCATTAATCTGAGCCTCGCTGGTCTGAATATTAGCCATGGCCTCCTGATAGGCATGCTGATTCTGGTTGGCCAAAAGCTCCGCGTCCAGCGCGTCCTCTTCCACCAGAACGTCACCGGCCTTGACCTCCTGGCCCAGCTCCGCATACACCTGGACCACCCGGCCCTGATACTTGGCCGCCACATCCACCTGGGCCTTGGGCACCGTCTGCCCCACCAGGGAAACGGTCTTGACCAGATCCCGCCTCTGCACGTTCTGCACATGGATAGCGATGTTCAAATTGGCCTTAGAAGTAGTTTTTTTCTGCAGATACCCCTGCACCCCTCTGAACAACATGAAGAAGACCACCATAACTACGCCGATAAAAATCAATCTTTGCTGCTTCGTCTTGGGCCAAAAAGGTTTTTCCTTCAGGCCCGTTAGTTTCCCCTTAAGCTTTTCCCCTAATCCGCTCAAGCCGCTCATTGGAGCACCCCTTTATATGCGCAAACGCATATCAATATAGATTTTTACCTCCTGAACCTGATTTAAAAAACTGGCACAGCTGCCCTAAACAAACCCTTTTCTGTGCACCGCCACTTAAACCTGGTCTAGAAAGTCCTTGCCCGCCCTTAGATTACCGCACAATTCTGTAACAGTACAAATATAAGGCAAAACTGTGGCAAAATTATGGCAAAAGATTAAATTCCATCACTAAATTCCATCATGGTATTTAATTATACTATCTAATTACTAAAGAGGGAAGATTAAAATCATATTCTCCACCATATTAGTCATAATAATTTACACAACATTAGTCATAATAACTTGCACCACGCCTTTAACACAGCAGTTTCCCAGCCCTTCACCGCATCAGCTTACCTGCCTTTAACTACAGCAGCTTACACAACGCCTCATACAAAAGCTCCGGCTTGATAGGCTTGGTCACATAGCCGGTCATCCCGGCCTTTTGGGCCTCCTGCATATCCTCCGCAAAGGCATTGGCGCTCATGGCCACGATGGGCACCCGTCCCGCATCTGGCCGGTCTAAGCTCCGGATAGCCCGAGTAGCCTCATAGCCGTCCATATTCGGCATACGGATATCCATCAGGATAAAATCATAATAGCCATGCATGGAAGCGCTAAACCGCTCTATTCCCTGCCGGCCGTCCTTCACCCAGTCCACCTTCATCTTTTTGTCCTTCAAAAGGAGCATGGCAATTTCGGCATTCAAATAGTTATCCTCGCACAAGAGTACCTGTTTGCCGCTTAAAGCGGCCAGCTCCGCTGCGTCCCTTCTCCGGGCCAAAGCCTGCTGAGCCTCCAGGTTCTCCGTCTGCTTAGCCCAGTGTTCCACCGGCAGGTCAATCGTAAAGCGGGTGCCCACGTTAGGCTTGCTTTCCACCGTGATCCGGCCCTTCATCAAATCCACGATGCGCTTGACGATAGCCAGGCCTAGCCCGGTACCGGTCACATTCACCGCCTCGGTCCGGTGTTCCTGGGCAAAGGGCTCATACATGCGCTCCATAAACTCCGCGCTCATGCCTATGCCGTTATCTTCCACCACCAGACGCCGGGTGAAGCCGTTATCTTCACCGCTGAGCGACTTAATCTCCACCTTGACCTGACCACCCGCCGGGGTGTACTTAAGGGCGTTAGAGATAATATTTAACAAGACCTTCTTAACCTGCAGCTGATCCACCTTGATCATCTCCGCCGGATAAAGCTCCGGATCCGTGACCAGCCGGACCCCTTTCATCTGGGCCGACGGAATCAGCGCCGTCACCAGGGATTGCCAAAAGGCCCGGCCGTCGACGATAATCGGGTTAAGGCTCAATTTGCCGCTTTCAATCCGGGACAGCTCCAGGGTATCATTCACCAAATCCAGCAGCAGCTCCCCCGAAGTCTCTATCTTCCGCAGATAATCCTGCTTCAGCACCGGGTCCTCCGTCTTTATGGCCAGCTGAGTAAAGCCCATGATGCCGTTTAGGGGCGTCCTCAGGTCATGACTCATGCCGTTTAGGAAGTTCGACTTGGCCTGGTTGGCCTGATCCGCCTCCAACTTAGCCGCCGCCAGTTTATGCAGCTGCTCGTTCTCATAGGCAAACTGAGCGGTAATATCGCTCATACTGTAAAAAATAGTTTCCCGCAGTTCGTTCAAATAAAAGAACTGGAGCTGCTTCTGCCGCAAAGTGTTATCCGCCAGCAGGACGGTATGGGCCACCGTATAAACGTCCTGGTGCTGTAGTTTAGCCAAGATGGTGCTAAGGGAGATTTCCCCCAGCACCCGCTCCCCTTGATGGGTAACCACCTCGTCCCGGACATAACGCTGAATTTCAGCCTCCCAGCTGCCCTTGACCAGGTGGTTCTCCTTGAGCCGGCGCTGCTGATTCTCGTACAGATAGCAGCTCCAGAAGCCGCTCTTGCTGTAGACCAGGCCAATCTCATCGTAACCCAGGCTGCCCAGCTTATCCACGATGCTTTCCCGCAGCTTCTTCTCCGTAATGTCATAGGCATAGGAAAAGCCCTCAATATCCCCCGTCTTAGGCATGAGATAGGTACGCAGCACGATGGTGATCCACATGGGCTCGGTCTCGCTAATCAGATAGCGGTAGGTCACGCTTAAATTAGTCTGCCCCCGCTCAAAAGCCCTAATGACCTGCTCCCGGCTCAAAGTGGCCTGCAAAGCCTTTTTATCTCCGCTGGGATAAGGACGCTGCAGAAACTTAGCAAAAATCTCGTCATAGGCGGCCGGCAGTTCCACCTGATATAGTTTATCATGATAAACCGTATAATTAAGCACCTGATTCTTAGTAAAATTATAATAACCCCGGGCCACCAGGTTCTGATTCTTATCCTCGCTCAAGCCCTGCACCGCATAAGCATAGCGCTCTTCCGCCAGGCGGTGGGTCTCCTGCAGCTCCCGCTCATAGCAAACCAGCCGGGTCACATCGGCATAGGCGCAGTAAATCAGCCTCTGCCCGCCAGGCTCCTCCACCAAATGGCAGATAGAATGCACCCAGAGCTTGCTGCTTTTGTCCAGCGTATGAAAACAAAAAGTTTCTTCTGCGTAAGGGTGCTCCCGGGTCAAAACCGGCCACACCCGCCAAAAACGCTCCTGCTCCCCAGGTTCCAAAAAAAGCTCCATCAACTGACTGAGACTCCGGCCGATAAAATCACCGGGCTGCGCCCCCAGCAGTTCTCCCAGGCGTTTATTCACGCTGATGCAGGTAATCTTCCCGCCCTCCCGCTTATAGATAGCGATGCCGCCGGGAATGCCGTCCAGCTTACGGGTCAGCTGCGCAATCTCATCTTTTTGCTGATAAAACTCCGTCAAATCATGGCGGGCGATCAAAGCCATCCTGGTGTCACCCTGAAGATAGCGGATATGCCACCCCTCCACCCGGTTGTTCCGGGTAGGAAACTCCAGGCTGTAAACCGGCATCTGCTCCAGTTTCGCCTTGATGGTCGCCAGACTATGCGCCTCCAGGGCCTCGGCCACCTTATCCGGACGGATAAAGTTCTTGACCGCCGCCTCCATGGCCGGCGTATAATCCGCCTCCACCAGCTTTTCTTCCGAAGTATAGCTGGTTCCGTCTTCCCCGTACTCCGTAACCTTCCCCGTAACCAGGTTAAGCAAGGCCACGAAACTGTACTCCGTTCCCACCAGCTCGTTGACGATCAGCTCCCGGTACTTGCGCCGGTCGATGTCCACCGCATAGGTACGCCCCTCCACGTCTCCCGTGAAGGGATTTTTTAACATATAAAGCAGCGCCGCCCGCCAATGGATACCATCCGCATAAGCAATGGGGTACTCCAGTTCAATCTTGGTCTGACCTGTTTGGAAGCAGCGCAGCAAATTAGCCCGGTTAAAGATGGACCTAAACTGCTTAACCACCTCCGGATACGCAATCAGCTTAAAAAACTCCTCAAAATAGCCATCAGCTGTGCCAGACTCTGCTTGTTTCAAGACAAAATTCAGCGGGCTGCGCCCGTTCGAGCAGGTATTTTGGGACAAGTTAAGGTGAAAACTCCCCAACGCTTTGGGGAACAGATTCTCCAGCTGCTCCACATAACTCTGGTAATTTTCAATCTCCTGCAGATAAGCCTTGCGGTCTTTCTCCAAGATACTGGCACCGGAAATGCTTTCCTTGGTTATAAAGGTATTGGGATCCTTAAAGGTATTCGGTTTCTGCTCATAAGCGCTGCCGGTGCGGCCGGCCTGGTTTTCTTCTTTAGGGTCTGTGCTGCTTTTCACCATAATCTCCCCTTGTCTGCTGCCAAATATTCTACCTGTCGGTGTTAGGCTTCTGTCGGTCTTAAGCTTAAGGATAGCGGGTATCCTGGAAAACTAGTAACAAATACGGGGTAAGTTTAAGCCAATATTATGAAAATACCGTATAATGGTTATCAGGTTTATTATAACAAATTTTATTAGAAAAGAGGAGTAATTATGGTAAAAAAATAACGGCAGGAATAACCGGCCGCCAGGGCGAATATTAAAAAATTACTTAATTTATATTCTTGCTTAATTCATACTGGAGCACCATTACGCTCTACTATTTCAATCTACCCGCCGAGGTGAACAATATGTCCAAAACCATCCTGCGCAACCTGAACTCCCGGGCTTATGAGCATCCCTTCGACCGGGAAGCCCTGAATACCCTGGAAGGCACCCCGGGCCTGGAGCCCCTCATCAAAGCCTTCTACAAGCACGGGGTCGAAAAACTGATGCGCATCCAGTACACCGGCAGTTACCTGAAGATTACGCCTCGCAATTATCCGGAAATTTACCACCTGCTGGAAGACGTCTGTCATACCCTGGACCTGCGCCAGCTGCCGGAGCTTTATATCCAGTGGGACTACGGGGTTAACGCCTTCACCACCGGCGTGGAGAAAACTCTCATCGTGATTAACTCCGGCGTGGTAGATCTAATGAGTCCCGAAGAGATTACCTTCATCCTGGGCCACGAAGCCGGCCACATCAAGAGCCAGCACGTGCTGTACCATCAGATGGCCTCCGTCTTCCCCATCATCGGCGATTTAATCGGCTCCGCCACCTTAGGGCTGGGCAGCCTGGTCTCCAAAGGAGTAGAACTGGCCCTGTTAAACTGGGAGCGCATGTCAGAATTCACCGCCGACCGGGCGGGACTTTTAGCCTGCCAAGACATCAACATCGCCAACCAGACCATGGTTAAACTGGCCGGCGTTCCCCGCAAATACTTCGACCGGATCAACCTGGACGAATTTAACGCCCAGGCCCGGGAATTCGAGACCTTCGACTACAACACGGTGGATAAAATGGTCAAGGTCTTCAGCATCATGTGGCAGGACCACCCCTGGACCGTCATGCGCGGCGCCGAGCTCATTAAATGGGTCGACTCCGGCGCCTATGATAAAATTCTGGCCGGCCAGTACCTCTTGCCGCCGCCTCCCCCGCCGGTTTCCCCTTCCAGCTATCAGCCCGGCTATCCACCCGTTCCTCCCGCAGGTCCGGCGCCAGGTCCCCATTTCTGCAGCCACTGCGGCCAGGCACTGCTTCCCCAAAGCAAATTTTGCTCCCGCTGTGGAGCGAAGGTATGAGGGAGATTGGAATATGACTAAAGACTCACGTTCCAGTTACTTGCATTATACATCAAAATGCATCAAAGCCGCGCCAGCAAAAGTCAGCGCGGCTGTTTAACGTCTTAAAGACGAATATATATTGTTTACACCATCACCTCCATAAGCTCCATTACTTTCTTAAAAAGACCTAGTTCTTTGGCATATTGGGAAAGCTTATTCAGATTTTTCTTATCATCTGCGACATAAGCGTGAATTGCTTTGTTGAAAGTTTCATTATCAAGCTTTGTTCTATATTTAAAACAGTCACAAATAGTGCGTTCTCTGTCGTAGATAGGCATCTGTACACCATTAAAAATTCCATTTGTTTTTCCAATTTTGTAATACTCTTTAGGAATATAGTACACTTTCAATTTGACTGCTTCTATTTTCAACTTAGCGCGAGAAATAGTACGCGGTACAGCAACCGACCAAGCCCTAGGAGTAAAATCACTATAACCGTAATAAAAAAGAGCAGATTCTACACATACAATTCCCTCGGGAATCAGCGTGGCAATAAGCTGCTCCTCCGATATATCTGCGTTATCAGAAATTAAATAGTAGCCATGCCTGATGCGCTCAAGATAACCCTTATTATGAAGTGCACAGACATCCATTTTGCTAAGTCCGGCGGCTAGAAAATCTGCCGTCTTTGCAACACCACCCGAGGCTGAAAGCACTCTTTTCGCTGTATCTTGCTTTACCATAACTCCACCAACTTTTTACCCAAAATTAAAAGTAATACTTTTAATAGTAATATAACATGGAGTATGTTGATATGCAATACTTTTCGCACACAATTTTTTAAAGTTGTGTGTAGATAGTAAATAGTATATTTTGTCAGCTAAATCTCCCTTTCCACCCCCAGCGCGCCACATAGTAAACCGCCACTCCCAGTATTACACCCAACAAATCCAGCCCCACGTCCCGCAACTCACAGGCCCGGCCAACACTAAAAATCTGCAACAGCTCATCAGTAGCAGCAATAACAAAACCGAACCCCAGCGCATTTAAAACACTGCTAGACACCTTATCCCTAGTCAAATGCATCATAACCGCAACTAAGCAGTAGCCTAAAACCATAAACTCAGACAGATGGGCCAATTTGCGCAAGATATGATCCAGATTACCGATAGCAACCTTTAACTGAAACCCAGCCAAAAATCTCTTTACCAAAGCTACGAAAAACAAACTGGCCTCTTCCGAATTGGCCGCGTCCTGCAAAGAATTATGCCAGATAAAAAATGTTACACAGACAACTAGGAAACATAAAAAGTAAGTTTTCTTCATATTAAATACCCATTGGTTGCACGCTTCAATTTATAATTGGAACCATTTGCATGGTCAATTAATTTTTATTATATCATTCAACCGCCAAAAACAAAATGATGGCTCATTTTTCCCGTGCAAGTGCTTCAGTCGTACCGGAATATACAATTATTTTGATTATGGATGTTTTTAAAGTGCGAAGTTTGAGTTTTTAATATCGCCATCTTGATATACGTAATAATACGTGTTATAATAATAGCATAGGTAGGTGAGCGAAGGTTGAAAACTAGCGAGTTAATAAAGAAGCTCAAGAATGCCGGCTTTATAAAAGGTCGTGAGGGTGGGCGTCACACGATATATGATAACCCAGTTACTGGCCAGTCAATAGCCGTATCAAGGCACGCGAAGGAAATACCAACAGGAACTGCTGAAAAAATTTTGAAACAAGCAGGTATAAAAAAATAACTTATCACATATAGAGTAAGAATAATATACTGCAAATATAAAACTAAACACAATTAATGAGGTGATAACAATGAAATATATTTATCCAGCAATCTTCGAACAGGACAATAATAAAGTTTATTTGGTTTCTTTTCCTGACTTAGATGGTTGCTATACTGATGGCAAAACTTTAGAAGATGCTTTAGAAAATGCTAAAGATCTCTTGAATCTTAAGTTATGGGATATGGAAGAAAAGAGAGAAGATATTCCTGTTCCCAGCGATCCCAGAAAAATCAAGACTGCTAAAACAGAATTTATATCCTTGATAAGTGCTGATACTTTAGCATATCGTAAATTATACGACAAGAAATCTGTAAAAAAGACTTTGTCTATACCGCGTTGGTTAGACAATCTGGCAACAGAAAACAATGTCAATTTCTCTAACATTTTACAAAATGCCTTGAAGAAACAACTAAATGTATAAGATTGTTACCTATGTTAGACGACAAGGCAACCAAAATATTTTTGAACAGTAAAGGCACAGCTGACGATGTGGATGATGATTTAAAAGCGTTCTTACAATACGTAAACGGCATAGTTACCGAAAACCCCCTCGTACAGGAAATACATCAGGAAGTTCACGAAATAAAACAAAACGAGAAATGGAGGAATGAGTATATGTTTATGGCAGATAAAATACGGTTTATCCAGCAAGAAGCCATAGAAGAAGGCATGGCCGCCGGCATGCAAAAAGGCATGGCTACCGGCATGCAAAAAGGCCGTGCTGACAGCCAAAAAGAAATTATCGCCAATATGCTTAGGCAACAGTTAGACTGTGCTCAAATCTCCAAACTGACCGGTCTTACTGAAAAAGATGTTCAAGCCATGACTCAAGAGCTAAAGGTCCAATAATCCAGTCCAACTAAATTATACCAGTGCTTTATCCAAAATCGAGTAGGAGCCTACCCATTAATTGGGTAGGCGACCTCTCACACCACCGTGCGTACCGCTTAAGTCCACGGCGGTTCAAACGTTTAAGTGCTTTACACGCAAGAGCTCGTATTGGGACGGCAAGTCATAATAGCCTTCCCTTGCGAGCTTTTCGTTTGTTATGGAACATGTTAGTATATAGCTTCCGGCTATCCGCCAGTAGCCTAGTCTTGTGTTTCCCCATTGCACAGCCTGAGACAAAGCAATACCTAGTTTGCATAGGTTCTGTATCTTTGTCTTTATTTTCTTCCACTGTTTCCAGATGTAC
>Ga0268357_100196_pt1 | contig 101027 bp, 91 predicted proteins | sample BioMet10_FD_192466 | JGI IMG/M metagenome (GOLD analysis project Ga0268357, IMG submission 192466) | Sewage microbial communities from Oakland, California, United States - Biofuel 10 (Illumina Assembly) | ecosystem: Engineered > Wastewater > Sewage > Unclassified | place: USA: California... | reverse complement strand
TCTGTAATAACACCAATGAGATTGCTCCCGATAAATCGGGACAAGTAACGTCGCGGACTCCTCGCAAAGACAGTATGGCTAATCAGTTTTATATTTTGCCACCTCTTTTGTGGATGCACCCTTTTCCCCTGCATTTAAATTCGCGGCAACCTTTTACTGTTTTTTTAACTCTACCTGATTCTACCTTTGTTATCGTTTTTACACTTTCAGCAAAGTAAAAGCACTTTGTAATTGTGTTTTATTATGGTTCGGAGTTTCATTATATTTATCCTTAATTATCTTTCGAATAACAAATAAAACTAAAAACATGAATATGAAAAATTACAAACTCGCCATCACTCTTTGTTTTTTACTCTTTTCCAGCGCTGTTTATGCTCAAAGTAGTCTAAAACCAGCCATTAAATGCAATTATTTGTTATACTTGCCGGAAGGATATAACAACAGCGACCAAAATTTTCCTTTGCTTGTATACCTTCATGGAAAATCTCACAGGGGAAACGACCTGAATAAACTGAAGGGCTACGGTTTGCCAAGATTAATTGATAAAGGGAATAATTACGCATTTATTATTGCCTCGCCGCAATGCCCGGACACCACTTACTGGGCCCGCGTTAACTGGTTCGATTCTTTATATTCTGACTTAACCTCAAAATACAGAATAGACCCAAATCGAATATATCTTACCGGCATAAGTATGGGCGGATACGGAAGCTGGCAGGCGGCCCTGGATTTTCCTGACAGATTTGCCGCCATAGTCCCTCTTTGCGGCGGTTGCAGCGATTCTACAGACCTATGCAGTATTAAGGATTTACCCGTCTGGACGTTTCACGGTACAAAAGACAACATAGTGCCAATTCACGAAACCGAATATATTGTTGAACGCCTGAAAAAATGCGGCAGTAATGTCCGTTTTACTCGTATTGAAAATGCGGGACACGATATTACCTCCGAATTTGAAAATAAGGAAATATATGACTGGCTTATTCAACAAAAGAAATATTAAATAGTCACTATCGCTTAAACAGTTTTTATCTCTATCGGTTTACCGGGCGCCTATAGTGCGACTGAATCATTCGTAAAATGGGTGAAATTTTATAATACCGGTTCACTATCCTAATGTCATTGATATTTAGAAATTAATGCAATATTTTATCTTAATAAAATTATATAATTAAGCATTTGGGGTAATGCCGGTATATTAACGAACACAGCTTCTTTATTATTTTTGGCATAGAACCCTGTTCTACAGCGGGAAAGAATTATGGAAAACGAATCGGGATGGAAATCGAAACAAGCGGCCGACCAATATAAAAAAATAATCGATTTTATAGTACCCGGCAGAAAGGATATTCTAAGCACTATTGCGCGTCTTGCAACTGATTTTGCCGGCAATACTCCCCTTATCCTTGATATTGGATGCGGACATGGAGATGTAACCGCCGAAATTCTACAGTATAAACCGGATGCCCGCTGTATTTTAATTGATTATTCCGATGAGATGCTGGCTTCCTGCAAGGAGGCTTTTGCCACAAACAGAAATATTTCTTTTTTTCAGCAGGATCTGAACAACGGATTGCCGGATTCAATCAAAAATATGAAATTTGACGCGGTAGTTTCCTGTTTCTCGCTCCATCACATTGATTTCGATAAGCGAGTTTTGCTTTATACAGATATAAGAAATGTTCTGAAAGATAAATCTCTGTTTATAAATGGCGATATGTTCAAGGGTGAGTCCCCACAACTAAGTGAGTGGGAGTTCGACAACTGGATCAGCTGGATGGTGCTTAAGTTCAAGGAAAACCTGAACCAAATATACTCTTTTGATGAAATTAAAAACCGGCAGCTCGAATCATTCAAAAAAATGGGAGATAAACCGGGCACAATCTGGCAAATGTATGACGATTTCAAAAAAGCGGGTTTTAATAATGTCGACTGTATGTTCAAAATTCAGAACCTCGCTGTGCTTTCCGCCCAAAAATCCGAATAACTATTTTAAATGGATCTAAATAATAATACGATAGGATATATAAAGATGAATGAAAACTTGATTTTCCCACGCAAAAACGATAAAAGCACCTGCTTGTTAAAAAGCATAATAAAAGACGAAAACATTGTAGCAGGCAAATATTCTTATTACCACGATTTTGACGACCCTTTGAATTTTGAGAAAAAGAATGTTCTTTATCACTACGGAATTAATAACGATAAACTTATTATAGGCAATTTCTGCTCAATTGCTTCGGGAGCAAAATTCCTGTTTAACGGCGGCAACCATAAAGCCGCAAGTTATGTTAATTACCCCTTTTCCATTTTCCCCGATCAATGGGATAAGAACCTGAAAGTAACAGATTCGTGGGATAACAAAGGAGATATCGTAGTTGGCAACGATGTGTGGATAGGTTTTGAAGCTCTGATAATGACGGGAGTTACAATTGGTGACGGTGCAATTATAGGTTCCCGTTCTATTGTCACAAAAGATGTAAAGCCATACGAAATTGTTGCCGGCTCCCCCGCTAAAGTCATAAGAAAAAGGTTTGACGATGAGACCATTGAACTGCTGTTACAATTGCAATGGTGGAATATGGAAGACGAAAGGATAAAGGAAATTTTACCAGTACTAATGAATTGCAAAAAGGACGAATTGAAAGCTTTACTTAAATAAAAATATTATCAGAATATGGATTGAAGCGAAATGGTTGAATGTAACAGTAAAAACGAAAACTATACATGCGAAACTCAGATAGGCGATTATAAAATAACAGCGGATACTACTCCCGATAAAGGCGGGCATAGTATGGGAATAAGACCACACGATATTCTTGCAACCGCTTATGCGTCCTGCCTGAATATCAATACGCGCATGGCTTGCCAGGCAAGAAACATACCGGTCGACTTGGTAACTACAAAAGTGGAGCTTATAAGAAAAGATGAAGAAACTGTTTTTTCATATAAGATAGAATTCGACAGCAGTATTTTACCAGAAGAGCGCGAAAAGATTCTTAAGATTGTTGAAAAATGTCCTGTACGCAAGACTCTTTCAAAACCAATAAGGTTTGAGAGACAGCAATAATTATAAATAAACGCGACTAAACCATAAACCGCTTTTATTTGTCCAATTATCAAGAAAAAGGATCCGCCTGTTTGGGAATCTGTTTGTGATTGAAAGACTAAAAACCAGAAATATTTCAGGAGTGTTTAATGAGCGCTTTTATTGAAGAACTTTCGATGAACGCCTGGCCCTCAATTACAACGCGTCTTTATGACGGATGGGTATTGCGGTTTTCAGAAGGATACACCAAAAGGGCAAATTCCGTTAACCCACTCTACCCTTCAACACTACCTGTTGAAGAGAAAATAATTTCTTGCGAAAAGATTTATTCTTCATTTCATCTGCCAGCTGTTTTTAAAATAACAGATGATAAAACCCAACACGAAATTGATAAACAGCTTTCATTACTGTGCTATAAAAAATGCGGCGTCACTTCGGTGCAGGTTTTAACGCTTGATGATTATAATTTTAACATTACCGATAATGTAAGAATTGAATACAATTTTAGTGATGAATGGATTAACGGATATATCTCCTGTTCCGAAATTGAACAGCACTGGCATAAAACTTTAAAAAATATGCTCGCAAAAATACCCGAACCGCGGGTTATAGCTTCAATAAAAAAGCAAGGAGAAATTGTTGCATGTGGGTATGGCGCTATTGAACATGGTTATATAGGCATTTTCAATCTGGATGTAAAAAAAGAATTCAGAAAACTCGGCTTTGGCTGGCAAATTCTTAACGGCATTTTAAGCGCCGGTAAAGAAATGGAAGCAAAATATTCTTATCTGCAGGTTGTAAACGGCAACGAAACGGCCGAAAAGCTTTACAGAAAAACAGGATATAAAGAAAGCTATAAGTATTGGTACAGAATAAAATCTACATTTTAACACTATTTTGAAATTGAAGAGATAACTCATGAAATTAATGGCAGTTTTCATTTTACTTGTTTCCGGCATTTGTTTTGCCTCCGGAATGGATGACAGCTATAATATTTATTCGCTGACGAATAAGGAAATTGTTGTAGCCGATAATTTTGCCGGCCAAAGTTTCACATTAAAAAATGAAAACGGGGCGCTCTATGTAATCCGTAAAATTTTCGGTTCCGGCAGGCCAGTTGTTGCGTCTGTAAAATATAAGGCCATATTGCAAAGCAAATATCAGGTTACTTTTTCAAACCCGGTTGAAATAACTCCCGCAGCTTTTTCGGTAAATAAAAACGAATCATTTACTTTAGAGACGACCGGAAATAATTCAATAAAAATTTTCATCAACGGAATACAAATTGTTATTGTGAATAAATAGCTATTATTTCATATTTCCATATTCAAAAACAAACAAAATTATGAACATAAAACCGTTAAGCAGTAAACTGATTTTAGCTGGAGGAATTATTCAGCTTATTCTTGCAATCTTCCATTTTGTGTGGCCGTTCAGTTTTATACAAACAGAGAGTTTTGCTGTGTTAAATGATCAGGCAAGAGACCTTGTTATGCTTAACTGTATTTCAGTTGGCGCCTCCCTTGGAGTTTTTGCCCTTCTTTCTTTTTATTTTTCACGCAGTATCAAAACGCAAAGCCTTGCTGCTGTTTTCTTTTGCCTTACGGAAGTAATTTTCTGGAGCGTCCGTTTGATACTTGAACTGATCTTTCCTGTCAGAATACCGGTTTATTTTGTTGCAGGCCCGTCCATCTTTATTGTAGCGGGAGCTATTTTTATCATCACAATATACTTGATCCCATTTATATTCAGAAAAGAAATGAGTGACAAGAATAATTAAATTTCCCCATGGCAAACAATGAATGAACGTACATCATTAATTCTAAGACTTGTTTTTACACACGCAGCGCCTGTTGTTATACTTGCATTGCTTGCGCTTTTAATTAAGGCCGATACGGCGCTTTTAATTTCCATAACGCAAACAACTTTGCTAATTGTCTTTTTTGCTGGTTACTGGGAGTTTATAAGTAAAAAAGCAAAATGGCTGTTTTGCGCTTTTTCCGAACTGCTTATTCTGGCAGCAATCTGGTTGAGAGTTTCCAACCCGGCCCCACAGCCTTTAAGCGCTTTTTGGTTAACGGCTCTTGCAGTTGTGCAGGTTTTTCTTTTAATGGAGCTTATAAACATACTCCGGGCAATTTTCATACGCGATAATGAAAAACTCGAAATCACTTTTCCGTTTGGGCCGGGAGAATATCTCATCACTGATGGAGGAAACTCAAGAATAAGCAGAATGATGAACTACCATTATCACTCAGGTCCGCATAAAAAACAAAACACCAACAAATCGATGTTATACGCTACCGATATAATTATGTTTGATGACAAAGCGGATAAGTTTTTTCCACAACAAAACAGCCATTACGCGGTTTTCGGTAAAAACGTTCTGGCCCCAATGGATGGCGAAGTAGTAACTGCAAAAAATGATATTAACGATAATACTCCCTACTCCGGCAATTATCCCTACAACACAGGCAACACAGTTGTAATAAAAAAGGATAATTATTATTTCCTACTTGGGCACATGCAAAAAGGAAGCATTAAAGTAAAAGAAGGAGATGAAGTAAAACCGGGTACGGTTATCGGTAAAGCCGGTAACTCCGGCAGAACCGAAAGGCCCCACCTACACATACAGCTTATGAAATCCGATACTACAAAGTATTGGTCGGGACTGGGAATTTGCATAGTTTACAAAGGCAGAAACCTTTATAAAAACAGAAGCATTGTAATACCGCGCCAATAAATATAAATTATGCCACGGCTTTATTGTTTCTTGCTTTAATAATCACCGGCATATTCACTTTAGCCCAGTTAATCAGACTTTCAATATGAGGCAACAGGCTAAGTCCCATTTTAGTAAGAGAGTATTCTACACGTGGCGGAATTTCGGGATATATTTTTCTTGCCACAAGCCCGTCCGCTTCCAAAGTCCTTAATGTAACTGTAAGCATTTTTTGTGAAATATCCTCAATTTCGTGGTTCAGTTCATTAAACCGCAAAGTGCCTTTACTGCCAAGTATTGTAATGACAAGTATAGACCATTTATCGCCAAACCGATCAAGTACATTTCTCACAGGACAATTGGTCTGGCATTTTTCTTTATCTTTTTTTTCGTTTTTTTTATTTTTTTTCTCTTCGAACTCTATCATTTTTACCATTTCTTACCTCCGCGTAAGTAACTGATTGCCAGGTGCCTTCTTGACGATAGTTACTATATTTTTTATGTTTGACTTACCAAAAGTAAGTAATTATTCTTTAGTAAGCAAGCACAAATCAATTATTGAAAGGAAATGTAAAATGAAAGCTGTTAGATTTGAAAACTATGGAGGAGCCGAAGTATTAAAGTTTGAAGACGCTCCCAAACCGAATATTGAAAAAGATGAGGTCTTAATAAAAGTTACGGCTACCGCATTTAATCCGGTTGACGCAAATATACGCAGCGGAAAATTCTCGAAGGTGGCGCCGTTACAGTTTCCCTTCATTCCAAACTCGGATGTATCGGGAATAGTTGAAGAAACAGGAAGCGAAGTCAAAGAGTTCAGGAAAGGAGACAAGGTTTTCGGCTTTCTGGATATGTTTAAAAACGGAGCCGCCGCAGAATATGTGGCCGCAAAAGCTTCGTCAATAGCCCTTGCTCCCAATAAACTTAGTCTAACTTTGGCCGCGGGGGTTCCGCTTGTGAGCTTAACAGCATGGCAGGGACTTTTTGACCACGGCAAATTAAAAGCCGGGAATAAAATACTAATTACAGCCGCCGCGGGTTCGGTTGGGAATTTAGCCGTACAGTATGCAAAAAATATCGGAGCTTATGTTATTGCAACTGCATCGGGTAAAAGTAAAGATTTCCTTACCAAACTTGGAGTAGATGAATTTATTGATTACCAAAAGACGGAAGTCAAAGACTATCTGAAAGATAAAGTCGATTTTATCTTTAACGCGGCCCCTTTATTGCCGGAAGAGATTAACTTATTGCTTGGCTTTGTTAAACCGGGCGGCTATTTCATTTCCATTCTTACACCTGTTGATGCGGATATTGCAAAGCAAAAAAACGTCAGCGCTTTACGTATGATGGTTGCAAATAACGGAGAGGAATTGAAACAAATAGCAAACTTAATTGATAAAGGAAAGTTAACAACTTTTGTGACAGATACTGTTCCATTAAAACAACTTGCAGAAGTACATAAAAACTACGAAGAGCATAAAATAAGAAGGAAAATTATTGTAACTGTTGAATAAGGCGCAGACATTATTTTAATACTGTAGTTGTTTTTACATGCGAAGAGTAACATTACAAAACTCAGGGCGGAGTTTCTTCCGCCCTGTTTTCATTCCGCTATTTATAAACCCTTCTTAATATTTCCTGTTGACATTTACCGAATTTAACCGGATTTTATGACAAAAGATTCTCTATCCTGCAATGGGCTAATTATAATTATAAACCATAAGTAATACTATGAATACAATACAGTTAGGGAAAGATGGTCCAAAAGTTTCGGCGCTTGGACTCGGTTGTATGGGGATGAGCGATATGTACGGCTCCGGTAAGTCCCGCAACGATTTGGAAAGTATAGACACAATTAAAGCAGCTTTAAATGTTGGTATAAATTTTCTTGATACCGGCGATTTCTACGGAGCGGGGCATAATGAGCTTTTAATTGGCGAAGCCATAAAAAACAGAACGGACAAACCTTTTATAAGCGTAAAATTCGGCGCTTTAAGAACTCCGTCAGGGGGATGGAGCGGGAATGATGTCCGCCCTGAAGCGGTTAAAAACTTTGCCGCTTATTCATTAACAAGATTAAAGACAGAGGTAATTGATATTTATCAACCTGCAAGAATTACATCTGCCGTTCCCGTTGAAGACACTGTGGGAGCCATTGCCGATTTAATTAAAGAAGGAAAAGTAAAGTATCTTGGGCTTTCGGAAACCTCGCCCGGCATTATTAGAAGGGCGCATAAAGTTCACCCTGTAACCGCTGTGGAAGTTGAGTATTCAATTGCAACAAGAGTAATTGAAAAGGAAGTCCTTCCTGTTTGCCGTGAGCTTGGAATTGCTGTTGTTGCTTATGGTGTTTTATGCAGGGGACTTTTATCTGGCGAACTAAAGGGACAATTCGATCCTTCGGACATTCGTTCGTTTACCCCCCGCTTTTCCAGTAAGAATTTTGAGAAGAACCAAAAAAAAGTGGCAATGTTACAAAACCTTGCAGACAAAAAAGGCTGCTCTGCATCTCAGCTTGCAATAGCCTGGGTGTTACACCAGGGGAATGATATTCTTCCGTTGATAGGAACAACAAAAAAATACAGGCTTAAAGAAGCTATTGACGCTACAAACATTAAACTTACACAAAAAGAAATAGCCTTTATTAACGAGAATTTTCCTGATGGAACTTTTGCAGGTGACCGTTACCCCGAACAACAAATGAAATTTGTAGTACATTAACAAAAAAACCGGCAGCTAAGCTGCCGGTTTTTCTCATTTCCGCGTTTTATTATTCGTCTCTATGAACTAATCCCGGTGAAAATGCCGGAAGACATACAGCAATATATTCAGCTCCTTCCGGTTCCGGAGTACTGTATTTTACCCATTCTCCTTTATGTGCTATTACAGCTGAACCAGCCTCAACAATTAATGTTTCGGCTTTTGTTTCCACTTTTAATGTCCCTTTTAATACTACTGTAAATTCATCGAACTCGGGCGTTTGTCCCGGTTCAATCCAACCCTGCGGGCTTACCATTTTAGCAATGCTCACTTCAGTATTTTTACTGTTAACACAGCCAATAAATTCGTTTATTATTTTGGGCTTGTTACCAGCCGCCGGTATGATTGTAGCTTGTTTAATTAATACTGCCATTTTAGCGCCTTTTTTTGTTTGTTGATTGCAGACATTACCGTGTCTGCTTTTATTAATTGCGCGGAATATAATTGTAACCCTATTATTCTCCGCAATCATACTTGCAATTTTATAAAAAACGGCATAACGCTAAAGGGAAAAACCTATCGCCAATTGTCTTACATCCATTCCTTCAAATCCGGGAGTTAAATACTCCAGAATGCAGATCCTGCTTTTCTTATACTTAATAACGCGCTCAATTCTTGCTGAAATCACACACAACTTGTCGTTTTCCGCAACAGTATAAATACTTTTCCCTTTGCGCCCATTTTTCAGACTTAGCGTTAGTGTTTTTTTTGTTATTTGTGGCGCGCATTCCTTTGTTGTATTAGTCAAAACCAATTCAAGCCGGTTTCCCTTTTTATCAAGCCGCACGGTTTCGCTTGGTTGATATATGTTGCCCTCCTTTCTGTAGTCCAATGTTCCTTTTGCGTTCTCATTCAATTTATATTTGGCAAACTCTGTCCGCGCATTTTTTATATTGACAGTACGAACGCTATCAAGATTCAGATTTTTAAAATCTTCCGTCTCATAACTTTTAATACACTCGCTGTTTGATACTTTTATAACTTTAATTGAACTGTAAACCGAACCGCTGCCATCTTTTTTACCATACGTTTCATAAGCAAAATACTTTCCATCAGACGAGAACCCAATTACTTTGAAGAACGCTCTATCGCTTGCAAGAGAAGTCGCGCAAAACAATAATGCAAGAGCCATAACCGCAGAAAACCTGTATAAATTTTTCATAAAATCCCGTTTGTTATATTTGGATTTAAAATACATTAAAAGAATATTATTTCAAACGGTATTTATAAAGACTCTCTTGTATGCATTTATGGCATAACCCCAGCCCGACGTATGTAATGATACTATTAAAACAATCCGTTATGTTTTTTCGTATCGGGAAAATAAAAATCGTCTCTTTTAAGACCGCATTTTTTAGCAATTGCCTTGCAATAGTTAAGCTTTCCAGCAATCATATTACGCGAGTCCGATCCGAAAGTAAATTTCAATCCCTGCTCTTTTGCCATATGGATAAATTTCTCATGGGGAGTGTGTGCCATATCGTTTATTTCAATAGCTATATTTCTTGCTTTTGCAGCGGTTAATATTTGCTGCATTCTTTCTTCAGTCCATAAGCTATAATAATCTCTTGCAATGCAAACCGGTAAAAACAGCGGCCACGCGAAAATATTTATCGGTTCATTTTTAAGGATATTTAATGCGTAGTCCATATATTTTTGCATAAACTCTTCAGTATCTTCAATATATGTATCAAACTCCCATATATGTAAAGTAACACCGTTACCCATAGGAACCATTTGAGGATCCATCAAAATATAATCAATCTGGCTAAGCAATTCCGCCGAATAGTTTTTGTACCATCCAATGCCAACGGGTTGAAGCCCAATATACACAGGATATTTCCTCAGTTCCGCAATATATTTTTTTAACGCTTCATCATCCTTCAATCCCCACTCTATAGGATGAGCTACAATACCAAATTTAACTTTTGTTTTTTCGGCTATTTCCATAACCTTTTCAATTGTAAAAGTATCGGTTAAATGAGTGTGTAAATCATATAACGGAAATTCGTTATCTTCGGCAGCAAAAGCATTGTTCCACAGCGAAGAGGTAAGCACAGCGCCCCCTGCAATACCAACAGTTTTCAAAAAATCTCTTCTTTGCATATTATTATATTTTGGGTTAGTTATTTCCCCGTCAAGCATTACTTAACGGCATGTAAAGTTAATTAGTTTAAAAGGTAAAACTCTCTGTTATCTTTGCGTACAATATAAATAAAAATATTCAAATAGTGATTTATAATTTTTGTTTACCCAATCGCATATATTGCTATTGTGCGCAAGCCGAAACAGTTTTTTTTTGCAGGCACGGCGTGGGCCATGCCTGCCGCTGAACCTTTTATTTTCCATTGCGTATCGAAATCTTTTCTCCGGGCGTCATGGACCATTCCATGATGCCCTCCTCTTGAAATCTCAATTATGTTATAAAAGAAATATCCACATTAATTAAAGAAGACAGTCCGTAATAATTTCTTGCACTTGAGTAGGCATACTCTTCAGGACGTTCTACCAATCCGGCCTTAATTGGATTATTGTGTATGTAGCTGATTCTGCTTAATAACATTTCCTTATTTTTAATTACTTCGTCATCAAATCTTTTCATCCAGAATTTCATTTTTTGTCCGTTGCCTGGATTAGCTGCCTTGTAAAAGTTTTGCAGGTATTTACTGTTATTATTTTTGAGATGCTCAAAAATATCCCATGCGGAATATTTTTTAATATCCCGCATTATATCAGAAATAGAACCCTTGTTTATGTCTATTGAAGTTATCCAGTGAAAATGAGAAGGCATAATTACGTAAGCAATTATAGTAAATTCGTATCGTTGCTGATAGTAGAGTATGTTTTTAATAAGCAATTCGCAACACTTTGCATCATTAAAAACATTTAGGAAATCCACAACCGTAGTTGTAACAAAGTAAACTCCGTTGCCCTGCATTGCAAGTCTGTTTCTTAATGCCATGCTACCTACCTTTATATGGGCAGGCACGGCGTGGGCCATGCCTGCCGGTTTACCTTTTGTTTTCCATTGCGTATCGAAATCTTTCCTCCGGGCGTAATGGACCATTCCATGATGCCCACACAATATATTATTTCAACTAAAAACAACTAATGCTTCCACAGCTCCCTGTCAAGGCTGCGGTACTGAATGGCTTCGCTTATATGGGCGGGAGTAATGTTCTCTGAACCCTCAAGATCGGCTATGGTGCGGCTGACTTTCAGAATGCGGTCATAGGCTCTCGCGGAAAGGCCCAGCTTTGTCATAGCCATTTTAAGCAATTCCGAACCGGCGGAATCCAGCTTGCAATACTGCCGGACTTCCCGGCTCCCCATATCCCTGTTGTTATAGATATGTTTCAATCCAGCAAAACGCTTATACTGTATGTTGCGTGCGTTTATTACTCTTTGACGAATAACAGTAGAAGGCTCGCCTTTAATTTCGGAAGAAAGATCCTTATACTTTACCGCAGGCACTTCTATGTGAATGTCGATTCTGTCGAGCAGCGGACCGGATACTTTGGACATGTACTTTTGTATCTGAACAGGCGCGCATGTACATTCCCTTGAGGGATCGGTATAATACCCGCACGGGCACGGATTCATAGCGGCGGCCAGCATAAAATTAGCGGGAAACATCAGCGAAAGTTTTGAACGGCTTATTGTTACCTGCGCGTCTTCAAGCGGCTGACGCATAACCTCAAGTACACTTTTCTTAAATTCAGGCAGTTCATCAAGAAACAAAACCCCATGATGAGCAAACGACACTTCTCCCGGCCTGGGAATATTTCCTCCGCCAACAAGCGCCGCGTCCGAAATTGTATGGTGCGGGCTACGGAAAGGCCGCTCCGTTATAAGCGCCTTGTCTTTGGGTATTAAACCCGCGACCGAGTGTATTTTTGTAGTTTCCAGAGCTTCCTCAAAAGTCAAAGGCGGAAGAATAGAGGGTATCCTTTTTGCAAGCATCGATTTACCCGAACCCGGAGGGCCTATCATTAATATGTTATGGGCCCCCGCGGCGGCAACTTCAAGAGCGCGTTTTACATTTTCCTGCCCCTTTACATCGGCAAAATCAAAATGATAATGGTTCACTCCCGCAAACAGCTCATCAATATCGGTTGTAACCGCCGAAACCTGTTCCTCTCCGTTTACAAACTCAACCACTTCCTTAAGGTTCTTCATACCATAAACAGTAACCCCTTCCACAATAGAAGCCTCTTTAGCTGAATCAGCGGGAAGAATAACTCGCGTCATTCCCCGCCTCCTGGCTTCAACCGTAATTGGCAGGGCTCCTTTTATAGGGCGTAATGTGCCGTCAAGGGAAAGTTCACCAAGGAAAACAGTCTCGGCAATGGAATCCTGATTGATTCGTTCGGAAGCGGCTAAAAGGCCAACGGCAATGGGTAAATCGAGAGAGCTCCCCTCTTTTTTTATATCGGCAGGCGCCAGGTTGACGGTAATTTTTTTGTTCGGAAAATCATATCCGCTGTTTTTTATAGCGGCGCTTACTCTCTCCCTGCTTTCTTTGACCGCGTTATCGGGCAGTCCTACCATAATAAATAAAGGTACAAGTCTTTCACAATTTGTTTCAACTTCCACCAAATAAGCATCGATACCATAAGTTGCCGCAGAATAGACTTTTGATATCATAAAAAAATCTTTAATATTTTATTTACTATAATTAAATTAATAATTTAATTATGAACTTATAAAATATTTTTTTCGTATTTTTTTATACCATTATTATGAAATTTGTTGGGAGGCGGTGTGATTAACGAATTGGATTTGGAGAAAAAAAAGGAAGCTACTTACGCAAAATTAACAAACTTTAAGAATCTGCCTTCTATACCTAAAGTATTGTTCGATGTTACCAAGCTGCTTAACAGCCCTTCGGCAACTACGTTAAAACTGGCCGAGCTTATAAGTAAAGATACCGGCCTTACTACAAAAGTGCTTGCCGTTGCAAACTCCCCTCTTTACGGAATTAAGCGCAAGGTTTCTTCAATTGAGTTTGCCATAATAGTTTTGGGTCAGCAGGAGGTTAAAGATGTAGTAACCGCCATTTCACTGGCTGATTCGTTCAGGCTTGCCCCTTCTCCCAATTTTTCGCCGATTGAGTTCTGGGTTCATTCAATGGTTGCCGGAGCCGCCGCTAAAAACATAACCCAAAACCTTGGTTTTACTTTTGGAAGCGACGCCTTTGTTGCAGGAATACTGCACGATATGGGAATATTGGTCATATATAACTTTATGAACAAAGAATATGAAGCCATATATAAAATTGCCGCCGAAAAACACCTGCCCTTAATTGAAGCTGAAAAACAGATACTTGGCATAACTCATCAGGAAATAGGCAAATTCCTTGCCGAACGATGGAATCTTCCCGTTCAGCTTTGCGATACACTAAACTACCATCATACTCCTTCGCTTTCAACTTATAAGGAATTAACTTCAATTATTCATCTTGTAGATTATATGACATTTAAACTCGAGTCAGGGAAACTATCCTGGGATAGCGAAGTTCCTCTGGATCCGATAGTAAAAGAAGTTCTCAAATTCAAATCGGATGAGGAGATAGATTCCTTTATTGAGGAATACAGAGAATTATTCGATCTTACAGCAAGCTCGTTATCTATATAGGCTTTTATTACGATATTTCGTAAGCCCTTTCATTTTGTAACAGGTATTTCTTCTTTTTTGAAGAAAAAGGCATTGTAATTAATTCGGTCTTGATGCTTTTTTTCCGGCAGTCTACCATATAATAACTCAGCTCACCCTCTTTTGCATTATTGATCCACCCGCCGGAATTGATAAAATGCACCCCCTTTCTGTTATACTCAAGGTTGCTGTGTATGTGTCCGTGTAAAACAGCGCTCACGTTATGCTCTTTGAACATCTGCAGGAGCTCTTTTTTCTTTTTAAGCTTCATTGTCTGTTTTTCAACAACCTGCCAAAAGTAGTGCATCATATTTGAGGAAGGATTCTTTATTTTATTAAAATGATGATGAACAAGAACAATCCGGTGCCTAACCTCCTTTCCAAACCCGTTAAGTATGGATTCCAGTTCAGCTAATTGCTCCTGATCGACATACCCGTTGGAAGCAAAGGGATTTTTAACGGAAGAATATTTGTCTATTGAATTAAGCCCTATTATCAGGCAGTCGTCTATAATTTTTGCGTAGGGATAAAATTTCCCCGCCGGTTTATATATGCAGTTTTCAAATGTTTCTTCAAAATACGATGTAAAAATTTCCAGCTTACCGTCATAATCGGTTTCCCTGCATCTTTGGGGAAAAGTAAAAATATCCTCCGCTTTTTGCGGCCCGCCAAAAATATCGTGGTTTCCAACCACAACGGAAATTTTTTCTCCGTTAATCAGACTGAAATAATCGAGCAGATAACGCAGGGCCTCAAAATCCTCCGGCTCCGCGTCGTGGGATAAATCTCCCGTAATGCAAATATGATCCGCGCCATGTTTAAGAGCGTTTTCAAAGAGAGCAATTGTTTCAGATATATTCGATTCCCTTATAACCGAGTTAATGTGAAGATCTGTAAAGTGGGCTATTTTCATGTTTCCTGTAGTATTATTAATAAATTAAACCAATACGGCTGCCGAAGGCAGATGCGGATAAATATACCGCTCTTTCTTTTTTTCTTTTATCATATCAACGTTCACAAGAATAAATCCGTCAATGCAATTCTGGAAATCGTTATCTATTCCGAAATCAAGATACTTTACGCCTCCCGGCTCACACAAGTCGGAGTATTGCTTGAATAATGTCGGAATTGCGAACCCGTAAATCTTAAGCATGTTTTTAAGTGTTTTTAATTCTTCCGAATAGACGCCAAAATTAAATACTTCTTCAAGCTCAGCAATTTTAGTTGGCGAAAGAGTAAATTTATTTTTTGCCGCTATTAATTTTTCTCTGCTCCCAAACCACTTTTTATAGAAATATATTATAAGCGCTTTTGCTTCTTCGGCATACGAATTTGATAAACTCACAGGGCCATATAAATATGTGGTTTCGGGATGTTTGGAAAGGAATGACCCTATACCCGACCAAAGATAATCGAGCGCCGTGGTATTCCAGTATTTGGATTGTATAAAACTTCTGCCAAGCTCCACCGAACCGGGGAGCATTTTCTTAAACTCTTCGGAATAATTAAAAAGCGAATATGTATATAAGTTTTCAATGCCGCCGTTTTTTATTATGTTTTTACATATTCCTATTCTGTAAGAACCGACTATATCCAGTTCTTTATCATCCCACAATAAAATATGTTTATAATAGGTATCATAAATATCCGTATCGCATTTGTTGCCGGTTCCCTCGCCTATTTTCCTGAAAGTAATTTCGCGCAGTCTCGCAATTTCCGTCATTACAAGAGGGAAGCCTACATAATCCAGCAAAAATATTTTTTTACCGTCACCTGTCTGACCAAGCAGCTCGGCATTAAACAGTTCTTTTTTCAGAAATTTTCTATCAACAGGGTGAATAATATTTTTCTCGGTCGCAAATATTCCTTTCTTGCCTTTACCAATAAGAGCATGATGCTTCCGTAGCAGCTTAACCTGCATGTTGTCTTTTCGGATAGACGATGAAAGATTTTTATTAGGAATAGGATCGCCAATATTAATGTCTATGACCTTCCCTTTTTTGTTAAAGAGCTCATACGGAAGCAAAAACATTGAAAGCTTTTTACTGAAAAGAGAAACAAAGTAAAAGAGCATTGAGTTTTTTGCATGAATATAAACAGGCAATACAGGCGCGTTAAACTTATTGGCAAAAAACAAAGCGCCTTTATTCCACTTGCCGTCCTGTATTCCGTTTATACCAAACCTTGATACCTCGCCCGATGGAAATACTATTATCGCGTCTTCGTTTTTTACGGCATTATTAATTGCGGAAAGATTTTCTTTTTGCAGCTTTCCGGAAAATAAATCTATTGGTAAAAAATATTCGTTCAGGTTGTCTATATTCAGCAGTATATCGTTCACAAGTATTTTTACGTTCGGTCTTATTTCGCTTATCAGTTTCAGAAGAACAAGCCCGTCAAGTCCGCCAAGAGGATGGTTCGCAATAATTACAAGCCTCCCTTCGCTTGGTATTTTGTCTTTATCCTTTTTAGAGAGTGTATAAGAAAAATCTATTCGTTCAAAGATTTCGTCAATAAAGGGAATCCCCATCTTACCGTTATACTTTGTAAGAAAATCGTTTATCTCCGATATGTAAAGAATTTTATTAATTAAGAAGAAAACAAAGTCTTTTATTGGGTTCGGAAATCCTTTTAGAAAGTCGGGATGCCGGGAATAAATAATATTTTTTATATTTACAGAATTCATAAACCGATCTGAATTAATTTTGAGGGAGGGAGATATTGTTTACCTTTCTTAATTTATTTCTTACAGCTATTTCACTTTCATAAACTTTTTTAACGCCATCGCCAAACGACTTTTCAATATCTCTTATATTTGAAACAAGCCTCATAAAGCCAATCACTTCAACAGAGGCGGCCTGGTCAGTCCCCCACATGGCGCGGTCAAGTGTAATATGGCGTTCAACAAACGAAGCGCCCAATACAACAGCAGCCCAGGTTGGCGCGAGTCCCACTTCGTGCCCCGAATAGCCTATTGGAACATCGGGATATTTATCGCGCAAGGTTTTTATAGCAAGCAAATTAAGTTCTTCGTTTCTACATGGATAAGATGAAGTTGAGTGCGCTATCAAAAGATTTTCTTCCCCTATTAGTTCAACCGCGTTTTCAATTTCTTCCATGGTAGACATTCCGGTTGAGATCATAATCGGTTTGCCGGCAGCTTTATATTTAAGTAAAAGTTCGTCATCAGTAATTGAAGCGGAAGCGACCTTATAAAACACCGGTTCGAATTTTGAAATAAAATCAACCGATTCAACGTCCCAGCAGGAGGCAGTCCATACAAATTTTCTCTGCTTACAATAATCAACAATTTCGCCAAACTGCTCTTCGGTAAATTCCATTTTGTGACGATACTCAATATAAGACATTCGGCCCCAGGGAGTGTCCCTTTCTATTTCCCATTGATCACGCGGCACACAAAGTTCCGGAGTTCTCTTTTGAAATTTAACTGCGTTACATCCGGCAAAAATAGCACCGTCAATCATTTTTTTTGCAAGCTCAACCGAACCGTTATGGTTTATTCCAATCTCGGCAATAACAAAAACCGGGAAGCCGTCTCCAACATAATCATTACCGATTTTTCTTATTCGTTCGCCACTCATCTTAGCCTCAGCCATTAGTAAATAAAATTAAAGTTGTTATTTATATATATAATCATTTCGGCAAAATCCCTGAAAGCTCCAAAGCCGCCGGGCGCATTGGCAACATAATCAACTTTTTCCTTTATAACAGGCATCGCGTCCTGCGGACATGCGGAGAGCCCGCAAAGCTGCAACATTTCCAAGTCATTATAATCATCGCCTATGTAAGCAACATTTTCCCAGGCCATGTTTAACTTCTGCAATACATCGTTCATGCAGTTTTTTTTATCCTTAATACCAAGATATAAAACTGTAATATGTAATTTCTCCGCGCGTTTTTGTAAGGAAGCCGACATTTCTCCTGATATTATTCCGGTATCAACTCCCGCAAATTTCCGCAAACGCTCCACACCCATACCGTCGCGTATAGAAAAGCGTTTTAACTCTTCGCCTCTCTCCGAGTAATATACGCCTGTATCGGTAAGCACGCCGTCATTATCGGTAAAAACAATTTTTATTTTCGCAGCTTTTTCTTTCAGAGTTTGCAAATCGTTCAATTCAAACATATTGCTTAGCATATTGTAAAGCCTCCGTCTACAACAAGGTTCGCGCCCGTCATGTACAAAGAAGCATCGCTTGCAAGAAACACCAAAGCTCCAATGTAATCAGTCGGTTTGGCCATTCTCTTTAGAGGGGTTTTCTGCGAGTAGTTTTTTATAAAGAAATCGTTCTGCATGTTTTCCACTCCGCCGGGAGTAAGCGAGTTGACTCTCACGCCTTCTTCGCCCCAGTAAGAAGCAAGAAATTTTGTAAACGCTATTACGCCCCCCTTTGTAACCGGGTACGAAGCTGTTTTATAAAACACCTGTTCGCCATTTTCGTTTTTATATAACGATTGATCAGGCGCGACTATACCGTATGTGGAAGCGATATTAATTATGGAACCGGTTTTGCGTATTGCCATTTCTGTGCCCAGTATTTGTGAGCATAAAAATGTACCTGTAAGATTCACGTCAAGAGATTTTTGCCAAAGTTCAATTGGGTAATTTTCGAACCGGGTAAATTCTTTTGCGGCCAGGGGGCTTTCAAACTTATCATTTATAGCGGCGTTGTTTACAAGTATATCTATACGGCCAAATTCTTTCAGTATTTTTTTCCTCAGCTTTCTTACAGAAACAGTGTTTGTTATATCCGCCGCCGCGCCAATTGATTTTACAGGCAGTTGTTTAGCAAATTCATCACATTTTTTCTCATCCAGATCGCATACCACAATACTGGCTCCCGCAGCAGACAAAGCAAAACAATGCTGTTTGCCAAGCAGCCCCAAAGCGCCTGTAACCACGGCCACTTTATCTTTTAACGAAAACAAATCCATCATTTCCCTTTTATAATTATTCAAAATCGCTGAACATTTTTACAGCTTTCTTTTTAGGTTTGATATTAAAATTTCCGGTTTTTCTGAAAACAGGTTCAACAGGTTCGCCCTTAAGATAGCGCGATACGGCTTTTTCATTAACAGCATGTTTTAGTAATTGGAGCGCCTCTTTATACACATTTACTGTATACTCTACATCCTCATCGGAGTGAGAGAAAGAAACATTATGGAAACCGTTCCATAATATGCCGCGTTTAATCATTTCCTGCTGCAAAAGCGATTTCATTTCGAGCGCGTTCCCAACCATAGGGTCAAAAGTAATCATTGTCCTGCACGGATACCCGATGCACTTTGTAAAAGGTATTTCAAGTTCTTCAACTATTTTATTGTATCCGTCTTTTAATTTTTGTCCTTGTTTTGCTATTTGTTCATGAACGTTATGTTTAACCATAAATTCTATTGTCGCCTTGGTTGCCGCAAGTGAAAGCGTCTCGCCGCCGAATGTTGTAAAGAAAAAGACGTCCTTTTCCAGCAGCTGCATGATTTCAGCTTTACCGGTTAAAAAAGATACCGGCATCCCATTGGCAACCGCCTTTGAATAACAAGCAAGGTCCGCTTTTACTTCGAAATACTCCTGGGCTCCGCCCAGTGCAATCCTGAAGCCGGTCCACATTTCATCGAATATCAGAACAATGTTGTACTGATCGCATATCTTTCTGAGGCTCTGAAGGAAATCGTTTTTGGGTTCTTCAAATACAAATGGCTCAAGTATAATTGCGGCCGTGTCTTCATCTATTGAGTTTATTACCGAATCAATATCGTTATAGTTAAATGTAAACGTATTATCCATTACAGAATTTGGAATCCCCTTGTTCCGGTCTGTTACGGAAATATACCAATCGTGCCAGCCGTGGTAACCGCAGCACAGTATGTTTTTCTTGCCGGTATACGCTCTTGCAAGTCTGATTGCCGCGCTTGTAACATCGGCTCCCGTTTTGCTTATTCTAACAGCTTCGGCGTTGGGAATAATATCCCGCAGCATTTCCGAAACTTCCACTTCAAGCGGATGCATAAGCGAAAATGTTATACCGTCCTTTAATTGATCTGTAATAGCCTGGTTTATCTCATCAATTGAATAGCCAAGAACAAGCGGCCCAATTCCCATATTAAAATCTATATATTCGTTCAAATCGGCATCCCAAACGTGAGAACCTTTCCCCTTAATAAGATATTTAGGAGCTATGCCTTTAACGTATTGCCCCGGCCCTTTTGCAAGCGTTTGAGTACAAGCCGGTATTAGTCCGCTAGCTCTTTTATATAATTTGTCGGATTCCACTATTGATGGATATTCCGCATTATCAGCTACTATATTTGCCATCTTTTTCTCTTATAATTATTTTTCAATAATTGCAGTAAGTTCGTTTTTTATTACATATAAAATTCTGTCTGCAATTTGTTTTCCCGTAAACCCTTCGTATTCAAGAACTTCTTTCAGAAGCACGGGTTTAAACCATTTATTATTTAATGATACCGACATTATATTGGCGCTTGTTCTGCGCCTTATCAGCATTTCGGCAATAATGCTGTATAAACCGCCAACGCTGTAATGATCTTCTATACAAACATTCAGATATGAACTGTTAATATTTGCAAGTACCGTTTCTTCATCAAACGGATTCAGATATTTTAGATTTACCAGCCCAACTGAGAACCCCTTTTCTTCAAGAATCCGTTTTGCCTTCAATGCTTCGGCCAACATTATTCCGTATGTAAAAAGAGTAATATCATAACCAGATTGAATTACCTCCGCTTCTCCATATTTTAATCCTGTTTGGTGTTTTAAGGACGGCTTTGTGTTTATATAACGTATATACGCCGGCCTTGGAGAGGCAAGAACATCTTTCAGACTAAGCAATAAATCATCTTCATCGGCAGGGCAAAATATCTCCATGTTAGGTATAAGGCGCATAAGCCCTATATCCTCCACAGCCTGGTGCGTAGGGCCGTTAGCCTCCGAAAGGAAACCCGGCACACATCCAACAAATTTAACGGGAAGGTTGCCAATTCCAACATCGGTGCGTATAAATTCAAAAGCGCGCATTGTCAGGAAAGTTGCAAGCGCGTGCAGCACCGGAATCCGGCCCCGCAAAGCAAGTCCCGCGGCTACGCCTGTCATGGTCTGCTCTGCTATTCCCAAATCCATAAAATTCTTACTTACAATATCAGGAAGGTTTCTTATAGCGGCCCTGTTTTCGGCAGTAAGTATAATATATCTGTCATCATTTTTCACCAAATCGCACAATAAACTTTCGTATGTCATTACCTCACCATTAATATTTCTGAAGTTAATTCGGCCTTTTGTTTTGTTTCAAGCTCGTTAAGCAAAGCGGTAATTTCTTCCTGCTTAAAATTGCAGAACCATCTGTCGGCTCTTTCCTCAATACTTGGCAGCCCCTTGCCTCTTACGGTTTCAGCTATTATAACATAAGGCCTGTTTTCGTATTCTGAAAAATTATTGAACGCCGCATCAAGTTGTATAAAATCGTGTCCATTACAGGTGGTTACTTCGCAGCCGAACGCTTTGAATTTATTCTCAAGAGGATCAAGGGGGATAAGCTCTTCGGTTCTCATGTTTGCCTGAAAACGGTTCCTATCAACTACAACTATTAAATTGTTTAGCTTATATGCCGCGGCAATCAATATGCTTTCCCAAACGGAGCCTTCGTTCAGCTCGCCATCGCCAAGAATAACAACCACTTTGTTTTTCCCGTTTTTTAATTTGCAATCGTACGCAACCCCAATTGCCACGCTCAGCAAGTGCCCAAGCGAACCGGAATGAAACTCAATTCCGGGAATATTCCTGTTTGGATGCCAGTAAATAAAGTCGTTTGTCTTAAGATGATTTTGCAGCCTTTCTTTGGGAATAAAACCGGCTTCCGCCAAAACCGCGTATAGTGCCGGAACATCGTGCCCCTTGGAAAGGAAGAAATAATCCCTGTCGCTTGAAGAGAGATTCTCTTTTTTTACATTAAGAAATCTGTTGTACAAGTAAGTTGTAATATCCGCGCACGAAAGCGAAGCGCCTATAAAGCAACCGCCATTGCCGGACATTTTGATGATAGTCTTGCGCGCGGCGAACGCTATTTTTTCAAGTTCTGTCTTTTCAGTTTCATTCATCTTATAGTACTCTTGTTTGGTTTGCCGTAATCGTTTTCAGCTGGTGCAGATGATTCCTGTACCAGTTTACGCCAACATATTTGTTATTGATATTTTTCAGAGTCGGTTTTCGTTCGAGCAGGCTTAAAATATCATAAAGTCCAAAAGCCGGATTTACAGCGTAAAGCTCATCGTATACGGATTTTATAAAAATAAAATCCTCCTCGTAGTCTATGGTCCATCTGTACGTCATGGAATAGTTATAACCGGTTTCCCAGGCAACATTGCCAATTCTGAACTGTGAAGGGTTTTCCCATATATAGGGGGTCATGTGTTCTCTTTCAAAATCCTGTTTTGCAAAAAGCCACGCTTTTTGCAAAGCTTCCATGGTTACAACTTCAACATCATTACCGTCCGGGTAAGTGGGGGGATGGAGGTTGCTTACAAAATCGAATTCATCCTGGTTGTTTACATAATAAGCCAGGACCTTATCTACTATCATCGGATCTATCAGCGGGCAGTCAGATGGAATCTTAACCACTACATCCGCGTTATACTTTAGCCCGGCACGGTAATGCCTGTCCAAAAGGTCGTATGTATCTCCCCTGAATATTTCAATTTGTTCTCTTTTACAAATATCTTCAATTATATCGTCTTCGGGGGCGTTGGTTGCGGCAACAACTACAACACCGCAAAGTTTTGCTCTCTTTATGCGCTCTACTATCCGAACAATCAATGGTTTTCCGGCCAGCGACATTACAACTTTACCCGGTAGCCTGGAGGAACCCATCCTTGCCTGTATTACGGTTATAATATTTATTAAGGGACTCATATTGCCTAATTATCCGGTTGCAATATCATGGTCTGTTTTTTTGCTTCATACCTGAATATCAGATAAATAAGGCCAAGCAGAAATGATACCATTATTGTTGTTATGCAAATAACATATTCCTGTTCCAGATAGTTAATTATGGAAAGGATAAAAAAGGCTAATGAATACAGCAGGTTTTGATTATTGCGCATGTTCATAATCTCTCCCGAATAATAATTTAAGTTTGTTTTTGTTGTTAAACCGCTTTGAGTTGAATCTTTTGTATGTATGTTCAATTGTCGCGCCTTCAAGCAGCATACGCCCAATAGCGGCTATTGCGCGCCCCGATGTGCCGTTGTTCTGCAAAGGCATTTGCTTCTTTAATTCTTCCAGATTAAAATAAGAGTACACTTTTTTACCAAGGGCCAAACCCGTGTAAACAACGGTTGAATATTTTGTTATAAGCACATCGCAGTTTGCTATCATTTCGTGTATATTGCCTTCATGGTAGACAAGCGCTTGGGGCAATACTGATTTTATTTCCTCTTCAGCCCTTTCAAAATTTTCGTTGGGGTGCAGTTTGAATATTATTTTTTTCCCATTGGCAATGCGTGCCGCTTCCTTAATAAAGGCCATGCGGTTTTCGTACTTATATGTTTCTCTTGCATCCGATGTTGCCACAAGCACAAATCTTTTATGGGGGAATTTGTTTTTCATATATCCGGCGCAGTTATCATAATTGGGTATGCCCGTAACGGCTATTTTATCGGCATCTATTCCTTTCTTAATAAATAATTCCTTGTAACCTTCCGAAGCCACACAAAATTTATCGTACCTGTTGGATAACCCTGTAGTGGAAGTGCTGGCAAGGTATCTTGGCAAATGGAATATTTTAACAAGGTAATACATCAGGTTTTCAGGATCAGTCATTCCTTCCTGCACAAGTATTATTTTACTATTCCTTATGTTATGAGGTATAATCAAATCACTGCCGGTAAAAACCAAATCATATTTGTTTTTTTCGCCGCGGTAGTCTATTTTCAAATTGTTATCGTTTAAGTATCCGTAGCAATCTTTATAAAATTTACCCGCAAGAATTGTAAAATCAAGAAATCCCTTATCCGCAATTTTCTTAATTAATCCGTCAGCATAATAAGGTGTAAAATAGCAGTCATAATCCTTGTAATTATTCGCTATCTGGTGCATTATTGTTGTCTGGTTTATAGAGCCGCAGATAAATAGTATTTTCTTCTTCAAAGCCGTTCCATATTTTGGCCGAAAATTACTATTGTATTGTTAAGCAATTATTAAGTCTGTATTACTGTAATGTTAATTCGAAGAAAAGACGTAAAGAAGGGTTATTGATTAAGCGGTCTGAAAGCGGCCGAAATAAATTGTCAGCCGCTTTAATTACTAAAATTCCGGGACTTAAGCAATCAGTTCCGGCCGCCCCCATTCTTTAAATTTCCCGGTGATAAACTCTATTATTTTCTGGTGTTCCTCCGCTCCGTTTCCCTTAATTTCAACCGGTGAACCAAAAGCTACATGCACCGGCAAAGCGGGGTCAATTTTGCCGGCTTCTTTTATGAGCTTTCCGTTGCTCCAGGCATCCGTAAGCAAAGCTATTGGAATAACCGGAACATTATTGCGTTTTGCAAGCTTGTTGCCAAGACTGTTGAACGATGCCGTTTCAAAAACCGCGCTTCTTGTTCTCTGTGGAAATATTACAACCGATTTGCCTTCCTGTATTTTTTTACTCCCCTCTTCAAGAACATGTTTAAGGTCTTCACGCGGATTTTCGCGTCCCACAATAATCGGCTCGCGCGCAGATACAATTGGCCCAAAAACCGGATAACGGCTTAATTCTTCCTTAATTACAAAAAGGCATTTCTTAACAGGCTGAATTATACCCGGCAGTATCAATGTTTCCATAGTGCTCATGTGATTTGAGACAAACACAACCGGACCTTTAACCCTTCGCATATTATCCATACCGCTAAAGTGCATTTTTACTCCGGCCTTTTCAAGGCTTTCAATAATGTCCATTGAGGAATCATACCACCTTATGGAATCGTACAATCCTTTTTTGGCCTGGCTGTTACTGTAAATCAAAATTCTTATCATGTTTGGGAAAAAGCTCAACGCAGCCGAAAACGCACTTAAATGTTTTTTACTGGCCGTGTTGTATTCATCCCTTAATGATAAAGCATTTTTATATTCGCTGTTTTTTTCCATATTTCCATATTTTTTTTAATTTGCCATATAATTTATAAAAATTACTCGCTTTACGCACAAAAAACTATTTTCACTTTTTATATTTATACAATTATTTTATTGTATATTTGTTGAGTAAGTCATATTATTTTTCAGCAAGCAACATTATTATAATTTATATATCTTTACTTCGGTTATTTTTGGATTATTAATGCCCGATAAAAAGACAAAAACACATATTGATATAAAACCTAAACAGCAGCCTCCCAAAAGGAAAAGTTTTTTTGATATTGTAAAAAAGCAGTCCGGCTCCCTGTGGAAGTCTGTTATTTATTATATGGTTGGTTTTTTCAACAAAATAGACGAACATCACGTTTTTTTAATTTCCTCGGGACTCGCTTTTTCAATCATATTATGTATAATTCCATTTAACCTGATACTTTTTTACATTCTCGGCCGTTTTCTCGATTCCGGCGAAATAAGAAACCAGATATTTACATTTATTAATAATCTTATTCCTTACGAAGAATACGCGGAATACGTTAAAAGTATTATTTCCTCCAAGCTTTTTGAGTTTGTCCGTTATAAAAATACGGCAGGTATTGTGGGCGTATTTGGTTTGTTTTTTACCGCAAGCGGTCTGTTCAGCAGCATGAGAGTTATCCTGAACAGAATTTTTGGCGTAGCCAAGGATTTGAATTTTTTTATCGGTATGCTTAAGGATATGGGTTTGATTCTGCTTGTAATACTGTTTTTCTTTTTCACGGTTATCGCATTGCCCGCTCTTGAAGTTTTTATTAATGCCGCCACAAGTTTCAAATTTCTGGGATTGTTTTCTTTTTCGTATATTCAGAAATTTGCCTGGGATACTATTTCATTTGTTTTGATATTTCTTACTTTTTATGCAATTTATTATATTGTTCCAATCATAAAAATGGAACGGAACGTGGTGCTCTTTAGCGCCTTTTGGACTTCATTTTTATGGCAGGCGGCCAAAATTATTTTTGGTTTTTATGTTTATCATTTGGCTTCCTTCGGCAAAGTTTACGGTACTTACGCGTTAATTGCCGTTGTCTTTTTCTGGATTTACTATTCATCTATTATTTTTGTTGTAGGAGCCGAAATGGGGCTTCTTTACAAACAAAAAAGAGAAAAGAAAATTAAAAAGCCTGTAAAAGCTTCTTGATTTTATTAATTGTTACAGGTTCTATAAAAACTTTTATTCAATGTTTGTTATAGGGCTATGACTGTAATACTTTCAAATAAAACGAACGCGGCCTGCAAGGCGTTCTCTGTTTACCCTTCTCAAAGGAGAGCTTTCACGCGCTCGCAAATTAAAGAACCTCACTTACAATTACTCACTGTTTATCAACCGCGTGTTTTTTTATTCATTATTATCGGTATGCTGAACAGGCGATATTTTATTGTTTTAAATAAACTCAACTAACCACAATGAGAGGTCCGGTATGAAAAACAGCAGCTTTTACGACGAGATTTCCGTGTTCTATGACGAAATGATAAATTTCGATAACTCATTAACGGAAAGGACCGATTTTTTCAAAACATTTTTAGCTTCCAAAAATATTTCAACCGCGGCTGATGTGGGTTGCGGCTCAGGTCTGGATTCCATAGCGCTTGCTTCTTTGGGCTGCCAGGTTACGGGGTTCGATAGCTCCCCGGTAATGATAAAAAAAGCGGGCGAAAACGCTTCAGGAAAGAGTGCAAATATCAAATTCTTATGCTGCCCCGCCGCGGGCATTCCGCCTGAGTTTGATACGCATTTTGATATTGTTGTATCACTCGGCAATTCCATTGCGAATATTCCCCCGGCATCAATCAGGCAAACGCTTTCCAGATTTATGGATATTCTTAAACCTGGTGGAATATTACTTTTACAAATATTGAACTACGATAAAATACTGAAGGAAAAACGCGTAATAATTAATGTAAAGAACAAAGAGAATAACCTCATTGTAAGATTTTACGATTACACCGAAGATTATATTGTCTTTAATATTCTACGAACAAACTCATTAAAACCCGAAAAAGGTAAAATTTATAAAACTATCCTGTACCCTTATACAAGCAAAAGCTTACTTACATCGTTAACCGATGCCGGTTTTGGCGATATTAACATTTTCGGCAGCCTTGGTTTTGACGAGTGGGATGAAGATGTATCGAACGATATTATAATTTCCGCGATGCGGCAATAAGCCCGAAAATACTGGTTGTTAAGAAAGTTACAGCTGTTTCCCCCTTTGTTTTAAGGGCTCTTGAACAAAGGGGGAATATTCTACCCTTTCCATTGAAAGTGATATTTAATATATTAAAGTTGCGAAAAATGGTAATGTTAGTAACATGCGTGTGATGGTCTAATCGAATAAATTGGCTTCCTGTTTTTACTCAGAACTACCATTTATAAAAATCATTATGAAAATATTTAAATAAAAACTTTCGGGATTTTATTTAAATATTTCATTTATTCATTAACCCTTTAGGTATAAAAACATGAAAGTAAATGTAAAAGAAGTGTTAGAATACCACAGTGAAGGCAGAAAAGGTAAAATTGAAGTAGTAGCTACAAAACCGTGTGTTACTTCAAGAGATCTTTCGCTGGCCTATACTCCTGGTGTTGCAGAACCCTGCAAATTAATTGCAGAAAATGAGGATGACGTTTACAAGTATACTGCTAAAGGAAATTTGGTTGCAGTCGTTTCTAATGGGACTGCTGTTCTTGGTCTTGGAAATATTGGACCTGCCGCCGGTAAACCGGTTATGGAAGGCAAAGGTGTGCTTTTTAAACGCTTTGCAGATATTGACGTGTTTGACATAGAACTGAATACTAAAGATCCGAAAGAAGTAATTCGCGCAGTACAGCTACTTGAACCAACGTTTGGTGGAATTAATCTTGAAGACATAAAAGCCCCGGAATGCTTTGAGATAGAGGAAGAGCTGAAGAAGACAATGAAAATTCCAGTTTTTCACGATGATCAGCATGGGACAGCCATTATCTCTTGCGCGGCTTTGATAAACGCCGTTGAAATTGTAGGCAAAAAACTTTCCGATGTTAAACTTGTTGTAAATGGCGCGGGAGCCGCTTCAATTTCGTGTTGCAACCTTTATATGAGAGCCGGTGTAAAAAAAGAGAACATCATGATGCTCGATACAAAGGGCGTAATACACTCTGGAAGAACCGACCTTAACAAATATAAGCAAATGTTTGTTGTTGATACGGATAAAAGAACTCTTGCAGACGCCATGAAAGACGCAGATATTTTTGTAGGCGTTTCGGTTGGCGGTGTTGTTTCCAAAGATATGGTAAAAAGCATGGCTCCAAACCCTATCGTTTTTGCCATGGCAAACCCGGACCCGGAAATTTCTTACGAAGACGCTACTTCCGTACGCGAAGATTTAATTATGGCTACCGGAAGAAGCGACTACCCGAACCAGGTGAATAACGTGCTCGGCTTTCCGTTTATTTTCCGCGGAGCTTTGGATGTTAGAGCTACCGCCATTACAGACGAAATGAAAATGGCCGCAGTACATGCTCTTGCAGACCTTGCAAAAGAAAAGGTTCCTGAAATTGTTATTAAAGCATACGGCGGAAAAGATTTCTCATTCGGAAGAGATTACATTATTCCAAAACCTTTTGACCCGCGCGTTTTATGGAAAGTAGCCCCGGCTGTGGCAAGAGCCGCAATTGAAACAGGCGTAGCTAAAATTCCTATTGATGATTGGGCCGCTTACGAACAGGAACTGAAAGAAAGACTCGGAATGTCTAAGGAGCTTATTCGTCTTATGATAAACAAAGCGCAAAAAGATCCAAAGCGTATTGTATATCCCGAAGGCGAAGAAGAAAAAATCATTCGCGCAGCTCATTCGGTTTTTGAAGATGGAATAGCCAAACCAATTTTACTTGGCAACGATAATGTTATTAAAGAAAAAATAGAGGCTCTTGGTTTTAATGAATCGGAATTTGAAATTATCAACCCTTCCAGTTCGGAAAAGTTAGCCAAATACGCAAAGGCGTTTTATGAACTCCGGCAGAGAAAGGGAGTTATATACAGCGAAGCTTTAAAGACTATCAGCCAGAACGCCTATTTCGGCTCGATGATGGTTAAGCTTGGAGACGCCGATTCTCTGGTTGGAGGTCTTACTTCTCATTATCCTGCAACATTAAAACCGGCTCTGCAGTGCCTTGGCGTTAAAGAAGGCTACAAAGTTGTATCAGCGCTTCATATTGTTATGACAAAAAGAAACGTTTACTTCTTTGCGGATACGGCTGTTAATGTTAACCCAACGCCGGCCGAACTTGCTGAAATTGCAATAATGTCGGCGGATGCTGTAAAAAGCTTCGATATTGTTCCACAGGTTGCGTTGCTTTCTTTCAGCAACTTTGGCAGTTCTATTAACGAAGAATCGTTAAAGGTTAAAAGCGCTGTAGAGATTGCGAAAAATCTTCGCCCCGATTTGATTATAGACGGCGAAATGCAGGCCGATACGGCGGTAATCCCCTCTTTGCTCGAAAAGGATTTCCCTTTCAGTCCAATTAGAGGCGGCGCCAATGTGCTTGTATTCCCTAATCTTTCAGCTGGCAATATCGCCTACAAACTGATGTCAAGAATTGGCGAAGCAACCATATTCGGACCTGTCTTAACCGGTATCAACAAACCGATACAGGTTTTACAACGCGGTACTTCCGTTGATGATATCATTAATACTACCGCAATTGCAGTTGTTGAAGCTCAGAAAAACAGCTGATAACAACAATTGTTATATTTCTAAAAACGGGCTGCCTCAAAAAGACAGTCCGCTTTTTTTATTTAAAGAGACCTACCCATAGATAAAAAGACATCGAAATTCCCCCAGAACGATATAGTATTTCAGAAAAATTTAACTTTTTTTTCAGTGCAATCGATTTCGTAACCGCCACGGTTTACGATTATTCTTTTATTTTAATTTGAAAAGATATAACTTTTTAGCGGCATTAAATTAACCTGAGATTTCAAAGCATACATTCTGCTTCCGACATGACTTTGAAGGGGCTGAAAATTTTTTGGCAATGACTTTTATTGTACAAAATTAATATAATCATATCTTAATAATTGACGGAGGAAATATGAGAAGAGGATTACAATTCTTCTTTTTGATGTGCTTATGCACCGGATTATATGCTCAAAGCGTCCCGGTTACTTTCCACTTTAAACCGCCTTCCAATGTAACATTCACAAAATTAAGACTCGTTGGTTCATTCAACGGCTGGAACAACGCGGATGATGCGCTGCTTATGACCGGTCCCGATCCCAATACCGGCGAATACTCGGTTACTACTTCTCTTGCCGTTAACACGGATTATGGCTATAAATTTTGTATGGACGCAAACTGGAGCTTTGCTTATGGCGACCCTGATAACCCCCGGATAAATACTTCGGATAACGACAATTCAATGATTTCTGCTAAAAATCCGATGATTACTTATCTCCTTCCAAGAGATATAACAACAAAAGGAGACACTTATATTGACAACACTACTGACGGAGCGCCTATAAGGGCGATATTTGCTTTTTCTGCCGATAAGGTAATTGACACTTCCAAAATTACTCTTTCAATAGACGGAGTCGCAATTCCCTGGCCGGCAAGATATTACAATTCCGCCACAAAAGAATTAATCTATACTCCTAAACCGGTATTGGCGCAAGGCAACCACACAATTGCAGTTTCAATTACCTCCGCAGCGGGAACCGATCAGAGGACATCGACTTTTAAACGGGATTTAAATTACGTCAATTATAAAATACCGGTCGATTTTTATTACGATCAGAATAACAAGGTTGCCTCGTTTCAGCAGACTTTATCAACTGTTTCGGCGGTTGGCACTTTCAACAACTGGAATGACGCGCTAAATCCTTTAAGCTACAATTCCGAAGACGGACTTTGGGAAACCACAGCCTATGTAGACCCCGGCTCTCATTCGTACAAATTTAAACTAAACGGTATAAGCTGGGTTAACGACCCGGATTGGCCGTTATACGGAGCTTCGGCGGATGGCAATAACGCTTTCATAGCAACTGCCGATTCTTTTACCACAATGAAACTTCTGCAACCGGGAGATAATAAAACTTTCCGGAACGATACTACCGTTGCTTTTAAAGTACTTTTAAGACCGGGTGTAAAATCGAAAGGAATTGATAATACTTCCATAAAAATACTGCTCGATAATGTTTCGGTTACTCCTTCTTACGATATTACTTCATCCGTTGCTTCAGCAAATTTACAGCTTAAGGGTGACGGCAGACATATAGTTACCATAAGTTTCAAAAACAAAGAGGGTGTTCCTGATACCGCCTTTTATACTTATGGAATTTATAACCACGTAAAAGGCGTTTACTGTGTTGATGGCGCAAAGGACGAGAAATACAAGTATCCGTCAGGCGTTGCGGACGGTTCGGGAGATATTCTTTCGGTAAATATAACCGAAACCACAAAACACGATTCTCTTAAATTTTCCATACAGATGCGGAAAATAGACGCGCGCACACGCCTTGGTCTGTTGATTACAAACCCTGTTAATACGTTTGTTGACGACCCGCGTAAATTAAATATAAAATTACCAGACTGGACAGGGCAAGGTGTTTTTGCCTCTATAGGATGGCCGGGCAACCAATACGAAAACACGGCTGTGGAGAACAGGTTCCTGGTTTCAAGGAATCCCGATGTTTACGAAAAGAATAAAATTATTGTAACCTCCGATGCGGCAACAATGAACAAAGGCATTTTTGAGTTTACCATAAGCCTGCAATATCTTGATAGCCTGATGGGCAACTGGAAACAGGCCCGTCAATTCGGCATATTCTCATTTATAGCCGCGACCGATAAAAGCGGAAATGCTTATATAGTAACAGCAGCCGAAGGCGGAACCGGAATAGCCGAAGAACCGGAGATTTATGACGCGGCTTTTATGCGTAGCGCTTTTTGGCAAAAACGAATGCTCAGCGCTTTTATTCCGGCCGGGCAGCAGGGCGGCCCGCATAGCATAATGCTTGACGGCAGTGGCAGAGGCTTCCAATTGGTTAACGGAACTGATATTTCCGATAGCCTTGCGCATTTTGGCACCGATATAACTTTCCTTACTCCCGGTGGAAACTATTGGTATAAGGATATTGTAGTTCACGGCGCCTTAAGCGATACAACAATTACCAAAATTTCTTTTACATTTAATAACGCTACTACAGATAAAACTATTTCCGGTGGTAAATTTGATGTGCCGGTTGTTTTGGTTGAAGGTAAAAACGTAATTAGCATAACCGCTGTGGATAGCAAAGGTTTTAAATCAACTTCGAAAGATTTAGTACTAACTTATACTCCCGATAAAAACCCAACTATGAGTTTAACCGGGACTGTCAATAAACGCGAAGTAACACTTGTTGTTGCGGCTACATCTCCAATTGGCGCGGGGCTAAGTTATTTCTGGACTCCTGATAACAATAATCCCGCTGCTATCACAATCAACTCTATTTCATCTTCGGCAACGTTTACCGTTCCTTCCGTGGACGGCGAGTACACCGTAGCCGCTACAGTAATGGATGATCCGGGAAATTTCGCTTTCGCCAAAATAATAATTGTTTCCGCGGGCGATTCTCTTTATATACCCGATAATAACTATCACGCCAAATGGATTGATGACGCGGTATTTTATGAAATATATCCGCGTTCATTCTCCCAGCAGGGAGGATTCCAGGGCATAACAGATAAGATACCACAAATAAAAGACCTTGGCGTTAATGCCGTTTGGCTTATGCCGGTATTTGAAGGCCCGACTGTTCATGGTTACGAAATTACAGATTATTATTCGCTTGAAAAAGATTATGGTACTGAAGCTGATTTTAAAACAATGCTCAATACATTTAAACAATACGGAATAAAAGTAATACTCGATTATGTTGTAAACCATACCGCGGTATCGCATCCGTTCATGCAAAGCGTTCTTCAATATAAGGAATACTCTCCTTACGCCAACTTTTATATATGGAGCGGAGAACCGGGCAACTCTGCGTACGCGTATTATTACGACTGGACAAGCCTGCCCAACCTGAACCACAACAATCCGGATGTACGAAAGTATTTTATAAATGTGGCAAAGTACTGGATGCAGAATTATGAAATTGCCGGTTACAGGTGCGATGTTGCCTGGGGCGTGCAGGAAAGGAATACTCAGTTTTGGCTCGATTGGAGAAAAGCGGTTAAGGCCGCAAATCCTTCATCATTCCTCGAAGCCGAAGCTTCTTCTTCCGACTCAACTTTCTATCAAAACAGATTTGATTCGGCCAACGACTGGGATTTAAGAACCGATCTGCTGAATATGCTGAACGGTTCCGGTTCGCTTGCAGCTGTTCACTCGGAAGCGACACGGAAATACTCCACTTATGCAAGACCTTTCCGTTTTATTGAAAACCATGACGAAACAAGAGCAACCGCCATGTTCGATTCTCAGCGTTCGCTTTTACTGCATACAATTATTTTTACGCTCAACGGCGTGCCTTTAATTTATTCAGGCGGTGAAGTTGGCGAACTCACTAACAGAGATATGATTAAATGGGATGATCCGCATAACATGAAGCCTTATTTCAAACGTCTTATTGAAATAAGAAAAACGTATGTGCATAACCCGGCAATAACCATTATACCTAATACAAAGCCCTCAACGGTTTATTCTTACTCTTCAGTAAGCGGTAATAATGCTCTTGTAACAGTTGCAAATTTCAAAGATAAACCGGATACAACTACCATTAATTTATCGGCATTGTATCCTACTTCATCAAAAACATTTTTCCTGACGGATTTGTTTTCCGGTAAAGTTTATACAATAAATGAAAGAAATGCCTCCATCATATTATCAGGTTACCAGGCAAGAGTATTTTACTATGGCCCGGACTCGGTTCATGTAATTACAGCTGTTGCGCCGGATAAGGATAAGTCGGTTATTCCAACCGAGACTAAATTATTCCAGAATTACCCGAACCCTTTCAATCCTACTTCGGTTATAAGATACCAAACAGCAAAGGCGGGACTCGTTTCTCTTAAGGTTTATGATATTCTCGGCAGGGAGGTTGCAACCTTGGTGAACGAAGTAAAAAATCCGGGGACGTACGAGTGCACATTCAACGGGGCAAAGTTAAGCAGCGGAGTCTATTTTTACCAGTTAAAAGCTGGTAATTACACGGCATCTCGCAAATTCATAATTTTAAAATAACATCCGTTATGTGTATAAAAAAAGCCGCTGAAATACGCGGCTTTTTTTTATACAAATCGGGGAATACACTTATAACTCGCCAATATCTTCATTCCAAAGTTTGGGATTTTTTTCAATAAATTCCTTCATCAGGTTAATACATTCCTCATCCTTTAGATCTATTACTTCAACGCCATGAGCCTCCATAAACTCGCGTCCTCCGGGGAATGTAACCGATTCTCCCGCATATACTTTTTTAATACCAAACTGAACAACCGCTCCGGAACATAAATAACACGGCATTAAAGTCGAGTACAATACCGTTCCATTATAAGAACCTATTCTGCCGGCATTCATCAGGCAATCAATTTCCGCGTGTATCATTGGGTTCCCCTGCTGAACCCTCCTGTTATGGCCGCGACCTATTATCTTTCCGTCTTTAACCAATACCGAGCCAATTGGTATTCCGCCTTCTTTTAGTCCTTGTTTCGCTTCGTTGACGGCTTCTTTAAAAAACTCATCCATATAGTTTCCTTCTTTTTATTATAATTTTATATGTGTATTTTACCAACATCTTCCATAGTAATTGTTATCAGATCTTCGTCATTGGCCCCGTTTATGGAGTTTAATCTTAGTTCCTGGTTACTTATCGCTTCATAAAAGATATTACGAATTGAACGCGCGTTGCCAAAATTTCTATCCCGTTTTTTATATAAGTCGGCATATAAATCCAGCAACAGCTGCCATCCCCCCTCATCAATTTTGTAACCGTTTTTTTCGCATAACGAATTTGTTATTTCCAGCATCTGCTGAGGAGTGAAATCTTCGAAAGTGAAAAAGTTCGTGAAGCGCGATTCAAGTCCTGGATTTGCATTAAGGAAAGACTTCATTTCATTAGGATATCCGGCAACAATAACAACCAGATTTCCGATATTGTCTTCCATTCCTTTCAAGAGAGTGTCTATGGCTTCCTGTCCAAAATCATTTGCCCCTCTCGAAAGCGCATAAGCCTCGTCAATAAACAGAGTACCGCCGAGAGCTTTTTGTATTACCGCGCCTGTCTTTATTGCCGTTTGCCCCTGATAACCGGAAACGAGCATTGCTCTATCGGCTTCAACCAGATGACCCCGCTCGAGGAACCCCATCTCCTTATATATTTTGCTCAACAATCTTGCAACTGTTGTTTTACCGGTTCCGGGATTTCCAAGAAAAACAGAATGCTTGGTTTTGGAAATTACTTTTAACCCGCGTTCCTTGCGAATTTTTGCTACACGCAAGCCGCCTATAAGTTTTTCGACAGATGCTTTTACGCTATCAAGCCCTGTAAGCTCATTCAGCTCATCAAGCAACGCTTCAAGTTTCTCTTTATCGCCTTCAACCTTAACAACCTGCTTTTCATGATCGGCTTTTATCAAATCCTGCAAATCACTCAATACGAGTTTTCTTGATTCATCTTTGTCTCTTTCTGCCTGTGGAATATCCGCAATGCGCAGCAATTGATTTCTCAAACCTTCTTCAAGTAAATTTCTTACAATGCGCGCGTTGCCAAAATTCTTATCCCGGTTTCGGTATAGTTCATTAAAATATTTTTTAACTTGCTTTAATACATCTTCACCCGCAATTACATTTTTCTCCCTAAGAGAATTTTTAAATATCTCCATAAGGTTATCTGGAGTATAATCATCAAAGTAAAATGTTTTTTGGAAACGCGATTTAATGCCGGGGTTGCTTTCAATAAAATTCTGCATTTCCTGAGTATAACCGGCGGCAATAACTATAAACTTGCCTTTGTCGTCTTCCATCCTTTTAAGTAAAGTGTCTATGGCTTCTTTCCCGAAATCGGAACCGCTCTCCCCTTTTTTTGCAAGAGTATACGCTTCGTCTATAAATAAAGTGCCGCCAAGGGATTGATCAATTACCTTTTTTGTTTTCTCCGCTGTTTGCCCTACATAGCTCGAAACAAGCCCCTGCCTGTCAACTTCAACAAGATGCCCTTTGGGCAGAAAACCAAGCGCGGAAAATATTTCGCTGAATATTCTTGCAACTGTTGTTTTACCCGTACCAGGGTTGCCCAGGAACAAGACATGAGAAAGAAATTTCTCATCCGGCGTCTGATTCTGTTCTTTATAATAACGTACAAGCTTTACTATTTCTTCAATCTCTTTTTTAACTGAAGCGAGTCCCGTCAATTTTTGCAGCTTCAGCAATGCCGCCGCAAGCTTATCTTCATTGATTGGAATTTCAACTTTCTTTTGTATTTTTTTACTAACAAGCTGTTCAATATCTTTTAATACAATTGTGGTAAGCGCTTTTTTTGTTTTTTCCTTTTCGGGCAAAGCCACATATCGCTTACTCAGGCTCATCTTTGCTTCGGTAAAAATATTTCTTACCAAACGCGCATTACCAAATGATTTATCACGTTTCCGGTATAACTCAGTAAATTCTTTCTTTACAAGATCAATAGCGTCAGGTTCAATTTCGTATTCTTCCGATGCGGCCATCGAGTTGAATATTTCAATTAATTCATCGGGAGTAAAATCCTCAAAATCGAAATAATGATTAAACCTGCTTTTCATTCCGGGATTGGATTCGAGAAATATGTTCATTTCATCCGGATAACCTGCAACCACAACCGCAAATTCGTTCCCTTTATCTTCCATTCTTTTCAGAATTATATCGATAGCTTCCTGCCCGAAATCCTGCATTCCCGAAGCTTTTTTGGAAAGAGTATAAGCTTCGTCAATAAATAGTACGCCGCCAATGGCATCATTCAAAGCCTTGTCTGTTTTTTGTCCCGTTTCGCCAATATATTGCCCAACAAGTCCTGTCCTGTCAACCTCAACAACATGCCCAAGAGGCAATAGCCCCATAGCCTTGAAAATTCTGCCAAGAAGCCTTGCCACCGAAGTTTTACCAGTGCCCGGATTACCGAGAAAAACGGAATGGAGTGAAAGATTGTCATGGGTTTTCAAACCAAGTTTTTTTCTCTCTTTAACAAAGCTTAGGTAATCCACAAAACCGCGCATTGCCTGTTTCACGCTTTTAAGCCCTGTAAATTTATCAAGCTCCGCAAGGAGCTCTTCAAGAGATAAACTTTCCTGAGTTTTATTAACATTGGAGCCGCTTTCGGGCAACAAGTGATCGCACTTTGTAAATCTTATTTCATCGTTAGGAATGCTGCTTTCTTCTTCGTTTGGTATTTCCGTATATCCTATCGAAAACCATCGTTCGCATATCTTCCTGTTTTCAATACTAATTTCAACCTTACCGTTACCTTCAAACCAGAAGCCGGGTTCATCAGCCCCCCAGCTTTGAACAAATACAACATCTTTCCATTCTTTTTTTAATTTAAGTTCAAACTGATGTCGGCCAATTTCAATTCCGTTTAAATACCAGGCTGATTCACCGCTTAGCGTGCATGGTTTTTCGTTATAAAAAGGATTGGCTATTATAACTTCAGCCCCAATATATTTAATTTCTTCGGCATTAAACTGCAGACAGTATAATCTTTCCGGAAGCCCCATGCTCTTATCCAGATTAAAAACCCGACAGCCTATTGTCTCAATAAAAGCTTCATTATATTTTTGAATATCCGTTCTTTTTATAAATCGTTTTTGTTCAAAGTAAAGAGTCTCCTCCTCTTTTGAAGGTTTGTAATTTTGCGTTATTTTATTAAAAACAGATTCAAACCGCTCATTAGATTTTATACTTTCATCAAGGCGTATTGCTTTTTCGTATGCCGGCTTGAATTGGAACATAGCAGCCATGGCATCCAGCATCAGCAAATGCGCCTGCATGTGTTGTTCCGTATTTTTAGGATCATCCAGTATTTTTTGAGCCGCCCAGATAGCGAACCAAAATTCCTGTTGTTTAAGGGCTTCCTCCCCATCATCAAGAAGTTCGGTTTCAGTTTTCAGTATATCTCCAAACAACCCCGCCTTATAACCGCTTGCCCGTCTGTACCATTTGCGCAGAGTAAGAAGTTTTTCATCTTTGTTTTCACTTAAAGCAATTGCTTTTTCAATTTCCTCAAGAGCTTCGTAATAACGTTCGCTCCCGGCAAGTGCACGGGCTTTATTTATATAGGCCCATGTAAGCAGCTTGGGTTTTTTCTCAATTGCTTCATCCAGATCGCGCAAAGCTCCCTCAAAAATACCAAGCCGCATTAGTATAAAGCCCCTGTATAGATGGGCATCTTCATTAGGACTTAATTCAACAGCATCATTTGCAAGCTCCAGCGCCTTAGCCGTATTACCGTTTTCCAGATAAGCCCAGGCAAGACATGCCGCGGCCAGATAATTCGTTTGGTCCATCTCATATACTTTTTTTGCAGTTACTAGGCCTATCCTATATCTACTTTGCCATAAATGCTCAAAAGCTTCTGAAATCAATTCCTTGTATTCTTCTTCGTTCAAAAATTGCTCCGTAATTAGAATGTCATTTTGTCTCATTATAATATACCTACTCAAATAAAAAGATAAGGAATTTTATTTTAAAAAGAAAAGATGCATTACTTATTGTATAGTTTCACGTTGTTATTATCGTACACTTTGCCTGTATTTATAAGCGCCAACAGCTAAATATGGCTTTTTCTCTTGACAAGATAAGGTTATTGGTTTATTTTTACCAATTATATGAAAATATTATTATCAAATATCGTTAATATTGAAGGTTTTATAATGTGCAACAGCCGAATGATGATGCTTTCATCTCGAAGGGCTGTGCTTTAGTTCAATTTGAATTAATAAAAAACCCTTCGGGATCAGCTTCCGAAGGGTTTTTTATTATAACCTCTTCGGGCGCTCCAAAGAGGTTTTTTTATTGTCTTTTTGTAAAAACAGTAAACAACTGCCGGGAAAACAGATTTTGGTGAAACTTTATTTTCGGGACCGATGTAATACATTAATATGAAACCGCTTGCGGTTATTTCTTTGAACAAAACAATAACAGAACATGATTGAAGCAAAAACAAAATTTATAAAACTATTTGCCAATGCTCCTCTTGAACTTGAGTGCGGAGGTAAACTGGCGCCGGTTGAAGTGGCTTACCAGACTTACGGCAAGCTAAATGACGAAGGTACGAACGCCATTCTTATTTGTCACGCGCTGACAGGCAATGCTCACGCCGCCGGGATACAAACGCCCGCTCATGATTATGAAGACGCGGGAAAAGAGATTCTTGCAAAGTACGATAAAATGTCCGCAGGCAAAACCGGCTGGTGGGATAACGCAATAGGCCCGGGTAAAGCGTTTGACACCAACAAGTATTTTATTGTTTGCCCAAACATACTTGGCAGTTGTTACGGAACCACTGGCCCATTCTCGGTTAACCCCTCCACACAAACGCGCTTCAGGCTCTCATTCCCTTTAGTGACAGTACGAGACATGGTTAAAGTTCAACGGAAATTAATTGACTACCTGGGCATAAGAAAATTAAAAGCAATATCAGGCGGATCGCTTGGAGGAATGCAGGTGCTTGAATGGGGACTTATGTTCCCGGAAGTTGTGGAGTCCATAATTCCAATTGCAACAGCCTCAAAACATACGGCATGGGGCATTGCGCTAAACGAAGCCGCACGCGAAGCAATAATGAACGACCCGGCCTGGCAGAACGGCAATTATGAGGCTCAGCCCCAAAAAGGATTTTCGCTGGCCCGCATTATTGCAATGATCAGCTACCGAAGCGAGGAATCGTTTGAAAAAAGATTTGACAGGCAAAGAGTTAAAAATGCAACTCATTTTCCGGGGGGCGAAGAGTTCCAGGTGGAAAGCTATTTACATTACCAGGGGCAAAAACTTGTATCTCGCTTTGATGCAAATTCGTATTTATACATTACCAAAGCTCTCGATATGCACGATGTCAGCAAAAACCGGGGAACAATTGAAGATGCCTTGGGCCAAATAAAAGCGAAAACTCTTTCTATCGGCATTTCTTCGGATATTTTATACCCGGCGGCCGAACAGGAAAAAATTGCTCGCAATATACCCGGTGCGGTTTATAAAGAAATTAATTCCATTCACGGGCATGACGCTTTTTTAATTGAGTTTGAACAATTAAGTAATATTATTTCGCCTTTCTTAAATTCATTATAACTATTTTCGGGCGGAATTTACTTTCCGCCTGCAATCCGCCTTTTTTTATTTTTCTCATTTTTAATAAAATTAATTTTAAAAACATTTCTCTATTTCAAGAAAATGATTATTTTGCTTTATAAGAAAAAACCGGATAACATTTAATAGCCTAAAATTCAAGTTTGCTAAAAATTGTTATAAGGTTTTAATACAGTGTCATTATAGAATTATTGAACAACTCCTCTCATTACAGTTAAATAATAAATCCTGGAAACAACTATTATAATAAACAGGAGTGTTTTCCAGAAAACACAGGAATTATGCTTAAAAGGTAATTTAGAACTGCCGAACCCAAAGCATAAGCTTATAAGTAAAAGGACTGATTTCTAACAAAAGAGAAGAAATTTTTGAATTTCATATCAAAGAACATCGGTTTTAGCGTTTTTGATGGTTTTCCGGAAATGTATGTATTGCTTTCCGATGAAGGCCGGATATTAAATGCCAACAAAGCGGCTAAAGAGCTCCTGTCTGTTGAATCAGTGAATGAAATTACCGAAAGTTTCTTTGATTTATTCGATAGCTCCGAAAAGGAATTTGTACAAAAAGAATTTAATGAATCCGTTTTAACCGAAACACACCATAAATTTGAAACCCGCTTAAGAACAAAAAAACAAACATACATCCCGGGATCAATACTTTTTGTTCCTTTTAAGGAAGAAAAAAGCTTCTGCCTTGTATTGATAAAAAATTTAACCAGCGAAAAGGAAAAAGAGCTGGAACTACTTAGGTTTTCGTATGTTACCGAACATACCGTTAACCCGCTTCAAATAACGGATACTATGGGCAGAATGATATATGTAAACCCGGCTTTCGAAAAAGCAAGCGGTTATACATGCGCTGAACTGATTGGTAAAAACCCCAATGTTTTCAGCAGTCATAAGCATTCGCCTAAATTCTGGCAAAAGATGTGGGATACAATTAACCGGGGTGAACTATGGATAGGCGAAGTGGAAAACAAACGTAAAAACGGCGAGCCGTTTTTTGCCCAATTGCTTATCTCGCCTATAATTAACGCAAACGGACAAATTGAAGGCCACTTTGGCATACACATAGATATTACGGAAAAAAGGAATCTTGACAGGCAATTAATACACACTCAAAAAATGGAAAGCATTGGCACGCTTGCCGCAGGTGTTGCGCACGAAGTCGGGAATCCTCTCGCCTCCATTTCGGCTCTGGTTCAGGTAGCCCAAAGATCAACCAGAGATGAATTTATAAAGGACCGGCTCGAACTTGTTAAAAAGCAGGTTACGCGAATTTCGAAAATAATACGGGATTTGGTTGATTTTTCGCGTCCTTCCAACTACGAACTGGTATTTACCGATCTCAACCCCAATTTAAAAGAAGCGGTGGAAATTGTTAAAGTTGGCAAAAAAGCAAAGAATATAAACTTTAAGGTAGAGCTCGATAATTCGCTGCCAAGACTCCCATTGGTTGCGGATCAACTGCAGCAGGTGTTTGTAAATATACTAATAAATGCCGTTGACGCGATAAGCGACGACCCCAACGCGTCTCAAAAGCAGGCTAAAGAAATTAACGCCTCCACATATAAGGATGACGAAAATATTTATATAAAGTTTAGAGATAACGGAATGGGTATTCCCGCGGCAAATCTTTCAAAGATATTCGAACCGTTTTATACAACAAAAAAAGAGGGAAGAGGAACAGGCCTGGGGCTTTGGGTAAGTTATGGAATAATAAAAAGTTTCCAGGGCGATATTTCCGTCAGCAGCATTGTTGGCAAAGAAACAACGTTCCTTATTTCAATTCCTGTTAACACTTAATACAAGAGGTTAATATATGCCCGGAAGAATATTGGTAGTTGATGACGAAGATATAATAAGAGAGTCTCTTTCGTATATTCTGAAAAAGGAAGGCTATATTGTGGAAGAAGCTCCTGACGGAAAAGCCGCTTACGAAAAAATTCTGGAAGAACCCTTTGATGTGGTAATTACAGACCTTGAAATGCCCAGAATGCGGGGGATTGACCTTTTGGAAAACATATCCAAAGCAAGTCCCCAAACATCAGTTCTTATTATTACGGCTTACGGTTCGCTTGATACCGCTATTGAAGCTTTGCGCCGCGGCGCGGCAGATTATATTCTTAAACCTGTGGAATTTGAGGAAATAATATTAAAACTCGGCAGAATTTTAGCCAATAAAAAACTGATTATTGAGAACCAAATACTACGAAAGGAAGCGCAAAGACATTTTAATTTTTCGCAGCTTATAGGTCAAAGCCCGGCCATTCAAAAAATTTACGAGATGATACAAACCGTAGCGGAGACCGACAGCACAGTGCTTATAACAGGCAACAGCGGAACAGGCAAGGAATTAGTGGCAAGAGCCCTGCACTTTAACAGTAAACGCAAAAACAAGCCTTTTGTGCCGGTAAATTGTGGCGCAATTTCCGAAACCCTGATAGAAAGCGAACTCTTTGGGCATAAAAAAGGCTCGTTTACAGGGGCTGTTACAGATAAGGACGGCTACCTTAAAGCCGCGGATGAAGGTTCGCTTTTTCTTGATGAAATAAGTGAAATGCCAATGCAGCTGCAGGTTAAATTATTAAGGGTTCTGCAACAGAAGGAATTTACAGCCGTTGGAACCAGCTACGCAATTCCTATAAACGTACGTTTTCTTGCCTCTACAAATAAAAGTCTTACAGAAGAAATTAAATCCGGGCGCTTTAGGGAAGACCTTTATTACCGACTAAACGTTATAGAAATACATCTCCCTTCGCTAAAGGAGCGGAAGGAAGATATTCCGCTTCTTGTGGATCACTTTGTGAATAAATTCCGTACGGAATTAAGAAAAAGTATTAAAGGGGTTGAACCAGACGCCATGCGCGCTCTGGTTAACCACGAGTGGCGGGGAGAAGTGCGCGAACTTGAAAATATAATTGAAAGAGCCGTAATTTTTTGCAAAGACGACTATGTAAGTTTAAAAGATTTACCCGACTTTTTTAAGCCGGACACTTTTATTGAACTGCCGGATGTTTTCGGATCGCTTGACGAAGTGCTTAAAAAACTGGAAAAAGACTACATTATAAAAGTCCTCCAGAAAAACCAGCTGGATAAGGAAAAAGCCTGCAAAGCGTTAAATATAGGGCTTTCTACCTTATACCGAAAAGCGAAAGAATTCGGAATAGAGTTTTAGTTTGGTTTCTCAATTTTAATAAAACCCGGGCGCATTTTTCAGTATTGAGAATAAAAAAAGAATCGGCAGCGGCATTTGCACCATTTTTCTGCATTTTTATTGAACTGAATGAATGCTTTGGCTGAAAAAAATTGTGGATTGACTGGCATAAAAATGGCTTACTGCAAGAGTTGTAATATTCCATTTATCCAGGTTTTTCAATGAAAAATGCCATTTTTTACAGCCCAGATTTGAATCTCTGCGTAAGCCTGCTTTTGTACTTTCAGGATAGATATAAAGTTACCACAACCACAGATTTGGATATCCTGCAGGTAATAGCCGTTAAACCCGGTTGCGACTTAATAATAATAGACGCTGAACCGGATTTGAACATTGAGCATTTGTGCCGCATCATACGGCAGAGAAACGAAAAAGCTACTTTAATTCTTACCTATGTATACAAATCGTCTTTGCAGGATATGGAAAAAAATATCCGCTTAACAACCGATGCGGTTTTTTATAAACCGGTGGATTTGGTTGAAGTTACTAAAAAGCTCAACCAGATAGTCAACTCTAAAAACGAGCAACCAAAGTAAACGCTTGCTAATTTACCCGTATTTTTTATTTTTATAAGAAACAATCGGGTAAATAATGAATTCGGATATTTTAATTTCCACTGATAAAACGAAGATTAATATTGAAGCGACACTGGCCTTTCTCCAAAACTCCTACTGGGGAAAAAATTATACGTTTGAAAGCCTGCGGCATGTAATAGAAACATCTCTGTGCTTTGGGCTCTACATAAATGAAAAGCAAATAGGTTTTACTCGTGTAATTACAGATTATGAACGCTTCGCGTATCTTGCGGATGTTGTTATTGAGCCCGGATATCAGCATAAAGGATATGGTAAAAAACTTTTATCTTATGTCTTTAATTATCCGGAGGTTAAAAAAGTCAGCAAATGGATGCTTGGCACAGACGATGCATCCGGGTTATACGCTAAATTCGGATTTGTTCCACTTGAGTATCCCCAAAAGTACATGGAGAAAAGGACTGCAAATTAAAATACGCAACGGACAGTTTTTAATACCTGTCAAGCTTGAATTTTTCGCCAAGATAAAGCTTACGCACTTCTTCATCCTCCGCAAGCTCTTCGGCAGTGCCGGCTTTAAAGATAACTCCGTTGATAAGTATATAGCCTTTATCCACAATGCTGAGCGTTTCGTGCACGTTATGGTCGGTTATTAGAACCCCTATGCCTCTCGTTTTCAGGTTTGCTACTATATTCATAATATCTTCAACAGCTATAGGGTCAACGCCGGCAAAAGGTTCATCGAGCAATATGAATTTGGGGTTTGTGGCAAGCGCTCTTGCAATTTCCGTTCTTCTTCTTTCACCGCCGCTTAACTGATACCCTTTGCTCTTTCTTAAATGGACAATATTTAAATCTTCCATTAACTGTTCAAGCTTTTCCTTTCGTTCCTTACCATTTAGTTTTGTCATTTGCAGAATAGCCAGAATATTGTCTTCAACCGAAAGCTTTCTGAAAATAGAAGCCTCCTGAGGGAGATAGCCTACGCCAAGCCTGGCGCGTTTATACATGGGTACTTTGGTGATATTCTTGTCATCGAGATAAACCTTACCGCCATTGGGGCGTATCATTCCCACAATCATATAAAAAGTGGTTGTTTTACCGGCTCCGTTGGGGCCAAGCAACCCAACAATTTCTCCCTTGGTAACTTCAACAGACGCTTTATTAACCACCGTTCTTTTTTTATATATTTTTACAAGTTCTTCACTTCTAAGTGTACTCATTTCAGCTTATTCAAATTGTTTTAATAAAATTTTACCAAGCACTTTTTCTTTTGTAGGCCTGTCAGTATATACCATATAACCGGGCAATGTAAACGAAAGCTCTTTCCCCAAAACAAGCGATTCAGGATAATACTCGCTTACAGGGGCGCCATATAATTTAACCTGATCGACCTTTCTGTTTACAAATAAAATAGCCGCTGTTTGCGAACTCGATTTTGTCAGCCCGTTTGGCTTGGCGCCATCGAACGTATAATAGATGCTATACACATTCCCGGAAACATCCGTTTTCTTCAAATCGTTATCATTAAACCACATGATGACCTTGGTTCCGCTTATCTGGTTATACCTGTTTTTATATGTCGTATCCTGCGATAATATAAACGCGTTATTGGTAATCGTCATGGTTTTTATCTTGTTTGAGTCCAGCGCAATATGAACCGAATCTCCCGTAAGTTGAGAAGAATCGTACCAAATTACAGGGAAGGGAGCGTTTTTTTGCATCTTCTTTGTAATTATTACGCCTTTATCCCTATCGTAGAAAGTATACTCGTTTTTCGATGCGAATCCGCCTCGTACAATCTTTACAGAATCCTTTGCAATAAACAGGTTTGCAGTATCCTGAAAAGCTTCCATCTGCAATGAACGAATAAGCAGAGTGTCAATTTCCTGCGTATCGGTAGTATCAATTTGTATAAGCCGCGCGTTGCCTTTAACAATGGCATATTTTTTAAGCTTATAGCTTTCGGATCTGTCGCCGTAAATTACCGAATGGTTTCTCAAATTGGTTATTTTTACATTATTAACCGCGTAAGTAATTTTCGTATCGCGAAAATGCAAAACGGTATCGGAATGTATAATGTTTTCGGAATCCTTTATTTTCACTCGTCCTATCGCCAGAGCTTTATCCAAAGCTTTGTAGTAAGTCAGGTCATCAGAGGTCAATGTTGAAGCGGTATCAAAAAGCGTAACATCCTGATGGAAATAAGCAATTTCCTTATTGAAAAGATATTCTCCGCGCCGCGCCGTTAAAATTACTTTTTTGTCATCAAGTTTTACTCCCGCGTTGCTTATTGCTTTTTTTTCGTTACCGTAATAATAACCTTCAGGGGTATATATTGTAACATTCCTCTGCCGCGCTACAACATTGCCAATAAGATGGGCGTTATTGCGTTCCGGATATTGAATGGCTTTATTGCAGGTTATAACAACATCGCCCTGACGAAGGACCACATTTCCTGTAACTTCCCTTACGCGTTCGGCGCCCTCCATCCTTCCGGTGAATGCCTGACCGGTTATTGTAACATACTCCCCCTGCCCAAATAATACTGCCGGTACAGAGAGGAATAAAAGAGTAATTATGTATAAAACTTTGCGCATAAATACTATCAGGTAAATTTATTTATTCTGCATATCTGGTTGTGTTACTATGGTAATATTTTTAACCACGTAATTTTTCAAATGCTGATCCGATTCAAAACCGTATCCCTGAATTTTTTCAGTTGGAGTAACAATTGTAACAAATTTATCCGTCACAATTTTCTTGTCTATGTTTCTCCACTTCAGCTCTTCGGTTCTTAAAACCGTTCCTTCAAAATTTCTGGCCACAACATTTTCGTAAGCGTACAAATCTTTTGTCGCGTCTTCAACCTTGCCTCTTTTTGATGTCAGGGTCGCGGTAATCATTCGCTGCGTATTGTAAAAATCCACTTTCACATTACTATCCAGAATAGTCTGCTGTGTTTCGGAATACATCCTAAGATGCCCCGTTTTAAGTATAGCGGCCGTATAACCCGAATCGGTAAAAACAATTGTAGAGCCCCAGCTTTCCTGCGTGGGAAGCTGTTCGGCCTTAATGTTACCGACTACCGGCTTAACTTTATCATCGCTGCAGCCGTACAGATAAAGAACAGAGAGTAATGCTATAAAAATATATTTCATCTTACCCGTAGTCCTAAATTAACTAAATCATGCAGATGAACAAAGCCAATAGGTTTGTTCTCTTCGTTTGTAATTATTATTGAAGTAATTTTAAAATTTTCCATTTTCTGAAGCGCCAGAGAGCCCAGACAATTATCCTTTAGCGTTTTGGGATTTTTTGTCATAACATCTTTAGCTTTTACACTTGAAAGGTTCAGAGTTTTTTCAAGCAGCCGCCTCAAATCTCCATCTGTAATAATTCCCGTCAGCTCCCCTCTTTCGTTCACAACGGAAGTAGCTCCAAGCCGTTTAGAAGTAATCTCAAGTATGGCGTCCTTCAGAGAGGTTTCTTCATTCACAACCGGAATTTTATCTCCTTTAATCATAATCTCTTTCAGCTCCAGCGAAAGTCTTTTACCAAGACTACCGCCCGGGTGTAGAATTGCGAAATCCTCTTTGGTGAACCCGCGTTTTTCAAGCAGGGCAACCGCAAGCGCATCGCCCATGGCAAGCGTGGCGGTTGTGGAAGAAGTAGGCGCCAAATCAAGCGGACAGGCTTCTTCGGTTACATTTATATTTAAGAATATATCGCATTGTCTTACTATTTTTGAGTCTTCAATTCCGCACATGGCAATCATTTTAACATCAACACGTTTTAACAACGGTATAAGGCTTGCCACTTCTTCCGTATTTCCGCTTTTGGAAATAAATATAACAACATCGTTTTTACGCACCATTCCCAAATCGCCATGCATGGCGTCTGAAGGATGCAAGTATATGGACGGCGTACCGGTTGAGTTCATTGTAGCCACAATTTTCCTTGCTATCAATCCGGATTTTCCCATTCCTGTTAATATTACCCGCCCCTTGCAATTAAACATTACTTCAACAGCTTTTGCAAATTCTTCGTTTATACTGCTCTCAAGACTCGCAACAGCTTTCGCTTCCAATCTTATTACGTCTTTCCCCTTCTCAATTATTTCTGCAACTGTCAACGTCATTTCCTTTTTCAATTATACTTTTTTATTACTTTATCAATAGCTTTTACTTCCGTCAGCAAATCTTCCAGATCGGCAAGCGGTAACTGACTGGCCGCGTCGCTTAAGGCTTTGGCTGGTTCGGGGTGAACTTCCAAAAACAAAGCGTCTATGCCAATTGCCGCGGCTGCCTTTGCAAGCGGTTTTATAAATTTGGGTTCTCCTCCGCTTATATTGCCCTGGCTTGGTATCTGCACGGAATGAGTTGCATCCATTACAACCGGATAACCAAGTTCCCGCATTATAACCAATGAGCGCATATCCACAACAAGATTATGATAACCGAATGTTGTACCACGCTCGCATAAGAGAACATTCCTGTTGCCGGCAGATTCAACTTTTTCGGCTGCCTGCTTCATATCTTCCGGAGCAAGAAACTGCCCCTTTTTGATATTGACTATTTTACCCGTCTTTCCGGCTGCAACAAGTAATTCTGTCTGTCTGCACAAAAAAGCCGGAATCTGTAAAATATCAGCCACTTCCGCCGCAGCGGCGGCTTCTTCGTCCGTATGAACATCTGTTACAATAGGCAAACCGAGCTGTTCCTTTACTTTTGCAAGTATCCGCAAGGCTTCTTTATCTCCAAGCCCTGTAAAAGAGTTTAGGTTTGTTCTGTTCGCTTTTTTATAGCTGGACTTGAAAACAAACGGAATATCAAGACGCGAAGTAATGTCTTTTATTTCGGCCGCTGTTTCCAAAATCATTTTTTCGCTTTCAACAACACAGGGGCCGGCAAGCAGAACAAAGGGATTTTTATCCCCTATTAAAATATTATTCAGTTTAACCATAATCTATTCGTCAAATAATGATATTGTATCTTTGGTTATTCTCGGTTTGTTAAACCGCTTATAAGCAAGTTCGGTCACTTCCCGCCCGCGGGGAGTTCTTTTAATGAACCCCTGCTGAATTAAAAACGGTTCATATACCTCTTCAATTGTACCCGGGTCTTCGTTTACGGCAACGGCAAGAGTGCTTAACCCTACCGGGCCGCCTTTGTATTTTTCAATAATCGTCAGGATAATTTCCTTATCCATTTCATCAAGGCCGTATTCATCAACTTCAAGAGCCTCAAGAGCTTTTTTTGCCGTTTCTATATCAATACACGATTTATCGTCGTAATCGGCAAAATCCCGCGTTCTTTTAAGAAGTCTGTTAGCAATACGAGGAGTTCCACGCGAGCGTTTTGCAATTTCGAGCGCGGCGTCTTTGTTTATTTTAAGATTCAGTATTTTTGCCGAACGCTCAACAATTTTATTTAATAAAGCGGCATCGTAATAATCGAGTCTGAATTTTATACCGAACCTGTCTCTTAAAGGAGAAGTCAGCATTCCGGCACGAGTAGTTGCGCCAATAAGCGTGTATTTTGGAAGACTTATCTGAACGCTGCGGGCGCTTGGGCCGCTGTCTATCATTATATCCAGCTTATAATCTTCCATTGCGGGATATAAATACTCTTCAACAACAGGACTTAGTCTGTGAATTTCGTCAATAAACAGTACCGATTTTTCCTCAAGATTGGTAAGAAGGCCTGCCAGATCGCCCGGTTTTTCCAACACGGGGCCCGAAGTTATTTTCAGTTTTACACCCATTTCGCCGGCAATAATATGCGCGAGCGTTGTTTTACCAAGCCCCGGAGGGCCGGTAAGCAAAACATGATCGAGAGCTTCATCCCGCTTTTTTGCGGCATGAATAAAGACTTTAAGATTATCAGTAATTTTAGTCTGCCCGTTAAAATCCTCGAACCTGTCCGGCCTTAATGCCTGTTCAAGTATTTTATCATCATCTTTTCCTTCAGGATCTGTAAGATTAGATTTCCGCATCTGGCTCTTAAAATGTTAAATAATTAGTTTACTTTCGCTTTTCTTTTTGTCTGAATAAAATTCAATATTTCCACTACCACGGCCATTGCCAAAAGCATAATAACAACGGCTACCATCGATTGCCAAAAGTTAAGACTTCTTGCTATATTTTTAGGCAAACCGGGCGTCCAGGCGCTGCCATAAAGAATTACAACATGCAACACATAAATAAACAAAGTATGGCGCCCCGCCAAAACAATAATTGACGGAATATGTTCAATTTCAAGGGCCAGAAAAGATACCGCCGCGTATAGTTCTAATACAAGTCCTATTCTGAATAAAACCAGATTGGGACTCGTAGTCCACAGGTAGCTTTGCCCGAGTATAAGCACTTCAATTAAATCTCCAACAAGTGAAGCGCAAATAAAGGCAAACCCGACAACTGCAATACGAATACTGAAATCTTTTGTTTTATAAACAACCGGATTGCGGGCCAGATAATCGCCCAGAATAGCCCCGCAAAAAATATAGCTAAGCCACGGGAAAAGAGGGAAATACGAACCGCCCCCTTTATAAAAATAATTAGCAACTATCGGATGAAAAAAATCCGTCCAGTGTATTTTTTCAAAAAACGGCGATACCGCAAAAACCAAAAAGGCAAACGCTCCAAGAAGCTTATAATCCTCAATCTTCAGCTTTTCCGCAATATACTCTATTCCAAGGATAAATAGGATACCAAAAGCCATCAATTGCAAAACATCCACAACAAAAAAGGTTTGCCACTCCTGCGGCGTTACCTTATCAAAGTATATAACGGAAAAGGTAGGATACCGCATCATATAGCCGAGAAAAAGGAGGAGCAGAAACCTGAATATTCCTTTTTTAACACGTGGATTCCGGCTGAATGGTTTTCCATTCAGCTTGAATAAATAATTAAAAGTGGTACCCATTGTAAATAAAAATATGGGAGCGGTAATACCTCTCATAAAATTCCAGAAGGAATATATGGGAGAATTATAATCTCTGCACGAATCCGCAAGAACGCTGTCCGTAGTATGCCCCTGAACCATCATGAAAACAGCAAATGCCCTCATCAGGTCAATAAAAATAACCCTGCTCTTTTTTGAACTAGTTGTACTCATTTCATTATATCAAGACTTTATCAAATCAACTCAAAAAGATAAATAAACGAATAATTTTTATAAAACCATAGTTTAATATCTCCGCGAAAAAAAAGAAAAAGGGAGAAAAGCAAATTTCCTCCCTTTAGCTCTATTTAAAACTGTGTAGTAAGAATTATGCGCGCGCGTGCTGTGAGCACCATTCTTTTATATAATTTGCAGTTGTGGTTGTCGGTGTACCGGGAGTAAATAATTCTCCGACTCCCATTTTTTTCAGTTCTGTAATGTCAGAATCAGGAATGATTCCGCCGCCTGTTAAAAGAATATCGTTAACACCCTTTTCTTTCATAACATTAAGAATTTTAGGGAACAAAGTCATATGAGCGCCAGATAAAATACTTACGCCTATAACATCAACATCTTCCTGTATAGCTGCTTCAACTATCATTTCGGGAGTCTGGCGAAGCCCTGTATAAATAACTTCCATACCGGCATCTCTTAAAGCAGCGGCTATAACTTTTGCTCCTCTGTCATGGCCATCCAATCCTGCTTTGGCAACTAATACTCTTATTTTTCTATCCATTAATTATTCTCCTTTAGTTTATCTGCTATAATATAACTTTCGGATAAAAGATATATTCAATACATCTATTGTAAAATTTAAATTACTTTACAAAAATAGCTCATTTTTTATTCTTTGGCAAAACAATATTATAAAGTATTGCGCCATTCTTTTTATTGTTTAAGTTTCAGGTAATAAGCCCTTGCCCGCTCCAAATCTTCGGGCGTATCAACGGAAAGGCTCTCATATTCGGTAACCACAACCTTTATTTTCATGCCGTTTTCAAGCATTCTTAACTGTTCAAGCTTCTCTGTATTTTCAAGATCGGTGGGAGCAAGTTCAGTAAACTTTTTAAGAGCATTAAATCTATACACGTATAAGCCCACATGCTTGTAAATATCGGCTTTTTGCAATCTTTCGGCCGCTGTTCCGCCATCTCGTACATAAGGTATTGCCGAACGCGAGAAATAGAGCGCGAAATTATAATAATCGAAAACCACTTTGGGGATTGAAGGAGTTTTTAAATCGGCAACGGAAGTGATTTTTTTTGCAAGCGTTGATACATCTATGGCAGGATCGAATAAAAGCGGCTCTATGGCCGAATCTATCATTTTGCCCTGTATAAATGGCTCATCGCCCTGTATATTCACAACAATATCAACATCCGGCACGCTTTTTACAGCCTGAAATATCCTGTCGGAACCGGTGGCAATATCTTTTGAGGTCATTACAACCTCGGCGCCAAAACCTCTGGCAATTTCCTCAACTTTTACATCATCAACGGCTATAATCAGTTTATTAATCAGTTTAGCCTTCGAAGCGCTTTCCCATGTACGCTGTATCATCGGTTTGCCGCAAATATCGGCAAGAGGTTTGCCCAACAATCTGGAGGACGCAAATCTTGCGGGAATAACACCAATAACCATAATATTCTTTATTAATTATTAATAACTTTAGGAACTCTGAAATACTCTTCCGAAGCATCGGGAGCGTTTTTAAGCCCTTCCGCTGTTGGTATTGAAGTAATTACTTCATCCTTGCGGAAAACATTATTTCCTTCAACCGGATGCGAAAGAGGTTGTATATTTTCCGTATCAAGTTCGTTTAATTTTTCCACATAACCCAATATATCATTCAACTGATCGGTATAGCTTTCTATTTCGTTTTCATCAAATTTTAGTCTCGCCAGTCTGGCTATGTGTTCTACATCATTTTTAGTAACAGCCATTATTATTCCTTAATATTATTTTCTTCCCGGTAATTTTCTTCAAAAAGAATATTGTTAATTTTACAAAAATTAACAATAGCCGCAATTCTTTTTTTTATTGAAGGGTGGCTGTAATAATACCACTCCACAAAAGGATGCGGATCTTTATCCCCAAGGTTCTGATCTGTCAGTTTATTAAGCGTATTTATAAAAGCCGCGGGCTTTTTTGTTTCTGTAACGGCATATTCATCCGCCTGATACTCATATTTTCTGGAAAGCATGTTTGTCAACGGCGTTTCAATAAGACTTATAACCGTGCCCCACAAAGCAATTAACGGCAGCGCGCTTATCTGTAAAATTGAGTTAAACCCAAATACAGGCAATGAAATGCGGTATAAACAGGCAATAAGGAACAGAGTTAAAAAGCTTGCAGCTGTTCCAATAATAATGTTTTTAATAATATGTTTGTGTTTATAATGTCCAAGTTCGTGCCCAATAACCGTTTCTATCTCGTCGGTAGTAAAACCGTCAAGTAAAGTATCGCCAAGCAGTATTCTTTTCGATTTTCCCAAACCGGTAAAAGCCGCGTTCGCTTTTTTGGTATCTTTGCTCATATCGAATTTAAACACGTTTTCCACTTTCACTCCCGCTTTGGCGGCAAGTAGTGTAATTCTTTCCTTAAGCTCTATATTATCAATGGGAGTAACCTTAAAAAACAGGGGCATAATAACTACCGGAGCTATTCTGGCAAGCACAACAGATACCAGGAACATTATTGTTGCAAAAGGCAGCCACCATAAATTGCCGAACACATTCATTACATAATAAAACAACAGCAATAGCGGAACGCCTATAACCGTGCCAACCATAATGCCTTTTGTGTTTTCCCATAAATACGCGCCAAACGTCTGGTTCGATAAATTATATTTATGTTCAAGATAAAAACTTGTATAAAAACCAAGAGGAGAAAAAACAACCGCGCTTGCAACCGCAATACACGCTATATACGCAAGAAACAACAGATAATTATTATGAATGTACCCGGTTAAAAGCTGTTCGAGTAATTTGCTGTAACCAAGACTTACAAACAACAGCAATAAAATAAAACCGGCAATACCTTCAAATATTCCTGAAGCGAGTTTAATATTATTATATTTTTTTGAATCAGTCATTTTTCTTAACAAAATAAATCCCGGGACCGAAACCGGCTCCGGGATTTTTAACCAAGAATAGTTTTATTTACTTCTTATCGCAGCAAGCGCCTTTTTCAGAGTCTGAGCATGTCTTGCCTTCGCAAGATTTAGCGCATTTGGCTTTTTGGGCTTTCTTTACTTTTTTTGCTGCTTTTGTAGTCTTTGTAACTTCTGTCTTCGCTTTTGTATCGGCAGGTTTATCCTGTGTCTGTGCGGAAAGACCAAAAGTCAAACCAAGACTAAGAACTAATGTTGCAATTAATAATCTCATTTCTTTCTCCTTTGTTGGTTAGTTATTAAAATATTTTGTTTAGATTAAAGATAAACAAAATGTATTACCCGGTAAATGGATAATTTAATCACTAAACTAAATTGTTTCAATATTGGTTCCGTTAACCCAGCCGGTCTTCCCGTCCATCAGTTTAATTTTAACCCATTCGTTAACGCGGTCTTCAATTTTAACTTTTATACCTTCGTGAATCACAAATGAATCTTTACTTTGGTTATCGGGAGCAAGCTTTGCAACCGAGGTAGCGGCAACAATAATGCCTTTTGATTTATCCTGCTGGTAATTTACTCTTTGCCACAACATGAAGACCGAAAAACAGAAGAATACAATTGTGAAGAAACCGGTTATAAACGAAAGCCTTTGATATTTTGTAATATGAGAAACAAAATATACCGCCACAGAGGCAAGCAGAAGCAGATAAATTACAAAAGAGGCTATAGTCCAGCCGGAAACAGAAAAGGCAAGAACCAGTTTATCCCAGTAACGGAACAGAAAAAAAGACGGGATAGGCTGAACCTTATCTATGGTTCTGAAATTCGCTATTTTAAGGTTATGTACTATCTCATCATCGCCGGGAGAAAGCTTAGCGGCTTTTTCGTAATTCAGAATTGCGTAGCCAAGCTTGCCCTGCCTGAAATAGCAATTTCCCAGATTAAAATAAACCGAAGCCCCCTGATAACCGGACTCCAAAATATTTTTATATGCAGTAATTGCTTTTTCGTATTCTTTTTTTTGGTAAAAATTATTTCCTTTTGTGAAATCGCTGTTATATTCGTAAGCATAAAGCTCAAGCGAACAAACCAAAACCGCTATTAAAAATAAAACTCTTTTCATTATTCTATGCTAATGATTTTTCAATATCAATAATTACTTTAACCGATTCCTCGTAAATATCCTGCATAGGATTAGGACTATCGGTCTTTGGAGCAAAGCGAACAAACTCGCATCGCATTGCTATTTTGCTCAATTCGTTAACAAGCTCTTCGGGCACATTGCGTTTCTTTAATTCATCAATGGCGCCTTCAAGCGTAAATTCGGCTTTTGTTATACCGAGTTTATTTTCAAGATACCCGAACAAAGCTCCCGATAACGCGTTATAAAACCGGGCTTCGTCCTTAATATCAAGAAACTTCTTCGCGGATTTTAATTTCTTTCTTGCCATCTTCTGCGCTCTTTGATACATGAGCGACTGCATATCGGCTGAAAGTTTTTCTTCGCGTCTCTTAAATACAAGCAACGCTGTTGTACCTGCCAATGGCAGAACCGCAAGAAGCCAAAACCAGAAATTACCAAACAGATACTGATCTTTTTTGGCTATATCGTTACCGCTTGTTTTAATATATAAAATATCTTCATTCAACAGGTTTATATCTTCTTTAGACATGCCCCCGCCCTGAGCGACTCCCCCCTGCCCCTGTTCAACATCAACAACAAATGAGTTGGAGGTGATAGTCTGGTACTGCCTTTTTGCCGGATTATAAAATGTAAATTTAACCGGCGGAATTTCTTTCCTTCCGGGGAACCTTGGAATAAGCAGATACTCCGCGCTTTTACTGCCGCTTATTTTTGCTGTATGATTTACTTCATCATTCGTTTTAGGGTCGTATTTTTCAAAGCCTGCCGGAATTTCGAACTCAGGCAAAGTAAGCAGCTTAATATTTCCCGTTCCCGAAATTCTAAGTTTTAAGGTTATAGGCTCATTGGTTTTAACTTTTGTTTTATCAAGCTCAACCTTCATGTTGAAATCGCCAACGGCGCCCGTAAATGAAGAAGGCACATTGTTGTTTGGCAGAGATGATACGTTTACTTTTATAGTGTTCGAAACCGCGTTATACTGAACAACTTCAGGTTTCGAAAAGAACGGATCGTTAAAAAAGTCATCAAAAGGATTATTACTTCTTCTCTTTTTTTGCAGGTAGACAGGTATTTTAAGCGCAAAAGGAGTAACCGAAAGCTCGCCTGTTTCCGTAGGGAACAAAGCCACTTTTTTAAGAACCGCAACATTGTACTGTTTGCCGTTCAGGCTTTCCACTGTAAAATTTATTGTAGTTGGCGCTTCCGTCTCTTCGGCCCAAAAACCGGGATATGAAGGCAGCTTGCTGATTTGAGGCGCCGACATTTGCAGACGAGTATATAATTTGTATGTGACGTTTATCTGCTCGCCTTTCAATACTTTCTGCCTGTCAGCCGAAGCCCTGATAAACAGGTTCTCGCCGATCTCCTTAGAGGACACGCCGGATTCGTTTTTCTGCTGTCCGCCCTTGGCCTGGTTTCTTGAGGAACCGCCTTTACTCACATCAATTTTTATCTGGTTTGTATGGTAAGTTTTACCCTTATACTCAAGCGAGGCGCTGCCTATGTTAAACTTGCCCTGCTGACGCGGCTGAATGATAAACGAAAAACTTCTTGACGCCGATACCGCCCCGTTGATTATCGTCATATTGGTCGACTGGTTCGGCCCTGAAACCACCATAAAATCTCTGAAATCCGGAGCCTTGAAATTTCGTATGCCGTTAATATCCTCTCCTGTAAAGGTAAAGGTAACCTGCAACTGTTCGCTTGCCCCAACAGAGGTAGCCGAAGCCGAGGCGGAAAACGATTGAGCGTAAGCTGTGTATATGCTTATAAATACAAATAATACGGTTGTAAAATAAAATTGTAATATTTTAGATGAATTCTTCATTGCCCTTGTTACCAGTCTTTATCAGTTTTTACAGGAACGCCGCTCTTTTTGCGGAGCTGTTTCTGCAAATCCTGTTCATTATTTTTTATAGCGTCCAAAATCCTTTCCGCTTCCTGTTTAGACATTTTGGATTCGTTTGGTTTCGGATTTTGGTTCTGCTTATTCTGATCCTGTTTATCGTTTTGTTTATTCTGATCGTTTTTATTCTGGTTGTTCTTATTATTGTCTTTGTTGTTCTTATTATCTTTATTCTGGTCTTTGTTCTGATCTTTATTTTTATCTTTATTATTCTTATCGTTTTTATTTTGATTGTTTTTGTTCTTATTCTGGTTCTGGTTGTTCTTTAGTTTGTTTATTGCGTACGAAAGATTGTATTTGGCATCCATATCTTTAGGGTTAAGCTTTAACGCTTTCTTAAAAGCGTCCACAGCTTCCTGATATTTTTCAGCCTTAACAAAAGAACTGCCCATGTTGTAAAAAGATTTAGCCTGGTCTTCCTTGCTTTTTGCTTTCAGCACTGAATGATTAAACGATTTCACCGCTTCATCGTACTTGCCCTGGCGGTAATAGGTATCGCCCAGGTTGTATCTTGCATGGAAGTTATTTGTATCGGAGTCAATCCCTTTTTTAAAGTTTACTTCGGCATCCTGGTATTTTTTGTTTTTATACATGTCAACGCCGTCGTTTACCAAACTCCGAGTGCTTTGGGAGTAAAGGCAGACTGAAGTAAAAAGAACAGGTAATATGTATTTTAATAATTTCATTGTACCTTTGTCAATCAAACGCTTTGATTAATATTTAACTTCCTGGCCAGTTTTGCTAAGAAACGCGATTTCTTTTCAGGAATAAAAAACTCTATTATTAGCAGAAAAACCGCCGGGAACAGGAAATAATAAAACTTATCCTCATAATTTGTAACTCTCTGCGAACCATATTCGTTTTTTTCAATTGACGAGAGGTCCTTATATATCATATCCAGTTCATCGTTATAGTTGGAGCCGCGGTAAAATTTTCCGTTACCGTCCAAAGCAATTTCCTTCAATACGGTTTCATCCAGCTTTGTCAATACCGGCTTTCCGTCCTTATCCATCTTAAACCCGGCCTGTGCATGTTTTTCGTTATACAACGGAATCGGGACGCCTTCTGGCGAACCAAGCCCAATGGCATATAACTGAATACCCTTGCCAACGGCATCTTTAACAGCCGAACTTACATCGCCTTCGTGATCTTCGCCATCGGTAATAACAACAATTACTTTTTTAGTAGTAGCGTTAAAATCAAAAGATTTTGCGGCAAGGTTTATAGCGGAAGCTATTGCGGTACCGGCCTGAGGCACTGAACGCGTATCGGTTGCCGCAAGAAACAGGTTCGCCGCGGAATAATCGGTCGTTAAAGGAATCTGAACGTAGGCTTCTCCCGCAAAAACAACAAGACCAATTCTATCGCCTTTGAGTTTGCGTATCAAATTTGAAATTTCGTTTTTCGCTTTTTCAAGCCTGTTAGGCTTAATATCCTCAGCCTCCATACTTGATGATACATCAAGCAAAATATAAACGTCAATCCCTTTTTGTTTAACTTCTTCAACACGCGTGCCCATTTGCGGTTTTGCCAATGCAAGTATAAGCAATGCAAAAGCAGCCATCATTGTTACAAACTTGATATATGGTTTATACGGACTTCTATCCGCATATACAATGCTGTGCAGCTTTTGCCCCGCGAACTTATTTAACAATCTTTTCTGGTTTCTCATATAAACCCAGAACAAGAAAATTAAAACGGGAATTGCATATAAAGCATGTAAATATTCGCTATGTAAAAACCGGAACATTAAATTTCCTTACGGTAATTTTCTGAAAACTGTTTTGGATAAAACCAATTCGCCTGCAAGACACATAAAACCTAACAGCAGCCACTGGTAAAAAAGCTCCTTCGCGTTTCTGTACGAGGTTGTTTCTATTCTTGTCTTTTCCATCTTGTCTATTTCTCTGTAAATCTGGTCGAGCTTTTGGTTGTTTGTTGCCCTGAAATACTTGCCGCCGGTCATTGTAGAGACTTTTCTTAACAATGCCTCGTCAATTTCAACCGGCATCATCTGGTATCTTATACCGAACGGAGTCGGTACCGGATAAGGAGCTTCGCCAATAGTGCCAACGCCAATTGTATAAATTCTTATACCAAATTTCTGAGCTATTTCCGCGGCGGTTAACGGATCTACTTCTCCGGCATTATTAACGCCGTCTGTCAGCAGTATTATTGTTTTGCTTTTTGCATCGCTGTCTTTAAGCCTGTTAACGCCGTTTGCAATTGCGTTGCCAATTGCGGTTCCGTCGGTAATCATACCGCTCTTTATTTCTTTCAACAGGTTCTTAAGTACATTATAATCAATTGTAAGAGGACATTGGGTAAATGCCTCACGAGAGAATATTACAAGTCCTATTCTGTCGCTTGTTCTTCCGTCAATAAAATTATCAATCTCTTTTTTAGCCGCTTCAATTCTGTTTGGCTTAAAATCTTCCGCAAGCATACTGCCCGATATATCGAGCAACATTGCTATATCAATTCCTTCGCTATAAACATTTTCACCCGAAGTAAACGACTGCGGACGCGCAAGTGCAATTATCAGAAACATTAAACCCACAATTCTAAGAAAAGCGGGAATGAACCTGAGCTTTACTCTAAGTGTGGACTTATACTTGCCAAATATACCGGTTGACGGAAAACTTATTGAAGAGACCGAAGTCTTTTCCTTGCGCCAGTACCAAATAGCCATTAAAGGCAAAAGAATTAAGAGATACAGAACCCAGCTATATGCAAAAACAACTCCCTTAAACACTTTTTACCTCGCTTCTGTTTTTGGCGTCTTCAATGGGTATTGTACGCTTTACAATTTCAACCGCCTGCTTCATCATTTCTTCGTTAATGGAATAGAATGGCTGGAATTTTGCAAACTTAACCATATCGGCATTATTCAAAAAGCTTTCGGTTATTTCAAGAATGGGGCGCGCAGAACCCAGATTTCTTAACTGAGATAATACTTCTGTGGTAGTCAGTTCAAGCGCCGGCAAGTTATATCGCTGATTGAAATAATGTCGTATTATTTCGGTAATTTCGGAGTGATACTCTTTTATTCTTCCTTCCTGCCAAAGCTTTTTCTCTTCAAGTTCCTTAAGCGAATTAAGCGCAATTTCATAATGCTTTAACGCCACCTTAACTTCTTCAACCACTTTATTCGCGTTTTTCTTTTTATAATGCCGCCAGATATAATAGGCCGCAAGCATAAGCAGCAGGACAATTAACACTATAATAAGAATGAGCGTCCAGTTTAACGGTATTGTTTCAGGCTCTTTAATATCCTTTATACCCTTGGCCGTATCAACATCAACGGTGCTTACTGTAAATTTGACAGAGTTTGCCGTTACGTTATGCGGGTTCTTATCGCCGGTAATTGTAAAGTTAACATTTATAGGGGGTATTGTAACTTCAGCGGAATCGTAAAACGAAACCACATAAACAAATTTTGTAATAACCTTACCGTCTTTTTCTTCGGTTGCCGGGTTAAGAATATTTATAATTTCAACATTCTTAAGACTGTCTTTTATAACAGGGTTCTTTACCGAAACATTTTTATCGCTATTTACTTCAATGGTATAATTGATATAATCGCCAACTTTGTACCTCGCGGAATCGGTATAAGCGCGGGCTGTAACCTGTTGCGAAAAAGAAACTGAACTGAACAGAAGTATAAATATTAAAACAAGAAATTTCTTTACCATCTTTTTGCTCTCATCTTAAAGAATTCTGTAAGCGGTTTTAGGTATGGCACATTTGTTTTTATTTCTATGGAATCCACACGGCTTGTAATAAAAAGCATCTTTCTCTTGCTATGGCTTTCAGATTTGTATTTTTGCAAAAACTTATTCACGTTTTTATCCGAAGTATCTATCCACATTTCTTTTCCTGTCTCTGCGTCCTTCAACTTAACGAGCCCTATTTTAGGCAGGCTTTCCTCACGCGGGTCGTCCATAACAATGCCTATAAGATCGTGTTTGCGGCCGCAGATACGTAAAATTTTATCGTACCCGTCATCCATAAAATCGGACAACATAAAAACGATGCTTTTTTTCTTGATTGCATTATTAAGAAATTCAAGCGCGCCTTTAATATTGGTGGCTTTACCGCTCGGTTCAAATGAAAGCAGCTCCCTAATTATCCTAAGCACGTGAGTTTTACCCTTACGCGGGGGAACAAATTGTTCTATCTTATCGGTAAATAAAATAAGTCCAACTTTATCGTTGTTCTTAAGAGCCGAGAAAGCAAGTATGGCGCTTATTTCGGCGGCAATCTGTTGTTTGGTTTTTTCAGCGGAGCCGAAATTCTGCGAACCGCTTAAATCCACCAGAAGCATAATTGTAAGCTCGCGCTCTTCTTCAAACACCTTTACAAAGGGGTGCCCGAACCGCGCTGTTACGTTCCAATCTATGTTCCGTATGTCATCGCCGAACTGATATTCCCTTACTTCCGAAAAGACCATACCTCTTCCTTTAAATACCGAATGGTATTCGCCGGAAAAGACCTGATTTACAAGCCCTTTCGTTTTTATTTCAATTTGCCTGACCTGTTTAAGGATTTCTTTTGTAAGCATACTCTGTTACGGCACTTCTATTTTATTCAGAATTTCGGAAATAATCTGTTCTGTGTTTATTCCTTCGGCTTCCGCTTCGTAAGTCACCGCTATACGATGTCTTAAAATATCGTGACAGATGCCTCTTACATCTTCGGGAATAACATAACCTCTTCTCTTAATAAAAGCGTAGGCTTTTGCGCCAAGAGCAAGATTAATTGTAGCGCGCGGAGATGCTCCGTAGCTTATCAAATCGGCCAATCCCGGAAGATTGTACTCTTTTGGAGATCTTGTTGCAAACACTATATCAAGTATATATCTTTCAATCTTTTCGTCTACATATACTTCCTGAACCAGATTACGGGCGTTGACAATTTCGCTCGGGTTAATAACCGGTTGAACTTTACCTTCCGTATTCAGAACATTCTGACGCATTATCTGAAGCTCTTCTTCTTTTGAAGGATAAGTGATTTTTACTTTAAGCATAAAACGGTCAACCTGCGCTTCAGGCAATGGATATGTTCCTTCCTGTTCAATAGGGTTTTGAGTGGCAAGCACTAAAAAAGGTTCTTCGAGCTTAAAAGTATTTTCGCCTATGGTAACCTGACGTTCCTGCATGGCTTCAAGCAATGCGCTTTGTACTTTGGCAGGAGCACGGTTAATTTCATCCGCAAGTATAAAATTTGCAAAAATAGGGCCTTTTTTAATTAAAAAATTGCCGTCTTTTTGATTGTATATCATTGTACCTATCAAATCCGCAGGTAACAAATCGGGCGTAAACTGAATTCTTTGGTATTTTGCTTTCATTGCAGATGCCAACGTCTTAATTGCAAGAGTCTTTGCAAGACCCGGAACGCCTTCCAACAGTACGTGTCCATTGCCCAAAAGCCCTATTACAAGCCTTTCGACCATTGTTTTTTGTCCTACAATTACTTTACCTATTTCAGACATTAACAAGTCTACAAAAGCGCTTTCCTGCTTTATTTTTTCGTTTAAGACAGAAATATCCACTGACTTATCCTCTTTTATATTTTTTAATTTCTAATTTAGACGTCTATTAACTTAAAAATGTTGCATATTTTTTACAAGGTAAATGAAAATATCCGGTTTTTCTTTTTTTTCTGAAAAACTTTATTCCCCAAAAATTTCCTTCACGCGGCATATAGGAGCATAATTGCAATACATGCAGGCTTCTTTTTCTCTGTTTTCCAAATCGGAAAGATTAAACCTGCCTTCGGACATGGCTTTAACATATTCCTGAATCTTCTCTTTGCAGTTTTCAATCATTCGGTTATTGCCCTCAATCAGTTCTTTCCTTTTTTCTTCGGCGGCATCATCGTATTCAGCCCTGCCTGCCTTTGAAATTGTATTGCGTCCAAAATCTTTCCCCTGTTTTAGCGAATAAATATCTGCCGATGCCGGTTCAAAGCCTTCGCCTGATTTTTCGTTAAGCAGTTCCTTTGCGGCATACATATATAAAGGCAGCTGCAACGAAATCCCCAACGCCAATTCCTGCGCGGTGGGCTTTTTACCGCTAAGCTTGTAATCCGCAATTTTATATCTTTTATTTTTTTCGTCAACGTCAACGCGGTCTATTTTACCGGCAACATTAACATTGTTAACGCGTAAATAGCTTAGCTCGCTCTTATTAAAACCGCTTTTACCAAAAGGGACCTCAAAGTACTCTGGCGTAAAATCGGCATTGCGCGTTTTTTCTGTTTGAAGAAAATTATACAATACAGATTCTTCCCTGTTCCCCTGCATTCCAAGGATTTTTTCTTTTTCGTAAAAAGCAAAGGGTGAGTGAAACCCGGTCTCTTCAATTTTTAGTTCCGCAATTTCCATGAGTAATTTAACAGCTTTATTGAACTCCTCATAATTGCAGCTTACAACATCTATACCTTCTTTTTTTATTTTAACCGAATACTCAAAAAGTATATCGTGCAAAAGACTGCCAAGTTCAACCGCCTCAATTTCTTCTTTAGGTTCTTCAACTTCGTTTAATGACAGCACTCTTTCAACAAAATACCTGAAAGGGCATCGGGCGTATATTTCAAGCTGTGTTATTGAGTAATTCACATCGGCACGCTCCGCAAGCTTCTCTTTAGCGCCCGCGTCAAGTCCGTTATAAATAAAACCGTTACCTTCAAAAACTTCGAACGGATTCAATATCCGCCGGCAATAGAACTCCGTATCACGTTTTATTTTTACCTGATCAATGTTGTTCGCCGCAAGCAGTTCGGCTTTATTCTTAAACGAATCATCACCGGCTATACGCAAGGCTTCTTCCTTATTATATACAAAGCCATCATATTTTTCTGACGTTATTTCTGTCACTTCAAAAAGCTGCTCAAATTCATTCAAAAAGTTTGAGCGTGCAAGTTCCTTACCTTTTTCAGTTTCGGAATACGAAAGGTACAACCCCTTCTGCCAGGAGGATAACGATTGATAGAACAGATAGCGTTCTTCGGTAATGTGACGTTCGCTGTTTTTTGCGAATGAACCAGAAAAGAATATCTCCGGATTATAACGCGTAGGCAAATCGCCATCAGTCAAACCGCCAATAAAAAGATAATCGAAATTCAATCCTCTTATCTCATTTAAGTTTGTTACAAGCACGCCGTATTTTGATTTTTCGTTTATATTAAAACGAGCGCTTTTAACCGCGGTTCTTAAATTATTAAGATAAAAGCCCAAAGGAAATTTTTGCGTTTCGCCGTTTTCAAGAATAAACAATTCCGTCAATTCTTCAATAGTATCAATAAACGATTCAACCGCCTTAATGTTTTCTTCCTGGTGCAGGTTGTTTCCGTTGATTATTTTAATTGGCAGACGGCGTTCGTAAATAAGAGTTTTTACATTTTCAAAAAACGCTTTCGGCGCCATATCCTTATTGAACGGCTCAAGAGTTTTTTTAATTCTCACAAGATCGGCAAGCGCTTTATCAAGATTCAGTTTCTGCAACCCCGAACCGCTCCCTTCATCAAGCCGTTGCAGCAGTTTTTTTGTATCTCTTATTTTTGACGTATAGTTTTCGTAACCGGATACCAGTTTCAGTTTTACAGCCGTTTTTTGCAGATTCGCGGAATCAATTTCATCATCATCGAATAATATGCCGCCAAGAGCCCTGAAAACATTTTTGTAATAAAAATCGTTTTCCAGTATTTCAAGAAAGCTTATAACGGAAGTCGCGGCGATGAATGTTCTTAAAGAAAATCTGTCTGTTAAATTAAATGGTATTCCGTTAAGCGTAAAAATATCTCTTATTATTGAGGAATAATTTGGAATCAGATTAAACACCGCGCAAATTCTATGCGGCTTAACGCCTTTTTCTTTTATGAGATGTTTGATTTCCTTTGAAATCAGTTCTACTTCTTTCTGCCTGTCCCAGGCTTTTATAACCGAGACAACATTTTTAAACTTTTCGTTTTTCTTTTTCACATTGGTTAAAAACAGGCTCTTTTGAATTATGCTTCTGAATTCACCTGCCGGAATAAAAGTGGCGTCTGTTTTTTTTACGAAACCTTTGGCTAAAAAATTCTCATAGCTTGCGGTTAGATGAGAAAATATGAGGTAGTTGTAATCGTAGTAATCGAACCGCAGGTACAGTTCAAGGCCGGGAATATCGGCAGCCGAGCTTATTATGTTGGTTTCGGGATTTGTAAACTCGTCAAAGCCGTCAATAAGCACAAGGCTGACGTCTTTGTATAATTCCTTAAATCTCCCATTAAAGTCTTCCGCCTTGAGTGAATTCACATCATAGTAAATATCCCCAATTTCCTTTAAGCCAAGAGCTCCGCAAAGCCTGTTATAGGCCTTATAAACAATTGCTATATCTTCGGCTTTCAGTTTTTCGGAAGTAACAAGTTTTTCAGCTTCGTAAAGAAGCATGTCGGGTGAAATTCCATGGCGTTTATATTCCGATATTACGTTTTTTACGCGGTCAAGCGTACCATCGGGAATATCGGAGTGGTATTGCGAAAAGTACCGTAGTTTGCATTCTTTAAATGCCTGTTTAAGTAATACCTTTGCGGCGGAGTCGCTCAGCAATTTGTTTGTAAACGAATTGCTGAAAACCATTTTAGTTGCGAACGTACCAACCGTATCAATATTTAACGCGCCTGATGTTTTACCCGGAGATGAAGATATTAGTCCTTTTTTTATGTGACGGCTTTTTCTGTTAGTGGGAACCACCAACAGTAATTCGTTTATTCTTCCGCCAAGAAGTTTTTCGTTTATCTTGTCGTCAAAACTTACAGTACCGCAGTCACATTTTGTTAAAATCATTTTTTCTTTTCAGAGGATTCTTTCTTAAGCATCAAATCCCTGTACGATTTTTTTAATTCGGTTTTAACATCAAGGCCAAGCTCATGTATCAAAAAGTCGAAACGCTTTCTTGCATCGGCCTTTCCTTTAATCATAAGTGTTTCAAGCTCAAGAAAATTGCCAAGTCCCTTTACTTTATCTATATGGATTCTTGTATTATCATACATGTACAGGGTTCGTTTTTTTGCAACAACTGTTTCTATCTTAAATAAGGACTCAAGATATTTTTCCGGATTTTTACCGGTCAGTGTAAGTAATTCATAATCCGACCAGCGATCTTTTCCCTTTTCGTCACGCAGGTACTTTATCAGGCAATACGTTCCGTCTTCAACTCGTAGTTTAAGCAAGCCGCCTTTATTTTTATAATAAACGTCTTTCTGGTTAAGAGCTTTTTTATATTCGGCTTTTATTCTTTTCAAAACCGCAACAACCTTTGCGGGGTTTTTTAGTTCTATTTTCAATTCCAGGTTTACAGGCATTTGCTTCCTTTGTTTTATTGAGCCGTTAATGTTTCAAGATCTACTTTATTAATTTCTTTAATTTCAATTCCAAGACAAAGCTCGGCAACTTCTTTAAATTTAGGGCTTACGTCTGTAATAAATACTCTCTGGTTCCCCAAAGAATTTTTATTTGTAAGGAATCCAATCCTTTCAATTTCTTCTCTTACCACCTCTGCGGCGGCAATACCCGAGTCCACAAGTTTAACTTTATCGCCCATAATTTCCTGTATCACATCGGCAAGCAACGGATAATGAGTACACCCCAATACAAGGGTGTCAATATCATAATCCATAAATTCCTTAAGGTACTCTTCGGCAATTGCATAGGTGGCTTTATGCTTCAGCCATCCTTCTTCAACAAGCGGAACAAATAAAGGACAAGCTTTTTCGAATACTTTTACTTCCGGCTTAAGAGCAGATATTGTTTGGGCATAAGCATGGTTACCTACGGTACCACGAGTTCCAATAACGCCAATGCGTCCCGTCTTGCTTTGCCTTATGGCATAAGCTGCGCCCGGTTCTATCACGCCTATTATGGGAATATCAAACTTTTCCCTGATATACGGAATTGCAACCGAAGAAGACGTGTTGCATGCTATTACGATTGCCTTTACCCCTTTGTTGACAAGGAATTTAGCGTTCTGCATTGAGTATTCTATTATTGTTGAATTGGATTTTGAACCGTACGGCACTCTTGCCGTATCGCCAAAATATACTATATCCTCGTTAGGCAGCGATGAAATCATTCTTCGCACCACTGTCAAACCGCCTATACCGGAATCGAAGACTCCAATAGGTTTTTCTTTTTCCATAAAATTCAAATCTTCACCTATATCATTAATGTAATTGTTTCGGTAAGCTCTTTTATTATCAGCTCTTTATCATTCTCCGAAACTTTCTTACCATTTCTATCGAGTATATAAAACGCGTCTGCTATATCGTCCCCCTTGGTGGCAATTTTAGCGAAATAAATATACAACCCCAATTCGCTCATCTTGTCGGTTATCTGATACAGAAAACCAAGCCTGTCCGGCGAAAAAACATCAATAATCGTATACTTGTCATGGTCTTCAAACGATATTTTAATTTTACCCGTACGCTTGAAAAATTTATTCTCAATTCTCCACCAGCGGTTTTTTAATTTTTTAAATTCCAGACCAAGCTGAAGAATGCCTTCCACAACTTCGAGCATATCGTTTTTAATTTTTGAGTGTTTTTCCGTATCAACAATGCTGCCGCTTCTGAAATCCGTCACGCTGAAAGTATCAATCACAATACCGTCCTTACGCGTAAATATTTTTGCATCGTGTATATTCGCATCGTTAATTGAGAGCACTCCGCATATTTTGGAAAGAAGCGAAGGAGAATCCTGAGTTATCACAGTAATATTTGTAAAGTCGGCAGCATCCTTAAAAATGACGGATACTTTATCTCCGCGTTCAATTTCCTCAACATGCCGTGCAATTTCTTCATCGGTAAATTGCTGAGCATAAGCAATATCGTTAATGGATTCGATATGCTCCTTAACGTTGCGTTCAGATATTTCATCGGAATACTTGCTTATTTCCTTTGAGTCAATCGCAATGGAAGACATCAGCAATTCCTCTCCTGTTTTTTCCTCTTCAATCATTGCTTTCGATTTTCTGTAAAGCTCGTGCAGCAACTCTGCTTTCCACGATGTCCACACCGCCGAATTAACGGCGGACAGATCGGCGTAAGTCAGCAGGTATAATAAATCGAGATCATCAACTGAATTGAACCTTGAAGTAAAGTTATTCAGCGTTTCAGGGTCATTCAGGTTTCTTCTGAAAGCGACCTGCTCCATCTGCAAATGGTTCAGCACAAGAAAACGCACCTGTTCAATTTCCCTATCGCTATAGCCAAGCCTTTGAGCAATTGAAGAAGCCATTTCGGAACCGATTATTTCGTGTCCGGATATATCAATAGGTTTAGCAATATCATGGAATAAAAGGGCCAGGAAAAGAATTTCTTTGTTTTTGAGAGCGTTGTATAATTTGGCTAAATGTGAGGTTTCGTTTTCGAGTTTTTCAAGGTTTTGGATGGTCATTAGAGTGTGCTCGTCTGCGGTATAACAATGATAAACACCGTGTTGCAAAAACCCTTCAAGATCTTTGAACTCGGGCAGAAAGGTTCCAAGCACTCCAAGTTCATTCATCACGGATAACGTTTGCCCCACGTTTTTAGGGAGCCGCATAATTTCCCTGAAAAACACGGACGATTCCATTTCGTCAAGCGGAGAGTTTTTATATTTTTCAATACTAAGTATTATCATGGAGCGAAGGTTCTCATCAAACGAAGCGCTGTGCAGACCGCGGTAGTAAAACGCCCGCAGTATTGTAGAGAGGCTCATTGGCGCTTCTCCGCAAAACGAAATAACCTTGTTCTTTATTTTATAATCGTCATCAAGGTCTATAAAAAGGGCATCGGGAATTGGGTTCGAAATTTCTTCGTTAAACCGCTTGACCATTGTTTTGCAAAACCGGTTGATAATTGTAGTGGCCTCAAAGTATTCCTTCATAAACAGATTAAAATTCTCTTTAGTATATCCGAATACTTTTGCTACTCTTATCTGGTTGTTAAATTCAAGGCGGTCTGTTTTTTGTTTTGATGTGATATGAAGAAGGTTTCTAACGGTAAGGAGCATTTTGTAACTTTTATTTAGTCGCATACACTCATTTTCCGTTGTAAAATTACTGGCCTTTAGAATTTCGAAAAAATTTTCAGCCTGGGTAATTTCGCTTTGCATGTTAAGGAATATTTTATTTTTAAGAATGAACATCCACTCAACCGCCTGAAGATCTCGGAGCCCGCCGGCCGTAGTTTTAACATTGGGCTCAAGCACTTTGGGCGAATCTCCATATTTGCTGTAACGGCATTGAATGTCGTCAAAATAGTCCTTAAGCAGCTTTACTATTATATCGTCATCAATACAGGAGAACACCTGTTCGTTCCATTGCTTATAGGTTTTATTATTGCCAAGCAGGTATCTGGTTTCAAAAAACTGTGTAAATGAGTGAAGGTCTTCACTCAGAAATCTTTCTATATCCGAAAAATCCCTAATTGTATGAGATACCTCTATTCCGCAATCCCACAGCGTTTGTACTATTCTACTGATTTCGCTTCTGTTTTCGTCCAGTTGTTTGACAATAATCATCAAATCAATATCCGAAAAAGGAGATAATTCCCTCCGGCTAAAGCTGCCGCAGGAAGCAATGGCAAACTCAGTAATTGAATTGCCCAGCACTTTAACAATATACTCTTCAACAAGCAGGCTGTATGCTTTGCTTAATTTATACCCGTCTTTCTGAAACGAATGGTTCAGAAATATCTTCTCTTTCGCCTGGTTAAACTCTTTTTTAATTTTTATGGTATCAATCATACTTGTATATTTTTACTCCACATTCCATAATTTCTTCTGCCATTCCGGGCTTTCGTATTCAACTTCCACAACAGAAGAAATTCCGCCTCTCACATTAAATTCGGCAACTATTCTCATAAACCTTGGTTTGGTTACTTCCACCAGATCTTCAAGAAGTTTGTTGGTAACGCTTTCATAATAAATACCGTCATTCCTGTATGAATTATAATAAAGCTTTAACGATTTTAATTCAACACAAGTTTCATCGGGAATATATTCAAGTGTAATTGTGGCAAAATCGGGCTGACCTGTAACCGGGCAAACAGATGTAAACTCCGGCGCGGTATGTACAATTTTATAATCCCTGTTGGGGTACTGGTTTTTGAATGTCTGTAATATGCTTGTCTTTTCGCTCATGATAATCCTCTTTTATTATAAATAATTCGGTCTCGTTTTATATTTGATCGGGTCTTCTATGCCAGCCTGCTGAAATCCTCTCAACCTGAAAGCGCAGCTATCGCAAACGCCGCAGGCTTCATCTTCGCTTTGGTAGCATGACCATGAAAGATGTAACGGAGCATTAAGCTCAATGCCTTTCTTTACAATTTCCGCTTTCGAAAGGTGAATGATAGGGGTAATGATTTTGATTTTTGTTTCCGGCTTTGTGCCTATATCCGCCATTTTTTCAAACGCTTCATAAAACGCGGGGCGGCAATCAGGATACCCGCTGGCATCTTCGTATACAGCGCCGACATAAACTGCTTGCGCGCCAATCACTTCGGCCCAGCTTACACACGCAGTCAGTATGTTTGCGTTACGGAAAGGGACATAAGAGTTTGGGACTGTTGTATTCGCAAGATCGGCTTTTTCCACTTTTATATTTTCATCGGTAAGAGACGATCCTCCTATTTTTGAAAAATGAGAGAAATCAATAACAAGCCTGTTTTTAACATTGTAAAAATCCGCTATATCGTTGAACGCTTTCAATTCCCTTGCCTGTGTTCTTTGTCCGTAATTAAAATGGGCCAAAGCCAATTCATAATCCTGCCTTGCAATTGCGGCTGTTACGCAACTATCCATTCCTCCGCTGCAGGCTATTACTGCTAATTTCTTCTCCAAAGACCTTTTATCCTTTGTTAATATTTTAAAATTTAGGCTTCAATATAATATTAAAATAATAAAATTTACAGGCTAAACGCTTTTTGAAATACTAATAATTACAAAGGCGCTTTTTTATCAATTGAGTTTATTGGGATGAAACATTAAGTTTTAATAATTGTATGGAATTTTCATAAGACTAAGGATTATGGCTGCTGAAAAAGTAAAAAAATATTTTGAGAACTACGGCAGGGGAAACGATATTAAAGTACTTAACGAGTCCACTGCTACCGTTGAACTTGCCGCCGCCGCATTAAATGTTGAACCCGCCAGGATAGCAAAAACATTGTCTTTCAGAACAAATAAAGGGGCAATGCTTGTTGTAACCGCCGGAGATGCAAAAATTGATAATAGTAAATATAAATCGGAATTTGGCATGAAAGCTAAAATGCTTGCTCCCGATGAAGTTGTTGAGTTTACCGGCCATGAAATTGGCGGTGTATGCCCTTTCGGACTCGCAAATGAGCTTGCCGTATTCCTTGATGTTTCGCTCAAGAGGTTCAAAACCGTTTTTCCGGCTTGCGGAAGCAGTAACTCTGCCATTGAACTGACAATTCCCGAACTTGAAGAATATTCACACAATATAAAATGGGTGGATGTTTGTAAGAATTGGCAGTAATGTAAATATATAATCGTGATAGATATTTAAACCCAAAACGGGAAGTCCGTAAACTTCCCGTTTTGAAAATTATATTAGTAACAGCTCTATTTTAACAATAAGGCTTTTTTCATATCCGTATAGTTGCCAGCCTGAAGTTTATAAAAATAAACGCCGCTTGGCAAAGCCGAAGCGTCAAACTGCGCCTGGTAAGTACCCGCGTTCATCTGTTTTGCAACAAGCGTTTTCATTTCCCTGCCGGTTACATCGTATACTTTTAATGTGACAAAACTGTTTACCGGAACAGCATAACTTATTGTTGTTGAGGGATTAAACGGATTAGGATAGTTTTGGCTCAACAAAAACTTTTCCGGAACCGGATTATATCCGGTGGATATTTCGTTATAGTATTTTATTGTGCCGTCATAATCTATCTGCTTAAGTCTGTATACATAGCTAACGGATGACGGAGCCATATCCTTAAATGTATAACTGTTTGTTTCGGTTGTAGTGCCATGACCGCCAACGGCTCCTCTTAACTCCCATATTCTCTCTTTGGGGTATTTAGCGTTTATTGCCGATCTTTCAATTTCAAATTCCTTATTGTTCAATTCCGAAGCTGTCTTCCATTTAAGAATGACAGTATTGTTTACCTGCTCCGCGGTAAACGAAACAAGTTCAACCGGTACATACGTCACTTGCGTCAATTTGCTCGTCTTAATAACTATGTTAGAGTTAGGATCGAAACTGACGGCAGAAGGTTGTTTGGTAAAGTTAAACGCATACAATTGATTGTTTACGTCATTCATCACTCTTATTGTAGTATCACCGCCGGCGGCAAAAGAAACTTTTACCTCAATTGGCATTTTAAAGAAATAGGGACTTGTTTGAGTTGCGGTAAACCCTACCTGCCAGCTATTGGCCGAAAATTGTGTAATGTAATATGTGTTTTGATATGCCGGATGGTTTGGCTGGTAAATCCATTCGTTAAAGAACCAGCTCATATCCTGCCCGACAACCGAGCTGATTTTATTTATGAAATCTGTTGTAAGAGAAGCTTTAAATTTAAAATTATTCACATCGCTTGCATACGATTTAAGCGCGTTAAAAAATACCTGGTCGCCAAGCACATAACGCAGCATTGCAAGAACACAAGCGCCTTTATCGTAAGTAATAGCAGTATTAAACAATATACCTTCACTTGGTGTAATAATTGCCCAGTTAGGATTATATATAGGCCAGCCAGGATTCAGACTCATATATTCGTATGCAGTACTTTCAATTGAGAGCTTATACTTAGCAGTCCCTCCCGTATACTCATACCAAAGAGATTCACAGTATGTGGCAAAACCTTCGTTAAGCCAAATGTCCGCCCAGGTAGCGCATGTAACCATATCTCCAAACCATTGATGCGCAAACTCGTGTGAAACAAGGTTTTCATCCCAACAGTTGGGGCACAGGCTTGTAAGAGTCTGGTTTTCCATACCGCCCCATGCAAAATCGCTATTCAATGTTGCAAAACCATTTTTCTCAAACGGGTGTTCGCCAAAAAGAGTAGAGTAATATGTCATCATTGGAATTATTTTCTGCTCAATGTTGCTAAGGTTAACAGAACTCTCGCCGGTATTCCAGTAAAAACGAATAGGAATGCTGTCGGCAGGGTTTGAAATCTTATGCCAATATACAATATCAAGGTTATAATTAACCTTGGCAGACATAACCGCCAGATATGTTGCAAGAGGATCTCTGCTTATCCAGTTATAATAAATAGTATCGGCAATTTTTGTGGAATCAGCAAGCCTTCCGTTAGAACCAAGTTTTACATTGGAAGGAGTTTTTGCCGTTAAATTAAAAGTAGCTTTATCGGAAGGCTTATCCCAGCAAGGATACCATTTGCGGGCTCCTTCCGGTTCGCAATCCGTAAAAACCATTCCGTTTTTAACGTTAAACGCGCCATCTTTTACGTCATTATGTTTGTAATAAATTTTTATATCCGCTTGTTCTCCCGCGTTATATGTTTTATTCAGCTTTATGGTAAGTAAGTCATTACCATGAGTAAAAGAAACCCCGGAAAGAGCGACCGAATCAATCGTCAGAGAAGCGCTATCCGCATCAAGAGCAATGCTGTTTATTGTTGAATCGGCTTTAATTGTGATAATCTCCCACGCGGTATATGTTTGGGGATATGGAGAAAGAAAACATTTGTATATGTCCAGATTTAACGTATAATTCTGCACGTCAAATGAATGAGGAACTGTGGAAAACGGAACAAGTCCGCCGTTTTTATCCAAGGCCTGTTTTCTTAAAGCGCAGCTTAATTTTCCGCTAACCGCGCTGCTTGTTTGCGTTTGCGGAAAAATATTTATAGCAAGTATTAACGCTAATAATAATGTTAACCGTAAATTATTTTTCATTTTCAATCCATTGATTAATTATCAAAGTGAATTTAATAATTTTTTTAATTCATTTAAAAGAATATCATTCAATTCTTTGTTTGAATTTGAAAACCCGTTTTTTTGTTCAGCTGTTTTTACAAGAAACAGACTCTGCGCAAGATAAGAAACCAACAGAACGTTATAAATATCATCCGATCCCGTTTTTTGTACGCTCTCTTTCAAAACATCCAGATGTTTATTAATGGTATTTAAATCATGCCTCTCAACGGGGCCCGAAAGAGATTTCTCCGCCCCTGTCTCTTTTATGTTGTTAAGAGCTGTCTGAATTATAGGTTCCAGCACCTCAGCCGATGGCAGAAGTATTCCGCTCTTATTAAAAAGCTTCTGAGCCGCGAACATATTGCCCGATAGAAAGTTTACAGCTATAACACTTGCCAGATGATAGTATGTTTTTTTTTCAGCAGATATACCAAAAGGTTTAAGGCCAATACGCTCGGCAAGGCGAAATAATACTTTTGCTGTCTCCGCATCCTCAGCTTCAACAGCGGCATATCTATCTTTTAATGGCATTTGTATTTTTGAAGGAAATGTTTGCATTATATGGAAGGAAGCTGTTACAGCTCCTTTCTGTTTGAGTGAAATCAATTCCCCGCTGTTAAGAGAGCCCGAAAGATGAAGAAACAGTTTATTTTTTAAATCTGTATTTGTCGATGCTATTTTTTCAGCGACATCGGAAATTGCGTTATCTGTAACCGAAAGAATTATTATGTTGGCTTTGGGAGAAATATCCTTTAGCTCTGTGGAAAAGTTTTTTATTGAATATTCTTTGGCAAGCATGTGGGCCGCTTCATAATTTCTGCTGATAACGCAACATACATTCATTCCATTTTGTAATAACGCGCCGGTAAGCGTAAACGCTATTTTTCCGGCTCCCACTATTGCAATATTTAGTTCACCGGCCTCCATGCTATTCGTAAAAAGCGGCCGAAAGGTATCCAACTACTTCACTTACATCTCCGGAAGTTTCCGAAGAATCAGTCCTGTTGAGAACAAGGCTTTTATCAATTCCTTTTTTTGCCAAAGCCTTCATCATGCTTACAATTGCGCCGCCGCCGCAGGCCTCGCAAAAATTATGCGATAAATCCGTTCTAAGCCCTTCATAATCGAACTTGTTTATATGGTCTTCAACTATCATATCGAGTTTTTCAGCTTCATGCTGTAAGTGATAATGAGAGAGATCGGAGCTGGCAACTATTAAAACATCATTTCCAACAACACTTTCCAGCTTCGCGGCAAGAGCGTCGATAAACATTTTGTTCTGGTCGCCCATAACAATTGGCAGTATTTTAAACTCTGGCAACATATATTGTAAAAACGGAATCTGTACTTCAACCGCGTGTTCCTGACCGTGCCCGCGTTTACTACTGATTATTTTTTGTGTATCAGCCGTAAAGAAGTTTCTGAGTTCAGTATCTACATGCGCTACGCCTAAAGGAGTTTCGTAAGCATCACCATCATAAATTGAAATGGCAGGAAAGTATTCCCTATGACTCGGAGAAACTATAACAACCGTTTTATAACCGCGTCCTTTAATCAAATTATAACCATAAGCGGCTGTTTTACCGGAATAAACATAGCCCGCGTGCGGGGCAACAAGTCCATACACATCCTGGAAACTATGCAGCTTTTCGGAGTAACTTAAATATCGTTCAATTTCGGCAATAAGTTTGTTTTTGTTTGCCGGATAAAACATACCTGCAACAGAAGGGGTTCTAATTTCCATGGCCCTCTCCAATCTCCTTTTCGTTAAAAACCAAAGCGGAAAACACCATTAAATTTATCTGTTTTCTGCGCCAAAGGTTTTTATCAAGTCCGGCTTTCTGACAAATCGCCTCAAGAAATTCATCTCTGGTCATGTTATATTCCGTTGCCACCTGCGGAAGCAGCAAACCGCGTCTGCCGTTTTCCTGAACTATTAAACCATGTTTGCCTATTTCAATTTCATCGTAGCTTTTAATAGGCTCGGCAGGGGTAAGCACCGAAATTTCAATTTCCACCTGTTCATATTCTTTCGCGCTGAGAGGGTAAAACCGGGGATCGTGAAAAGCCGCCTGTTTTGCGGCATCGCATATTGTTTCGTACAAATACTTGTCCGATTCTATATAACCAATACAGCCGCGTAATTCCTGATTTATTGTAAGAGTCACAAATGCGCCGCTTTCCCATTTAAGCGCCGGGTACTTGCTGTAATCGGGGGCGGGAGTATCCATTCTACCAAAAGCCGCATGGATTGTTTCACGCGCGGCTTTAAGCAGCGCTTTCTTTTCTTCCAAAGTAATTTCCATATATGCCTCTTTTCTATTCACCAAAAGAATATATAATAACCGTGTTTTTTTCTTTAAGAACAAACAGATAGTTGTCTTTCATAAAGAAAGAATCGGGCACATAAGCTTTTGCCGATTCAATTAAAACCTGGTTTACTATGGCTTTCTTTTTAATAGTATCAAAAATGCAAAAACGGTTTGAAAGCAAACCGTTTTTATTTTTTGAATAAAAGTTGAACATAATATAAGAAGAATACTTTAAATATTCAGTCTTACCCGAAATTTCGTAACCTGCAACAAAATCTGTTATTAAGTTTTTCTCGTCTTCGCTTAAATCCGACTGAGTTAAAAAATCGTTTGAATATAAATACCCGGCAAAACTTTCGCCGGAATTACACTTTAATCTCAGTTCGTTTATTTTAACAACATCGTTTTCCAAATCTTCAATAATATCTCCGGTAAGATAATCAAGAGCATAGTAATGATTATTTGAGAAACCTTTTTGCATACAAAATATTTTATCTTCGTAGGTAAAAAGATATTCGTACCGGTCTGTTTTCCAAATCAATTGATTATTGTTCAAACTATATACAAGTATTTCCTTATGCATGGGCATATCCGGTTTGCCGAATTTATGCATAACAATAACCTCTTTATAGAGAGTTTCCACGCCTATCCAGAATTTCTCTTCGGCCTGAAAGTTATTCCACAGTACTTTCCCGTTCCCTATTTCAATCAACGAAAAAAATACTTCTTTCTTATCCGTGTCTCTTTCTTCAACCAGTAATTTATTGGCGTCCGCTATAAGAAGACGCCAAATCTGCTTTTTACTATTATACTCTTTTATTTTTTTTAATTTCATCTATCATTCCATTTTTTCAAACCTTGCTGTAAAATGCCTTAACATAGGAGCCTCGTACACAATTTTATAGCCTTTTAGTTTTGAGCGATTTTTATATGTTTCAATAACAACTTCGCTGACATAATCTATATGGCTTTGTGTATAAACGCGCCTTGGTATTGCCAAACGCACAAGCTCCATATCGGGAGAAATAAGCTTACCGTCTTCTCCGTATTTGCCAAACATCAGGCTTCCAATTTCAGCGCTTCTTATACCGCCTTCCTCAAACAACGCGCAAACAATTGATTGCCCCGGATATTTGTAAGCCGGAATATCGGGTAAAAATCTTTTCGCATCAATATAAATAGCGTGCCCTCCCGGCGGCTCAATCATTGGAACTCCGGCGGAAAGAAGTTTTTCGGCAAGGTATTCCACGCTTCTTATTCTGTACTGAAGATAAGGTTCCTGTAAAATTTCTTCAAGCCCTATTGCTACCGCTTCAAGATCTCGCCCGGCAAGACCTCCGTATGTAGGAAAACCCTCGGTAACAATTAAAAGGTTCCTGCATTTCATAGCCAGCGTATCGTCGTTAAGCGCCAGGAAACCGCCTATGTTAACAAAAGCGTCTTTTTTGGCGCTCATTGTTACGCCGTCCGCGTACGAAAACATTTCCTGCGCTATTTGCAATACTGTCTTATCAGCGTATCCTTTTTCGCGCATTTTAATAAAATAGGCGTTTTCCGCAAACCGGCAGGCATCAATAAACAAAGGGATATTAAACTTACCGCAAACAGATTTCACTTCACGTATATTTTGCATTGAAACCGGCTGACCGCCGCCTGAATTATTGGTAACGGTAAGCATACACAAAGGGATATTTTCAGCTCCGGTTGTTTTAATAAAATCTTCGAGTTTTTCCACATCCATGTTGCCTTTAAAATCGGCTCTTATTTCCGGGTGTTTGCCAATTTCATTCAGCAAATCCACCGCTGTAGCGCCAGTAAACTCTATGTTTGCGCGCGTAGTGTCAAAGTGAGTGTTGTTTGGTATAAACTTGCCCTGCCCTCCGGCAATTGAGAATAGAATTTTTTCGGCGGCGCGTCCCTGATGAGTCGGAACGACAAAACTCTTGCCTGTTATTTTTTTAACCACGCTTTCCAGCTTATAAAAGCTTCTGGAACCAGCATAGGACTCGTCTCCCTGCATTATTCCGGCCCACTGGTCGGCGCTCATGGCAGAGGTTCCGCTGTCTGTAAGCAGGTCTATTATAACGTCTTCGGCTTTTATTAAAAAAGGATTGTACCCGGCCTCGGCAAGAATTGTTTCTCTTTCGGCCCGCGTGGTAAATTTTATTGGTTCCACGGATTTAATTTTGAACGGTTCAATAATTGTTTTCATAATTTTCCCTGTAAAAATTCCAAATGTTTGAATTTAAAAATCGTTTTGTTAATGAACGCAGAAAAATGTTTACTGTATTAAGAAGGTTAAAAATTTATTTTTGTATCGCTTTTAACGGTTGAGAGAACAAGATTTGTTTTAACTCTATCCACTCCGTTAATTACAGTAAGTTTTTTTATTAAAAACTGCTGCAATTCGGAAATATCTTTGACCGCTATTTTCAGAAAAAAGTCTTCTTCGCCTGTTGTGTGAAAGCACTCAAGCACTTCTTCGAGTTTTTCAATCTGTGTAATAAAGCTATCGTACGCGTTTTTTTTGTGGGCGGTAAGCGATACCGAAACAACGGCCAAAATACCGCGGCCTATTTTTTCGGCATCAACAATTGCGACATATTTTTTAATTACGCCTGAGTTTTCGAGGCGCTTAACCCTTTCGAGCGTACCCGAAGCTGACGCGCCAAGCCGGGATGCAAGTTCCGCGTTGGTTATGTTAGAGTTTGTTTGCAGTATCTCTATTATTTGTTTATCCGTATGATCAAGCTTCATTATATACCCGGAAATTTATAAAAACGAATCCAATTTACAAAAAAAAACCTAAATTTTTCAGAAACGCGGCTTCAATACAAAAAGTAATACACCCATCCCGTTAAAGCAAAACAAGTTAGCGGGAATGGGCATATTGCTTATTTAGTCATGGAGAGAATCATGTCAGTTTACAGTTTTTCAAATCTTGCCTGGAAGAACCTTAGGTATTCGGGTTCATATACCATTTTAAGCCCTGTTATGGAATCTCTTATACCGTATACTTCTTCAATGGATTCGGCCACAACATCCATGTGAGCCTGCGTATAAACCCTTCGGGGAATAGTAAGTCTAACAAGCTCAAGCTTTGGATAATTATGCTTTCCGGTTTCGGCATTTCGCCCGGCGGAAACTATTCCGCGCTCCATAGTGCGCACTCCCGAATCCTGATATATCTCGGCGGCAAGCGCCTGAGCGGGAAAAGCATCCTGCGACAGATGCGGCAAAAACTTTTTAGCGTTAAGAAATACGCCATGGCTGCCAATAGGCCTAACAATAGGCACACCGGCAGCAATTAACTTATTGCCAAGGTACAATACCTGGCCAACTCTGGCGCGGATATGATTTTCTTCAACCGATTCCGTTATTCCGACTGCCATCGCTTCCATATCCCTTCCGGCCAGTCCGCCGTAAGTGTGCAAACCCTCATATACAACAACCATGTTTCTTGCTCTCTGGAACAGATTTTCATCGTTCACAGCCAGAAAGCCGCCGATGTTTACAAGCGCGTCTTTTTTAGCGCTCATTGTGGCTCCGTCTGTCAAATCACAAATTTCACGTACAATTTCCCTAATGGATTTATCGGCATAGCCTTTTTCGCGCTCTTTAATAAAATAAGCGTTTTCGGCTACGCGTGTCATATCGTGTATTATTGGTATGTTATATTTGGCGGTTAGCTCTCTTACAGCTTTTAAATTTTCCAGTGAAATTGGCTGCCCTCCTGCCATATTCACCGATGTAGCCAGAGCTACATACGGAATTTTATCCGCGCCATAAGTATCTATTACTTTTTTAAGTTTATCTAAGTCTATATTTCCTTTAAAAGGATGTTCATTATCCGGGTCGTGCGCTTCATCAATAATAACATCAACAAATTTACCTCCCGCCAGTTCCTGATGCAGCCTTGTTGTGGTAAAATACATATTGCCGGGTATTATGTCTCCCTTTTTTATCATAAGCTGAGATATTATATGCTCGGCGGCTCTGCCCTGATGTGTTGGCACTATGTTTTTATAGCCGTAGTATTCTCTTACGGCATCTTCCAGATGATAAAAATTTTCGCTGCCCGCATAGGCTTCGTCACCGGTCATAATTCCGGCCCACTGCCTGTCGCTCATGGCGGAAGTGCCGCTATCCGTAAGGAGATCTATATAAACATCTCTCGACCTTAAAAGAAACGTGTTATATCCGGCTTCTTTTAAAGCCTTTTCTCTTTCTTCATAACTGGTCATATGTACAAGTTCAACCATTTTAATCTTAAATGGTTCTGCCCACGATCTTTTTTTCTTAGGTTCCATTTGTACTCCGTTGGTTATAAATTTATTTAAGAATCTCCATAACAGATAGTGTATAATCTACGGGTTTTTTACAAATTTGTCAAATATAATTCGCTATTTATCAGCGTATGTTGCATTTTATTCGGTATTGCGGCAAAATCAAAGCAATTTTACCCGGCCGCATGACTATTTTTTATGCCAGGCGTTTGAATTTTTATGGGAAAGTCTTTCTGCGGGGTTGAATACGTTATATTAAAAAAAAACAGCTTAAATATGGAAGCTGTTTTATACTACAATTTGTAAACCGCACAAATCCGTTATTTTGTTTGTAAAATGCCCTCTATTCGCGAGGAAACGTAATAGTAAACTCACTCCCTTTGCCCAGTTCACTTTTAACATTTATCGTCCCCTTGTGAAGTTCAATCATTTCCTTACAAAGCAGCAACCCAAGCCCCGTTCCGTTTTCATTTTCGGTACCCTTTGTACTTACGGCTTTATCGAGAATAAACAGGTTATCGAGAATGTTTTTTTTCATTCCAACTCCCGTATCGCTAACGGATATTGCGACTGTTTCTTCAGTAACATTAGAGGCTATTGTAATGGTACCGGATTGTTTTGTGAATTTTACCGCGTTCGAAATCAGATTTCTTATGATTGTCTGGAACATATATTTATCCGCTTTAATCACAATATTTTCATCAAGCTTGTTCTTCAAAGAAATGTTTTTATTTTTCGCGGTTTGGCTAAGTAGCGCTATTGTTGAAAAAAGCTCATCGTACACATTTATTTCAACGGGATTAATCTTTATTTTTCCACGTTGGATGTTAGCCCATTCGAGAAGATTTTCGAGCAGTTTATAAGTGTCTACGGATAGTTTTTCTATATCTTCAATAATTTCTTTCTTCCGAATTTCGCTAAGTGAGTTATAATCCGCCTCCAATATTTGCGAGAAACCCATCAACCCCTGAAATGGCGACTTTAAATCGTGAGCAATAATGGAGAAAAACTTGTCCTTTGTTAATACGGCATCCTGCAGCTGTAAATTAAGCTTGTTTAATTGGTTGTTTAGCTGACGCTTGTGCTTATAATCCCAAATGATAAGAATAACAAACGCAATAAGAAATACGAGAAAGATCACCAATCCTATTATGAAGTACTGCTGTTTGCTAATTTCCGCTTCTTTCTCTTTTTTTATTCTCTCCATTTTATAATTGGATTCCACTCTGGCAATCCTTTTATACTTATCGTTATTCATCAGGCTGTCAGACATTTCATGAAAAATGGTCATGTACTTGTAAGCCTTTTTGTAATCTCCAATATCGGCATAACACTGTTGCAGAACATTGGCGGAATTATAAATATTATCCAGCGAGGTTATTTTTTCCGCATGTTTTAATGCAATTAGAGCGTGTGGAAGAGCGTTTTTGAAATCTTTATTTTCGCTATAAAGCATGGCCATGCCATTTTCAGTATTGGCAATTCCATGCGGTTCTTCAATTTCGGTATAAAGATTAAGAGAAAGCCGGTAATACTTAAAGGCATTAGTCGTATCTTTCATCCGGTGGTATACTCTTGCAAAATTAAAATAGGAATTAGCCTCCGTTTTTTTATATCCGGTTACTTTACTTATGGCAAGCGATTTATTAAAATACTCAAGAGCTTTTTTGTAATTGCCCATCTTGGAATACACATCGCCAATATTATCGTTAATAGTTGCGTTTTTCGTTCTTCCGTTTTTAATATTTATATTCAACGCCTTAATGAGGTAATCGAGCGCGGCATCATAATTGCCCAGAGCTATGTATATCAATGCAAGGTTATTATATGAACCGGCAAGTTTCATTTCCTCGTGCAGTTCTTCCCTTATTTCCATTGCCTTCAAATGGTAGTCAATTGCGGTCAGATAATTACCGGTATAGTAATATAAAACGCCAAGCACATTCAACGAAGTAGCGATGCCGGATTTGTCTCCTATTTTCTGCCTTAACTTCAGCGCGTTATTGGTATATTCATAGGCTTTTCTGTTATCGAGCATAAGGTAACAATACCCAATACATCCATAGCTTGTGGCAATTCCCTTATCATAATGAATTGATTTTGCAAGGTCCAAACCTTTTTGAGCATAATCGATAGCGGTATTTGTATTTATGCTTTCGTAAATACTCGACAAACGGTTTAATACATCAACTTTTGCAGGGCCAGATAAATAATTAAGCTGTTTTTCAAGGCTATCGGCCATACTTTTCTGGCTGAACAGCATCGAAGAAGCTAATAAAAAAAAGACTGCAAAAGCTTTAAAAAAATAGCGCAAAATCATTCCTTATTGATAAAATACAACATAACATAAAGCCAGTCAAAACAATAGTGTCTACTTTTATTTTAATTTTTCACAAAAGAGCCAAAAAATAATTTCAACATATTAATAAAACCATCCACTTTCACACTTAAGTTTTTAACATAAAGAAAATTAACAACACCTAAAAGCCCGTCGTAAACTTTTTTATTATGTGGATGCCACCACATATCTTTTTGAAGACCCGGCATAATATCGTCTATAACGGTGCGTGGCTGAGTCATTTCCTCAACGCCAATATAACTGTGAGTCCTGCCTATGCCGGACTCCTTAAACCCGCCCCACGGAGTTTCAGAAAGCCCATGGCTCATAAGGTGATCGTTGATAGAAACAGCCCCCGCTTCAATCCTGGAAGCAATTTCGTGAGCTTTTTTCCTATCTGTTGTCCATACCGATGCGGTTAAACCCAAATGGGAATCGTTGGTACTTTTAATGGCTTCTTCAATGTTTTCAACTTTTTTAACAGCTATAACAGGCCCAAAAGTTTCCTCACGCATAGTAATCATATTATCGCTGACATTTTCCAGAATTACAGCCGGATGAAAAAGACCGTTAGGATTAACGCCCGCAGGTTCGGCTTTTGCCGTAATTACAGCGCCTTTATCAAGCGCGTCCTGTATGTGCTTTTGTACGGTTTGCAATTGAGATTTTGTAGTTAAAGAACCCAAATCCGTATTGAAGTTTTCATCAGTACCAATACGCAGGTTATTCACTTTTTCTCTCAGCATTTTCATAAAATCGTCATATATTCCGGCTTCAACAAAAACTCTTTCAACACCGCCGCAAGATTGCCCGCAATTGGAAAACCCGGCCCACACAGCCCCGGTAGCGGCTCTGAAAAGATTAGCGTCTTTGCACACTATCATCGCGTCATTTCCGCCAAGCTCAAGCGAAACGGGAACAAGCTTTTCGGCCGCTTTAGCCATAAGTTTTTTACCAATTGGAACCGAGCCGGTAAAGAAAAGTTTGTTTATTCCGCTTTCTATAAATGCGTCCCCCGCAATTGCGCCAGGAATATTCAGTACGGCAAACAATCCCTCAGGAAGCTGCCCCGCGTTTATTACTTCGCCTATAATCTTTCCAACTTCCTGCGTTTGCGAGGCTACCTTAAGCACAACAGCGTTGCCCGATATTAACGCCATCATAATTTCGTTAAAGGGAATTGCGAACGGATAATTCCAGGGACTGATAATTCCAATAATCCCAAAAGGAACCCTGTCCACATAACTGCGTTTATTTGCAAAAAGCAAATTACCGCCAGAAAGTTTTTTACGCGCAAGAAGTTTTTTACCCTTCTTTGCATAATAATCGGCTGCCATTGCGGCCGGAATAACTTCAGTACTTAAAGCGTCTATCCTTGTTTTGCCGTTATCTTTTGAAATAGTTAAAGCTATGCGTTCAGCGTTTTGAGCTATATAATTCCTTATAAGAATCAAATGCTCGCCCCGTTCATTTACGCTCAGTTTTTCCCATTCTTTCTGCGCGGCTCTCGCTTTTATAATTGCCTGTTTTAAGTCATCAACGCTGTTTTCTTTTGTCCGGCCAATAATCTCTCCGGTGGCCGGATTAACAGAAACAGTTTCTTTAATTTCTTCCATTTTAAATTCCTTTATTTGCTTGTTTCTCTCCCTTTCCAGGTAGACATGCTTTGCGTAACCCCCATAACCATCAACAACTTTTGGAAAAGCTTATCAGGCAAAAAGGCTCTAAGCCTTAAAACCAGGTTTAGGGTTACGGGTCTTTTGGGAGAATACTTTTCCTTTTTTATCGCGCTTTCAACTATTGTTTCAGCTATTAAATCGTGGTCTTTTACAAGCGGAACAATTATGTTGCCGGGAAAACCAAGCTTTGCTCCTTCAAACAACCCTTTTGCCAAATAGCCGGGATGTACGGAAGAATATTTAACTCCGTATTTTCCCTTTTCAATTGCCTCAAACCTGAGCGATTCCGTTAAACCCAGCACGGCCCATTTTGTAGCGCAGTATACCGATAATCCCGGCACGCCTAATAAACCCGCGGCCGAAGAAATATTTACTATATGCCCCAGATTTTTTTCGTACATCTTCGGCAAAAAAGCCTGTATTGTATAAACAAGGGCATTTACGTTTATATTAATTGTGGCATCCCATACTTCAGCCGGCTGGTCTAATATAAAACCGCCCTTAACATAACCGGCATTATTAATAAGTATATCAACCGAGCCCATTTCTTTGTAAGCAATTTTAGCCAGCTCATCAATTCTTTTCTTATCGGTAACATTACAAATATGAATAAATACTTTACCGCCGTTTTCTTTTTCAAGTTCATTCTTTGCGTTCTTAAGAGCTTCTTCGTTTATATCCCATATAGTAACAGTGCAATTTTCTTTGATAAGTCGTTTGGCGGTGGAGAAACCGATCCCCATTGCTCCGCCGGTAATTACCGCGGTTTTGCCCACAAGTTTCATATAGCCCTCACATTTTTTATTGTGTATTACTAAAATAGGTGCGATTTATGAAATATTAAAGATAAAAATAGTTTCATTAATTCCCCTGCCTGCTTATTTTAGGGGCATCAATTAAAAAAAATAATTACCAATGATTAACAGCGAATTTAAAAACTTCACAAAATTTCTTGCCGATGAAAGCGGTAAAATAATCAATCAGTACTTCAGAAAAGAAATAAGCATAGATATTAAGTCCGATAGCTCCCCGGTAACTATTGCGGATAAAAAAACCGAAGAACGCCTTAGAGAACTCATTATGAAGGAATTCCCTTCTCACGGCATATTGGGCGAAGAATTTGGCGCGCACAACAAGGACTCGGAATACCAGTGGATACTTGACCCTATTGACGGCACTAAGAGTTTTATTTGCGGCACGGTTACCTTTGGAACCTTAATTGCGTTGCTTAAAAACGGTCAGCCCGTTCTTGGCGTGATTAACCAGCCGGTGCTTAAACAGTTCCTTATTGGGGACAACTTAACCGCCGAACTTAACGATGTCCCTGTAAAAGTCAGAGATTGCGGCTCCATAAACGAAGCCACTTTATTGGTTACAGACCACATCAGCATTGAAAAATACCAGAGTATGAAGAATTTCGATTCTCTGATACGAGATGTTAAGATGTACAGAAACTGGGGTGATTGTTTCGGTTATTATCTTGTTGCAACTGGTTATGCGGATATAATGATTGACGCGATTATGTCTGTTTGGGATTCCATGGCGCTTATTCCCGTAATTCGTGGAGCCGGCGGTGTTATTACAGATTATCAGGGAAATGACGCGGTAACAGGTCAAAGCATTATAGCTTCGGTAAATAAAGATATTCATGAGCTGGTTATAAACAGATTAAACCGGAAGTGATTATAAAAAAAAGAAGGAATCATATTCGGTTGAAAAATATGATTCCTTGCATCTATCATCATTATGGAGAGATATTCTGATATATCAAAATAGTCTGTGCAAACATACGCTGTATATATTACTAAATTGTAAAGCGTGTGTTACCAATTTGTTAAATAGCCCGCGCGCCTCCGTTTTTCGCCAGCCAAATAAATCTCTCTGCAATTAATAATAATTTGTTAGTATTAACATAACAGAGCCTTAATAAAGCCTGAGTATATTATAATATATTTTTTGGCGGAGTTATGCGTTTAATACTGTTTTTGATATTTACATCTGTTCTTTACATGGCTACCTTAAAAGCTCAAAAGGCGTCTCATTTGGTAGCGGATTCACAAAGCGAAGTATTCGGAGAAGAGTACTTTCCACTAAAAGAGAAAAGCGAGTTTGTTTTCGATTCAAACATCGGCTCAACCAAAGCAGCTGTTTATAAAGAAGGCAGTAGTATGGTTTTCAAATACGAGTCCGGCCCGATTACCTATAATCAGAGTTTAAGCAAAGCCGCGAATGGCATTTACCTTACAAAAGTCACAAGCAAAGCCCTCCTTTGGGGCAGTTCCGTTACTTACAACAAGCCAGTGCTGAGACTGCCGCTGCCTTTAAGAATTGGCAATAAATGGAGCTGGCACGGATACGAAATTGATAACGGAGATACGACTGCACTTTCTCTTTACGGTTTTGCGCAGGCGGTTGAAACAATTAAAACAAAAGCGGGTCAGTTCCGCTGTCTTAAGGTTATGATAAAAATAATATCGGGTAAGGGAGAAACAAGCACCGAAGCCGAATGGCTTGCGCCCGGAATTGGAATTGTAAGATCGATGGCGAAAATTGACGGAGGAAGCGGAGTAACAGCCCTGATAAGGCGTATGATGGGGTTGCAGGAAATTAAATTCTCTTTATCCGAAATAAAATAACAATTATAATCTATTCTTCGGCAATAACCGCCGAGACGGATACAAGTCCTGAGATACTTCCGGAAAGCCTGTCGCCGGGAACAACTTTACCAACGCCGGCAGGTGTGCCGGTAAATATTAAATCTCCTTCCTCAAGAGTGATTAACGAAGAAATATATTTAACAAGAGCAATTGGCCCGTATAAAAGTTTATTAAGCTTTTCATTTTGTTTAACAATGCCATTTACCGAAAGAGAAATGGTTTCATCCAGCGTCAAGGTATAATCCTCTTTTTTTACAAAGTCCGAAAGAACCGCCGAAGTATCGAACCCCTTTGAAATTGTCCACGGGTCGCCTGTTTTTATTGCCTCCTGCTGCAAATCGCGCAAGGTCATATCAAGCCCCATTCCATAAGCGCTAATAGCTTCTTCGGATTCAGCGCTTGAAGCGTTTTTGATAGTTTTGCCAATAAGCAGTACAAGTTCAACTTCATGATGAAGATTGTTGGAAAATTTAGGATGAATGACTTTTTGTCCGGAAAGAATAACCGCCGAAGCCGGTTTGAGAAACAATACAGGTTTATCCGGAACTTCATTGCCAAGCTCAATTGCATGATCGGCATAGTTCCGGCCAACGCAAACAATTTTGCTTATTTCTTTTTTCTCTTCACTGTCTTTAAATTTTATAAAGTGCATAATTACACCCGTTAGGTTTTTTGTTTCTTTTTTGTTGCGGCCGGAAAAAGAATATTATTCAATATCAGTCTGTAACCGGGAGAATTTTTATAAAGACTTAAATCAGTCGGAGGATCCCCAACAAGATGCTGGTAATCCTCGGGATCGTGTCCGCCATAAAATGTAAAAGTGCCCCGGCCGTAATTACCCGTAATATAACGAACCTGATCGAGTCCTTCTCTTTCTCCCAAAATAATAACCGATTTTTTAATCAGTTTTTTATGAAACATTGTAGTCTGCCCCATAAATCCCTTAATAACATTCGCATGGTCCTGCGTCAGCATTGTGGGCACCGGGTCATACTTTGCGGAAAAATCGAACAAAGTAAAATAATCGTTGCTTTGGCTCCCTATTTCAGCTTGCTGAACATCAATATCGCTGTATTCGTAAACATAAGGATTCAATTCAAGCTTAAAATTCTGGAAAGCGAGCGTCTGGCTGAAATCGAGCTTAGATTGCGCGTCAGGGTCTTCGGCATCGCCATCGAACATACGATCGCAAATATCAACATTTTTAGCGGCAAGCGCAATATCATAAGAGTCGGTTGCCGAACACATAGCAAACAGAAAACCGCCCCGGCCAATAAAATCCTTTATAGAAAACGCTACAGAGCGCATCATTTCGGAAACTTTTCTGAAGCCGTTTTTTTTAGCGTCGTTTTCGTAGCGAATCTGCTGATCTATATACCATTGAGCGCCGCTGAAGCTCGCGTAAAATTTTCCATACTGGCCGGTAAAATCCTCATGATGAAGGTGCAGCCAATCGTATTTTTCAAGGTCGCCGCGTAAAATTTCATCATTCCATATTTTTGTATAAGGAACCTTCGCATACTCAAGCGCCATGGTAACGGCATCATCCCACGGTTGAAAACCCGGCGGCACATAAACCGCAATTTTAGGCGCTTTTTCGAGGTGCATCACCTCCATGTTTTGATCTTCACTCTGAACAAGCGAATAAATTTCGGCAGCCTGGCTTGCCGAAATAGCGTCAAAAGCTACTCCCTCAATACGGCACTCGGCGGCAGTTTTTTCGCTGTAATTCAGTATAAACGAACCGCCTCTGTAATTTAACAGCCAGTCGGCTTTTTCGCCATTGTTAATTGTGTTATACGTTATTCCGTATGCCCGCAAGTGGTCTGTCTGGCTCAAATCCATATAAATTAAAATTTTGGATTGAGCCCGCAAACAAAACACAGCCACAAAAAACAATATGATCAGTTTTTTCAACATTTTGGAAATATCTTTTAAGCCGTTTTCTTTGCTACTTCAATATAAATAGGTTTGTCTTTTTTCTCGACAACATCTTTTGTAATAATGCATTTGCCCACTTTATGCATCGAAGGCAAATCGAACATAATATCCAGCATAAAGTCTTCAATTATAGAACGTAAGGCCCTTGCGCCTGTTTTCCTTTCAATTGCCTTTTGAACAATTGCTTTAACTGCAAAAGGATCGAACTCAAGTTGAACGCCCTCCATAAGGAAAAGTTTTTTGTACTGTTTTAGAATGGCGTTCTTTGGCTCATTCAGTATTTTAATAAGCGCTTCTTCCGAAAGCGCCTGCAAAGGAGCCACAACAGGAATACGCCCTATCATTTCGGGTATAAGCCCGAATTTCAATAAATCTTCCGGTTGAACCATTGCCAGCAAATCGTCATCAGAGATATTCTCTTTAGCTTCGACCTCCGAAGTAAATCCCATTTTATTTTTATTAATTCTTGCGCCAATTATTTTCTCTATTCCCTCAAACGCTCCGCCAACTATAAACAGAATGTTTTTTGTATTTACATTAATAAGGCTTTGTTCGGGGTGTTTTCTTCCGCCTTTTGGCGGAACGCCGGCAATTGTACCTTCAAGTATTTTTAATAAAGCCTGCTGTACTCCCTCTCCGGAAACATCGCGGGTTATGGAAGTGCTCTCGCTTTTACGCGCTATTTTATCTATTTCATCTATATATACAATTCCTCTCTGCGCCCGTTCAAGATTATATTCTGAATTCTGGAGAAGCTGCACCAAAACGGTTTCAACATCGTCGCCAACATAGCCGGCTTCTGTAATTGTTGTGGCATCGGCTATTGCAAACGGTACGTCAAGAATTTTTGCAAGAGTCTGCGCAAGAAGCGTTTTACCGACACCCGTAGGCCCTATTAAAAGAATATTGCTTTTTTCTATTTCAACATCGTCCAATTCAAAAAAAGAAGTTTTGGAATTAATACGCTTGTAATGGTTATAAACCGCAACGGATAAGGCTTTTTTTGCCCTTTCCTGATCTATAACATGCTCATCAAGGGTTTTCTTTATAAACTCAGGCGTAATAACGGACGGCGTGGACGGTTTAAGATTTACAGCCGCAAGGTTGTTTCTCAAAATATCAACGCTGCTACTTATACAAAGGTCGCAAATATAAACATCGGGTCCCGCAATCATACTGCTTACTTCATTTTCATTTCTTCCGCAAAACGAGCATTTTACATTTTTATGTGTGGTTTTCTTAGACATTATCCTCTCTTTAACTTGATTTGTTTCTTAATTTTGTAATTTCGTTCCTCGATTCCTCAAGATACATAGAACTTGGATACTTGGCAAGAAGCTCCTCGTAATTATCTATTGCTTTTGGCATATCTTTTAACAGATACTGAAAAGTTTTAGCTTTTAAATATAACGCTTTATCGGAATAAATGTTTTTTTCATTTTCAGCGGATATATTATTAAGCAATTCAACCGCGTTGTTATACTTACCCGCGGCAAGCAGTATTTCGGCCTGTTCAATTTCGGCCATATTGCTTAGCACAAAATTTTCCTTTTTCTGCGCTATACGATGAAACTTCTCGGCCGCTTCGTTAAGTATGTTCCTGTCCGCAAGCATTCTTGCTTCGGCAAAATTCGCAAGGCCGAGCGAATCCTCGCTTGTTGTACTTATTAAAAGAGATAATTCAAGCGCGTCGTTTGCGCTGTTATCTTTTAAATCCGTAAGTATTTCGGCAAGCTGAACCTGAGCTGTTTCAAAATTGCCTTTATAAAACAACAGCTTGGCTTTTTTTAATTTTGCCGCGTTGCGTTGTTCAGCAGTGCTCCTGTTATGAGAAATTATCCGGTCAAGGCATTCTGTTGAAGTTACAATATTCCCTTCATTCAAATATATATCCGCCATGGCATCGGCAGACGGAATGAAAAAATTGGAAAGCGGAAAATCTTTTAATATATAGTCAAAACACTCTTTTGCTTTTTTAACATTATTCAGGCTATTATAATAAATAACTCCCTTTCTGTAATGGGCTTCAACGGAAACCTCTGTAAAAGGATACAGTTTAATCACTTCGTCATAAATGGAGAAAATCTTTTTATACTTCTCTTCGTTCCCTTCTTTTGGCAAAGCATAAGGCATCCAGTCATATACGGAATCAGCTGCGTTTCTTTCGTAAATTGTTTCAAGGCATTTTGCGTAGGCAAGTTTTGAAGACGAAAAGAATGAGGAAGCAGGGTAATTGTTAATTATATACTCAAACGCCTTAACAGCTGCCTCGTAGCTCCCTTCGCCAAGAACTCTCTGACCAAAATTAAAAAGCTCGGCTCCCTGACGGTTTTGCTTCTTATCCAGATATAAGTAATAGTCAAAAGCCTTGTCGTACTCTTTTTTCTCTATAAATAAAAGTCCCAGCAGGTTATTAAACGAAATATCTGCTTTGTTTTTATACTTTTCAAAAATCTTAATAGTTACGTCAAGCGCTTCAGGCTTGTTGGTAAAGGCGAAAACCTTTTGTTCCACGTACGGATACTGGTCGGGATAATTTATTACAATCTGAGCATATTCTTCAGCCGCTTCCGTATAGTTCATATTAACGGAATACAAAGAAGCCAGATCGTAACCGAATGATTTGGGATCTTTTGAAACAGCTTTGCCTTTTTTCAGAAGGTCAATAGCTTTTTCAAAAGCCCTTCTTTCAAGAGCAAAATTTGCCATCATTCTGTATAGCGTTTCGTTACCGGGCTGAATTTTTGTTCCGTTATCCCAGGTGGAAAAAGCCAGCTCCTCTTTTCCTTCAAGATAGTACGAAGAACCAAGCAAACCGTACAAAGTCACATCTCCTGGATACGCTTTTATTGCCTTTTCGAGCAAAGAAACGGATTTGGCGTACTCCTTCAGGTTCACATAAGCCCTGTTGAGTCCCTGCAAAATAACCTGATTATTAGGCTGTTGTTTATAAAGTTCTTCGTATACCGTTAAAGCTCTTTCATAATCTCCGGCCTGTTCAAAGCTTTGCCCAAGCAAAAAACGGTTGTTAAAATCGTTTTGCTGGGCATACGAAAAAGCCTGTAAAAGAAGAAGAATTGCTAAACAAAATAATTTTCTCATATATATAAAATAGTAAAAACAATGCGGCTTTCAAGGCAGTAATTTGTAATAAACCGAAACCGCGGTATCGGTAACTGTTGATTTTACCAAATGTTATTTTACCAAAGCGCCCCTGCTATTTACCAAAAATAAACTTCACTGCCACAAGTATTAAAAACACGCCAAATACTTTTTTTAGAATATCCTGCGGCATGTGAACCGCGAATGAAGATGATAGCCAGCTGCCAATTATAAAAGTTATACACATTATTCCGGCGGCTTTTACATCAACAAAACCGGCTTTATAATAATTTATTACGGCAAAAATGCCTATTGGCAGAAGCAAAAAAGCAAGGCTTGTGCCCTGCGCCTGCTGCTGCGAAAAGCCGAGTAGAATAATTAGGGCGGGAATAACTATTATTCCCCCTCCAATACCCACAAGTCCGCTTAATATGCCGGCAACAAAACCAACAGCCAATAAAATAAGAGTCGAATTCATAAGTATACCAATTGTTTATTGATTAATGCATTATTGTAAAAAAATATGTTTTTTGCGTCAAATTTAATCTGATTTATGAATGAACATTGCTTTGTAATATAGCTCATTTTATTTAATTTTGCATATCAAAAAACATGGAGCTATTTAATGATTAAACCAGTCATTGCGTTTTTACCTTATAACGGAAACAGTTATACTAAAGACACAGTTGAGGAATTGCTTGCCACCGGCCTGGTTGAAAAGGTTTACCTTTTGGCCTCGGATGAAAAGCAAACGGCCATACCCGATTGCGAAATTATTGTTGCCGCTAATCCTTTCAGTTCAAAAGGAATTCAGCAAATTTGTGAGAAATCGAACTCGGAATACGCCTTCCTTTTAACTCAGGATACACTTATACAGTTAAGCCAGTTTTCATTAGACAGAATGATAGGCGTAACTGAAATGACACGCGCCGGAATTGTATATTCCGACTATTACGACATTAAAAACGATGTCCGTTCCACTCACCCGGTAATTGATTACCAGATTGGAAGCATCAGAGATGATTTTAATTTCGGACCCGTTTTGTTTATTAAAAACAAAGCCCTAATTGAAGCTGTAAATGCGGATAAAAATGATTATAAATTTGCAGGGCTTTATGATTTACGTCTGAAAATTTCTCAGAAAAATCCTGTTGTTCATATTCAGGAATATCTGTACTCCTCCGTTGAGCTTGATACAAGAAAATCGGGCGATAAATTATTCGACTATGTTAACCCCCGTAACAGAGAAGTTCAGATTGAAATGGAAGTAGCAGCAACAGAACATCTGAAGAAAATAAACGCTTACCTTACTCCGAAATTTGAAGAAGTGCAGGAAGAATCAGTAAGTTTTGAATTTGAGGCTTCCGTTATCATACCCGTTAAGAACAGGGCAAAAACAATTGGAGACGCTGTTAAATCCGTTCTGAACCAAAAGACAGATTTCCCTTTTAATCTTATTGTTGTGGATAATTATTCAACTGACGGCACCAAGGAATTACTTGACGAACTTGCCGCCAAAGACGGCAGACTTATACACGTTATTCCCGCAAGACAGGATCTGGGAATAGGCGGCTGCTGGAACGAAGCCGTTCACAATACCAAATGCGGAAAATACGCCGTACAGCTTGATAGCGATGATATTTATCAGGATGAAACCACACTGCAGAAAGTTGTGGATACTTTCAAAAAAGAAAAATGCGCCATGGTTGTTGGTTCCTACAAACTTACAGATTTTAAACTCAACGATTTACCTCCGGGAGTTATTGACCACAAAGAATGGACACCGGAAAACGGAAGAAATAACGCATTGAGAATAAACGGACTTGGCGCCCCTCGCGCTTTCTATACACCGGTTTTACGTAAAATTAAAATTCCAAACGTAAGCTATGGCGAAGATTATGGAGTTGGACTTGCAATAAGCCGCACTTACCAAATTGGAAGAATATATGAATCGATTTATATCTGCCGCCGTTGGGAAGGCAATTCCGATTCCGCTTTGAGCATTCCCCAACAGAATACTAATAACTTTTATAAAGACAAATTAAGAAGTTATGAAATTCTTGCCCGCCAAAACAAAAATTCAGAAAAATAAAAAATAGGTTTTTTTTATTCTTGAAGGCATTGCAGATTCCTCGCGATGCCTTTTTTTATTACTATTCCGCTTCTTAAAACTCCGTAAAACTTCGTTGGCGTTTTGTACCGGTCTGTCCTAAAAATCTACCGCTCGTCATAATTACCGGCCACCGCGCTAAGCATTACATTAAGTTTGGTTTGTAAAAACATCTTGAATAATGTGCAAGTAACGCAGTGATTCTCCCTTTCAAGATTAATTCAAATATTTAAAAAGGTGGAAAATTATGAAGAACAAAATTACCTCCTGCATAATGATTGCAATAGCGGGTATTATATTCGCCGGATTTGCCGGCTGTAAAGATGATGGCGAAAGCGCCGGCACAATAACAGGTTCAGGTAAAATTGTGAGCGAAAACAGAAATGTTGCGCCTTTTACGGAAATCTCGGTGGAAAACGCGGCGGATGTACAGATTATTCCCGCAGACGAAACCGCCCTCAGGATTGAAGCGGACGATAACATTATAGATAAAGTTTTAACCCGTGTTGAAAACGGCAAACTTATTATAAGCAACGAAAAAGGCAGCTATGAACATGCAACAGTCAAGGTCTATGCTTCAATTAAAACGCTTAATAAACTTGAGTGTTCGGGAACCGCGAACTTTAGCACCGCGCAACCAATTAAAACTGACAACCTTTTTTGCCTTATTTACGGAACCGCCACAATCAGGCTTGAAGGGACAGTAAATACAGCCACTATTGAAATTGACGGAACAGCCGCAATAAGGAATTATTCACTTGAAGCTAAAAACGTAAAAGTAGCTGTAAACGGTACGGGCAAAGCCGAAGTCTACGCTTCCGAACAACTTGAAGCAAGTATTAACGGAACCGGAAGCATTACCTATGCCGGTAACCCCGGAGAAGTAAAGCAAAATGTCTCAGGAACCGGAGTTATTACAAAAAAGCAAAGTTAATTTAGGAACAAAAAAAAGGTACAACCATAATTTCGGTGGCGAAAAAATTGGCTAAAATAATATAATACTGTCTTTTCGAGCGAAGTCTTCGAAGCGAAACTTGCCCCGGCTTGTCGGGGGCAATCTCCTTAATAACTGTATTCTGTAATAACACCAATGAGATTACTCCCGGTAAATCGGGACAAGTAACGTCGCGGACTCCTCGCAAAAACAGTATGGCTAATCAGTTTTATATCTTGCCACCTCTTTTGTGGATGCATCCGAAGAAAATGTTCACGTAGGGTGTGTAAAAATTTTTACACACTTTTTTTTGTAACCTTTTCAAAAAAAAGGCGTCTAATTATAAGAACGAGACAGATGTGGCAAAAGAATAATTTGTCTCTATTTATGCGGTACGTAGTGGCTCACGTACCGCTTTTTATTTTAAAAATACTTGTATTTCTTACAACTTTTTCAGAATATCAAAGTCCTATCTATAAATAACTTTTGTGTTACAATAACAATTATTATACGACGCATAACATAAAAACAGGACGCATAATGAAACAAATTTTCTCCCCTTTCCTTTTAGTGTTATTTTTAATCGGACAAATATCAGCACAGAAATGCGATATTAATACAAATTTTTCTGAAACTTACGAACTGGCCAACATAATACTTGCAATTACGCCCTATGGCAAGAGCGATCCGTATGAGGTTAATAAAAAATCCGCTTATTATCAGGAAATATTGAATTACTTCGGCAAATACGAAAACCACCCGTTAATAAAAAAAGCCAACTATTCTCGTAAGGAATGGGATAAATATTTAAGTTTCAGAACAGACGCCTACGGCTTTAAATTCAAAGATAATAACCAGCTTGTAAGAATAAACAGGCTTAAAGCCATTGATACGTTAAAGGAATTTGACGACAACATGGCGTTGATTGAAGATTTTGTAAAAACAACAAATTACAGAAAGTTCTTTATTAACCATAAGGCTTACTACGATTCGCTTTTAACAATTTATAATAAATCGCAGATGATTGATGAGGTTGTAAAATTCCTTACAGATGAATTTGGTTCTCTTCAAAAAGATAAAAAATACAGCCTGGTTATTTCTCCTCTTGTCGGCAGAATGAATTGCATGAGAATGGTGGCAGGAACACCCACTAATTTTATTACCATCCCCGATTGGGTAATTCAAATGAAGTTGCCTTCCTCAATTTCCCGGACAGATTTTGCGGAAAACATCCACATGTTGTTTACGGAAATTGACCATTTTTTTGTTAATGCCACAACCGATAAATATAAATCTATGGTTAAAACAAATTTTAATCCGCACAAGTGGGATTTCGGAAGCGGTTACGATATTGACGAACTCAGTACTTTTAACGAATACATGACCTGGGCCGTATACGATATTTTTGTCTATAAATATTTTCCGGATGTTGCAAAGTCTCCCTGCCAGAATTGGATTTTGCAAAATGCAAGCCGAGGGTTTTATGCGAGTTCGGCTTTTAATACAAAATTAAAACAGCTCTATGACAACAAGGCGGAGTCCCAAACACTGGCTGATTTGTATCCCGCTTTTCTTGAGTGGTGCGGAAAACAGCAGGAGTTAAATTCCTACCCGGTAATTTCTAATTGCTCCTTAAAGGATAAAGAACTGACCGAAAGCACAAAAGCGCATTATGATATTACATTTTCGGAACCGATACAGGAAACCGATACAATATATGTATCACTTGGAACAAGCAAACCAGGGTTCGTAACAATTGATACTGTTTTAACCAAAGATGCCAATAATATAAAATGGAGCAGCAACGGTTTAAATTTGTCTTTTGATTTAACTTTATATAACGGCTGTACCAACCGGCTTATTTTTAACTGCTGGGGAGTAACTAAACCTTTGTACAGTAAAAAGGGACTTACATTTGATAGTTACGCCACCATAAAAACAAAGGTAAATGTAAAAGAATAGATATAACTATTTGCATTATTACTATTGCCATTTTTATAAAAGGAACACTTAAAGCTGTCTCGTTAAATTTCGAGACGGCTTTTTTATTAGGATGGTCATTATTTAACACTTGGTTTAATACATTGAAATGGTTCTGTTTTTATAGTATTTTATTATTAAATGATGAAGGATAAGAATTACGCAACAGGAATATAAGCATATTGTAATTTTAGCGCCCCCAAACACCTCAATAGTAGATTTGGCCGGCCCATTGGATATTTTCAAAAAAACCGCCGATTTTATTGACGCGAATCCCGGCAGCAGTACGTTCACATACAAAGTACATACGCTTTCCATGGAAGAAGACCCATTTGTTCAAACATCATCGGGACTACCAATCACCTGCGAGGGAAATTTATATAGCACCGATCTAAAAATAGATACCCTGCTGATAGCCGGGCGTCCGCAAACGCAAACCGGTAAGGTCAACGAAAAAACTATGCAATGGCTTAAAGACAACTGGAAAAAACTAAGACGCATAGGCTCAGTCTGCGCCGGAACTTTTGTACTTGCGGAGGCTGGTATTCTTGATGGCAAAAGAGCAACTACGCACTGGGAGGTCTGCTCAAGGCTTGCCGCACTTTACCCTAAAATTAAAGTAGACCCGGATCCTATTTACATTAAAGACGGCTCTGTTTACACTTCGGCGGGAATGACATCGGGTATGGATTTGGCTCTTGCAATGGTTGAGGAAGATTTTGGCAGGGAAATAGCTTTATATATTGCAAGGCGGTTTGTGCTTTATCTTAAGCGCCCCGGGAACCAATCCCAGTTCAGCATTGCTTTAACGTACCAGAAAACAGATTACAGACCCATAAAGGATATTCAGGCGTGGATGACCGAACATCTGAATGAAGAATTGACAGTTGAAACTCTTGCTGAAAAAGCTTCCATGAGTCCCCGTAATTTTGCGCGTGTTTTTACCCGCGAGACGGGTATTACACCCGGCAAGTATGTGGAAAAACTCCGGCTTGAAGCCGCCAGGCGCCGGCTTGAAGAAACGCAGCTTACATTAAATGAAATTTCTGACGAATGCGGACTTGGCACAGCAGATACTCTCAGGCGCATATTCATCAGACATTTGCGTACCACGCCCAACGATTACAGACGCAGTTTTAAAACTTCGCTTAACTGGCCCGAAGCCGGTAATTAATTTGTAAAAGCTTCTTTTGCGGAAGTGTGCTCAACGTATTCAGCTACCAGTCCCCCCGGATGAAGCACCCTCATATTAAAACCGGTAGGCACGGCTTTTGGCTCCTGTAAAATTTCAACCCCTTTTTCTCTAAAATAATTATAATACCCGGCAATGGAATCCACAAGGACTGTAACAGCCGTGCCAATAAAAGGCTCAAGAGCTTCCTTCGCGCCCGCTATTATCAGGAAAGGACCAGTTTGCGCAAGTTGTAAATTCATTTCCCTGTAATCAACTTTCAATCCGCATTTTGTATTTGTAAGGCCTTCGTAAAACTCAATAGTTTTTGTAAAGTCTTCCGGTGCAACAAATACTCTGGTTAATATCTGTAATATTTTCATACCATAATTTTTATTGTTAAACATACTTTCAATTATAACAAAAAACAGCCTCAGAAACCGAGTCCCTGAGGCTGTAAAATACATGTTTTTTAATACCGTTTCTATTTCATCAACATCATCTTGTTTATCATCGATTTTCCGTCAACGTTCAAATCGTATAAATATACGCCGCTTGAAAGGTTTGAACCGTTAAATTCATATTCATGTTCGCCCGCTTCCAGATGTCCGTTTACCAACTCCGCTACCTGTTGTCCTAAAGTATTATATACTTTTAGTACAACTTTTGCCCGCTTATCTAACCCAAATACTATTTTGGTTGATGGGTTAAACGGATTAGGATAATTTAACGCTCCCGCTGCAGATGTTATTGCAAACATTGCGTCGCTTCGGTCATATTCTACCTTTGTCAACCCGTTTAACATCCTAACAAGGCATTTTGTTGAATTTATTCTTGGCGCTACCCAGCCGTATCGCATTACTCCCGCTATTGGAATGCTGTTTATTTTTGTCCAGCTCCCGCCGCCATCAGTAGAATACTCAAGTTGCATTGTGCCTGGTATTATTCCTGTTCTGCGCCAGGTTATATATGTTGTTTTTCCTCCCTGTATAGTTTCTCCGCCATTTGGGTATGATAATGTGTATTTGCCATTCAGCGGTACATTTTGGCTGATTGTAAAGTTCCCTTCCGAAATGGAGAAAAAGTCTTCATCATCATCGTTTATTCTTAACAGACCACTATAAGAATTAAACTGTACCTTTACTTTACATTGTTCTGATGGAGTTGTGGGAACAGTCCATTTATAACTGTTTTCAACACCGAAATCGCTTCTTACTTTTTTTGCTATGCTTATCCACTCTCCATCATCGCTGGTGCGGTAATATAGATCTACATTGTCATAAAACGAACGGTCGTTTACAATATTACCACCATTTGTGTTACCGGCTATTCTTTTTCCCAGTCCCATTCCATCGTTCCACCTGATAGTCTGTTCGCTGCCAACCAAATAGTTTTCTCCTCCATTGGGAGATACAACAGGATAAGGATTGTAAATAACAAACCGATATGATGTACCTGTAACAAAACTGTTATCGTCAGCTGTCATGCGTACATAAGCATCCGAAGAAGCGCTTGATGGTACGGTCAGGTTATAAAAAGGCGCCGTTGAAGGAATATTATCCGCAACTGTAATCCATGGTCCGTTTAACCCTGTAATCGAATACTCCATTTTAAGCGTATGAGCGTCTGGGCAATACCACGTTATGGGTGTAACTGTATTTGCAAACAGCGTAACGCCTTCTGTTCCATCCTGTCTTGCAGGAGCGGTAACAGCCAAGCCGTGAAAAAACGCCAATCCGGTAGCTTCATCTCCCGGATCAAATGTTCTTACAACTGTAGATGTTCCATCCTGTAAATTAACATCAACTAAAGTGGGTTGCCAAGTCGTCATATTTGTATATAGAAAGTAGCATTTGCCTGTAGCCCTGTCAATTTCCAAACTGATATTTCTGTCTATATCAATCGTAAAAGCAGGTGAATTATCAAGGCTAAAAAGATCTTCGAACCTATTAGTAGCATGATTAAACTTACATAAGCAATATGTAAGAACATTCACTGAATACATGGAGCCGTCATTTGCAATTGCCAGGCCGCGGTAATTAGACCCAAACCCTGAA
>Ga0268357_100192_pt1 | contig 102256 bp, 87 predicted proteins | sample BioMet10_FD_192466 | JGI IMG/M metagenome (GOLD analysis project Ga0268357, IMG submission 192466) | Sewage microbial communities from Oakland, California, United States - Biofuel 10 (Illumina Assembly) | ecosystem: Engineered > Wastewater > Sewage > Unclassified | place: USA: California... | reverse complement strand
TACCCGAAGCGCAATCTGGCGGTGGTTACCTGTATGGATACCCGGCTGCTGGACTTTTTGGAACCGGCCCTGGGGCTGTCCCGGGGCGAAGCGAAGCTTATCAAGGTGGCCGGCAGCACCGCTTTTGGTGATTTTGACGCGGTCATCGGCAGCTTGATGGTGGCGGTGTACGAGCTGCATGTACACGACATCCTGGTAGTGGGTCACGAGGACTGCGGTATGCTGGCCACTACGGCGGATTCCCTTTGTGCCAGAATGCAGGAGCGCGGCGTGGCGGAAGCGGTTATTGCCGCGGTGCGTCCCAAACTTAAGGCCTGGGCCGACCCTATCGGCAACGTGGAGGAGTCGGTGCGCACTACGGTGCAGCAGCTGCGGGAGAACCCCTATCTGCCTAAAGATATTAACGTTTACGGTGCGGTCATCCATCCCCATACAGGGGAGCTGGTTATTTTAAATGAAGATAAATAAGGGAGTTTTGGGAGAAACTCTTCCCTTTTGATTCCATTAAGCGATTTAAAAAGGAGCGAAAAAATGGCAAAAAAGATAACAAAGCTGATTAAGACGACCAGGATGAATGATATCACCGGGATGGAGATTTATAGCAAGACCAAGCTGTGCCAGCTTTATCAGGAGCAGGGTCTGACTGACGAAACTGGTAAACTTCTGCACCTGTATTTTGATGCTATGTGCTGGCTGTACGGTATCATCAGTATGCGCAAGGCCTATGAGATTTTTGCCGGCCAGAATCCTGGTTTGGTTACGCCTGAGGCTTTTCGTGCCTTTGTGGAAATTGTGCGGCATGAGGAGCATTTTTATGAAATCCTTAATGAGCCCGATATTTTGGTGGAGGGACAGAATAGAGATTTATGGGATTGGGAGTTAGTGGAGCAAAGTTTAGTGATGGAAGGGTTTGAAGATTATATCAGGGTATCGCAGGCGCAGTACGGGAAGGAGTTTTATCTTCCCGAAAGGGCGGAACTGTTAAAATATGCTGATGAGTATTATTCTGAGCCTACGCCTCAAGGGGAGCGTATGTTTAAATACTTTTGTAAGCATGAGAAGGAGGCACGGGCCCGGGAGCTTTTTGAGGAAGTGGAACTGTTTGCGGCCATGAACGAACCGGACATTCAATATGTTTTGAATGATTTGGAACGTATGGGCTGGAAGTTAAGGTCGCGGAAGGACTTGGAGGAATTTCTTAGTTTGTATACGGATTTATTTAATCATACGCGTCTTGTTGAGAATCGCGGCTTTACACCTGCCGAGCTGCAAGCCGCCAGCGGTCTTTTTGGTCCGGCCAGCCTTGGTTTGGGGCCTCATATGGTGGCGGACTTGAAAAGCGGTAAGCTGAATGTTGACGATATGCGGGAGCAGATTGATCAAATGAATTTTTTGAGTGATGACTGCCGAATGGGTCTGCTTAGTCAATTAGCGGATATGGAGTGGCAGTCCCCTGTTTTGCGTGGTCCTGTGGGGCGAAACGACCCTTGTCCCTGCGGTAGTGGGAAGAAATATAAGAATTGTTGCGGGAAGAACTGAAAAAGAGGTACGGCCTCAAATTAATAAGCCCGTCGGCAGGATGTTCTCTGTCGACGGGCTGTAACTTAATCTTACGGTACCGGCGGTCTGATTATTTTAGCAAAATCTGCGCCACGCTGCGGGACAGTTCCACCATATCTTGGGTGACGGTGTCCGGGGCCGCCTTTTCCCGGCTCATGATTATCAATAGGTAATCGCCCTCCGGGTTATAGATGATACCGCCGTCGTGCAGGTAGCCGGCTACCTCACCGGTCTTGTGGGCGCAGATTGAACCTGCGGGAAGACCGGGGGGAATCTTATCGTTATCCGTCTGTTGTTTCAGGATGCCGATCATTTCTTCGTCCAGTTCCGGGGTCACACATTGATGGTGATAAAGTTTGGCAAATATTTTGGCCAGATCCCGTACCGACGTAAAATTATCCTGGCCGTTTCTCACCGCCTCCAGGTCCATCATTTCCCGCTGCAGTTTGGTATCCGGGTAGCCCTGGGCCTGAATATAGTTTTGAATCTGCCTTCTGCCCAGCCGTTCTATTAAGAGATTGGTGGCCACGTTGTCGCTGTCTTCGATCATCTTTTCCAGTAAGGTGCGGATACTGAGCCTGGTACCGGAGGACAGGCCCTGGATGTCACCGGCGCCGCCTACCTTATCCTCAGCCTGCAGGGTGATGGTCTCGTCCCGGCTGAGCCGTCCGTCCTTAATATTTTCAAAGGCATAGGCCAGGATGTACATTTTGATCATGCTGGCCGAGGGCATGGAGTGGCTGGCGTTGCAGTAGCTGTCCCCGGTTTTCAGGTCCTGCACGTACAGATTGTATTCTGCGTGGCCTCCTTGCAGGATGTTGTCCAGCTGGGGACTGAGCCGGCTGGCCAGGGTGGCCGCCGGCTCAGCCTGTTCCGCTTGCTCTGGTCCAGTTGGGGCTGGGGCGGCGGGCTGTGCTTCCTGAGATTGTTCTTGCCCGGGAACCGGCTTCTCCGGCGCCGGGGGGAAGATAAAGTGTCCCAGGATAAATCCTAAGCCGAGAGATAGCAGGCAGATGACGATTAATCCGCTAAACCATGATTTAGTTATTTTTCATCGCCTCACTTATCGTTATTTAGTGCGTTATTAAGTGCGTTATTAAGTACGTTGTTTATTACGTTATCTGGTACGTTCTGGTACGTTTTATTTAGTTCTCCTTATAGCGTCGCCAGTTCCGGTACCTTGCTTTCATCGGCTGAAAAATCGATGAGCGTCTGGGCCTTGCAGTTTTTCAAGGTCTTATACATGGTATCGCATTTGCCGATGACAAATTCCTCGGCACCGGCTTTTTGCTGTTCCAGCTGGTTAATGGCATTAACTGCCTCAGACTGGCTCTTTTTCAGAGCGTTGATGCGCCGCCAGCAGGAAGAGATGGTATTGCGGTAAGGGGTTAGGTCCACGATTTTGTAAAGAGGAACGTCAAAAGTTCGTCCCGTATAATTATTGATTAAATTATACGTTCCGTCCTGGACCACGTTGCAGTGATACCGGGTAAAGCGGTCGAAGCTGCTTTCGGGATTACTGATGACGGCTTCACCGCCGTTTCTGGGGTTGATCAGCATGGTGCCGTCGTCAAAGTATTTGACTCCGAAGAACTCCAGGTATTTGGTCCGGCTGATTGCATCGGAGGCCTTTTTACGTTCTTTTTCGATGTCGGCGATTTTGCCCTCATAATTTTTTTCGGTCAGGGCCTGGTTCTGGGTCTTGATATTAGCCGCCAGGGTATCCCGTTCCTGCATCTTGTTCTTAAGCGCGTCCCAAATCTGGTTGTTGCGGGAAACCAGGGTGGAGCCGCTGAACTGTTCTACCTGGTCCACCGCCTGGGTGATTTGCGTCGTGTCCCGGCTGGGGGCGGTCTGGTGCAGCTGATAGATGGCGGCCACGCTGTTTAGGTTGGACAGGACTGCTTCCGACAGCGTCTTGCCCTGGTTATAGGCCCGGATTAGTTCCAGCTGATCCGGGTAGCTGCGCTGGTTGGGCAGATTATCCTGCAGCAGTTCATCAATCTTATCGGCGATATGTTCCTTAAACAGGTTGGGGTCCTTGGTGATGCCGTTCGTATAAAGCAAAGTCCTGAGCTGAGGCTGGTCCACAAAAATGTCCAGCAGATTTGGTACCATTATCTTACTATCGGTGAAGCCGTTAATGATAGCTTCTTTTTGCTGAGGGGTCGCTTTTTTATCCTGCAGCATAGCTGCCAGCTTACGCATGGAGTCTTTGTCCTCCAGCGCGTTAATCTCGCGTACGGCGGCCCGGGTGGAGCCGGTAAAATATTGGGAATCCTCCCTGGCTTGGACAAAGTTAAACAGGGCCCCGGCATCACGGGCGGCGGCCAGACGGCTGACATGGTATTCGGTGGGGCCGTTGAACATGAACAAACCGCCGGCTAGAAGTAAAATTGCGGCCAGGCCGCCCAAGGCTATTTTAAATTTTTTAGGGTCGTTCTTCAGGGCCTGGAACTTTAAGGCTAAGGGACTGGGACTGCGGGGAGGAGGCGTGGGGGGCGCCTGGTAAGGCGGCTGGGCTTGCATGCCTGGCGCTGTTGGTGGAACGCAGTCCGCGCCGGCTTGAGTTTGAGCTGCTTCCGGTGCGGTATAAGGTGCTCCGGGCTGAGACTGCATGTTTGGCGCAGCTGGCGGAATATAGCCTGCTCCGGGCTGAGCCTGAGACGCTCCCGGTGCGGCATACGGTGCTTCTGCTGTTTGCTCAGGCTGCAGGTCTGCAGCTTGGCCGCAGTGAGGGCAGAATTTAACCCCGGGCTGCAGCTCCCAGCCGCATTTGGTGCAAAAATGATTTGGTCGTACACTCATGACATAGCCTCCCTGTTCTTAACAATTATGCTCTGTGTTAATAATTACTATTTAAATATATCTTACTACGGCCTGGTTTATTTAGCAATGACCGCCCTGGTACTATCTTGTGGCCTTTATTTATCCTTAAATGCCTGAAATCAGGACTTTTAAGGTTCCTTATCCTCAAAACTGGTTCCAGATACGAAAGTATAAATAAATAAAAACTCTAATTACTGCTTTATTATTTTAGAATAAATTGTATAATTAAGTATACAATATTTTAACTGGCAATGATCATTTCCTGGTTTCCCCTAATAATCATTTAAGGAGTGAAAAAAATGAGCTTTTGCCCTAACTGTGGCCAACAAATCGGTCCCAACGAAACTTTTTGCCCTAATTGCGGAACCAAGGTTGAACCGGATGCAGCGGCTTCAGCCGCACCTGCCGGTCAGCCTCAGGCGGCCCCTCCTCATCAGGTTCCGCCCCAGCCTCAGGCCAGAGCCCAATATCAGGCTCCGCCTCAGCCTCAGGCCGGACCCCAATATCAGGCTCCGCCTCAGCCTCAGGCCAGGCCTCAATATCAGGCTCCTCCTCAGCATCAGGCCAAGCCTCAATATCAGGCTCCGCCTCAGCCTCAGGCGGCCCCTCAGTATCAGACCCCGCCTCAATACCGGGCTCAGGGGCCGGTACCACCGGCTTCCTCTGCTTCGGATAATTCCAAGAATGTTATTATCGGCGTCCTGGCTGCCATTATCATTATCGGCGGAGGATTAGGCTATTATCTGCACTCCAAAGGCAGCACCACTCCGCCGGCACCCAATCCGGCGCCTCAGACGGCGACGACTACTAAACCTGCGGCGGGGGCCGCAGCCAAGCCCAGTGCCGGTACTGCCGCTAAACCGGCCCCAGCCGGAGAAATCAAGCCGGCTGATAACCGCCGGATGGGAACCATCACGGGTAACGAGGTTATGGTCCGGACCGGCAGCTCTACCAGTGCGGCCCAGATAACGGATCTGGACCAGGGGACCCAGGTGGAAATCCTGGAGACCAGAAAATCCACGGACCGCCGGGCGGCTGTGGTGACGACGGATTTGTCCGGCAGCTATAACGGGCAGCCCATCAGGATTAATAAGGGTTATGGCGTCATCATTCTGCGGGATAACGGCAACGGCTCTTCCCGGTGCCAGTTGACGGTTGATAATCACGATGTTTATATGCAGATTAATAATAATAACCTGAGTTCTATCTACGGTCAGACCTGGTATAAGGTCAAACTGGACAGCGGCCAGGTGGGTTGGGTCTTTGGAGACTTCGTTCAGCCCAATTAAGCTGGTTGCGTCCTGCTGGGAATTCTTATATAATAAGGATAAGTAGGGCCTGAGCTTTAAAAATAACCTGGGTGCAAGCATCTTCTTTAGCAAGTAGGTTCGGCTAAATATTTAAAGGCAAACTGGAGATAAGAAAGAGGTATAAAAAGTGACCTATAACAGGCGTAATAAAAAGAAAAGCGGCAACGGACTCTTTTTTCTGGCCGTGGGATTGTTCCTGCTGGTGGTGGCGGGTTTTGGCTATGGGTTTTACTCCTGGCTGACGCAGCCGGTGGGACCTGGTTCCTCTACCGCGGTGGCGGTAGGTAAAGTGCCGGATAAGGCAGCTAAGCCGGCCGAGAAGAGCGGGAGTACGGCCGCGAAGGATGCAGGGGCGGCTCAGCCCGGTGACGGAGTGCTGCAGCCGGTAAACGGTGCGGGCGCAGCAGGTAAAACGGCCACTGCGGCGGGCGGCACGGACTATCATTTTGTGATTGACAAGGGCAATTTTACCCTGACGGTTTATGATGCGCAGAACCAGGTGGTTAAATCCTACGGCGTGGCCCTGGGCAAGAACCGCGGCCAAAAGAAGGAGTCCGGAGATAATACTACTCCCGACGGAACCTTCCCTATTGCCGAGGTGGATGATGCCAGTACCTGGACCCATGATTTTGGCGACGGGAAGGGCGAGATTAAAGGCGCCTACGGCAACTGGTTCTTATATTTGGATACCAGTGCTTTAAGTAAGGGCAATTGGGACGGTATCGGCATCCACGGCACCCATGATCCTAAATCCATTGGGTCCCTGGCGTCCGAGGGCTGTATCCGTCTGCATAATGAGGATATTGACGAATTGAAGAGCAAATATGCCAGGGTGGGTACGCTGGTGACCATTAAGGAGTAAGTCTGAAGCTATGGATTAAAGTTTGCAGGCTGAATATAGTCTGGTACTATTCAGGGCGGAAGAAAAACTTTCTTCATTATAAAATAAGGCGGTGGCTGCCGCCGTTATTTAAAGGACGTGTCGAGGGATGAAAAGATATGCGGGAATCTTGGCAGGTTTGCTGCTGCTGGTAAGTCTGGCGGCCGGCGGATGTTCCGGCGGTGATTCGGCTGCTAACGTAGAAATACCGCCTTTGCGGCAGGAGCAGAAGGCGGCCCGGGAAAAAATCGAGGTAGATGTCTATTGGGACGCTACTTATTCTATGAAGGGTTATGCGACTATCGCCGGTAATAATTTTTATCGCACCCTGCCGGATGAGCTGGAGGATTTAGGCAACTCCTTGGGCACGACCAAGTTCTTCCGTTTCGGGCAGGAGGTCAAACCCCTGGAAGGAAGAGAACATCGCCGTTTCAGCGACCCGGCCTATTATGATGAGGTCATCACGGCCATTCACACGGTGATCGGGGCGGCCAATAACGAGCATTTGTCCGTGGTGGTCACGGATTTGTTTGAAAGTGATGCTGATTGGAACAATGTGGCCAAGCAGATCAAGGATAAGTATTTTTCTCAGCATAAGGCCATGGCGTTAATCGGCATCAAAAATCCCTTTAACGGCGATATTTTTGACGCCGGGTACGGCGACCATTCCAAGCAGGCCTATGACAGCGGCGGCGATGAGAAACGGTACCGTCCCTTTTATATGATGGTGCTGGGCTCGGATGCTGAGGTGCAGGTCTTTTTGAAGCGGTTTAAGAGCCGTCATGCAGAGAGCGAGAGCATTCACTACCTGCAGCTGTCGGAAAACATCGTGGATCAGGCCCAGGATTTATCCACCATGAAGATTAAAAGCAGTAAGAATCTTTTTAACGACGAGAAGCTGAAACTGACGGATAAGAAGATGAAGGAATTCGGTATTGACAGCGGCGATGAAAAATCTCTTTTGACTGTCGGTTTTTCTTATAAGCTGCGGGAAGACAGCTGTAAAGTTGACACCAAGAAGCTTAAGCCGGTGGCGGTAGTCAAATACCTGGAAGACAACGAATGGAAGGATCTTGAGGGCGCCGGCGACGTCCAGCTGAAGCTGGACAGCGACCCGGATAATCCGGAGGGTTTCCTTTTAACCACCACCTTTACCGCCGATAAGACCTTGAAGAAGAAAGCTATTAACCTTTTAAGCGTGGATGTGGTGCCGGCCCGGGACGGGTTCTTTCTGCCGGACTGGGTTAAAAACTGGAACATCAGCAACGCGGATGTGACTGCGGCGGAGCAGATAGATGGTTCCAAGACCATTAATTTCGTGCATCTGGTAGAATCCTTGAAGAATTCGGCTCTGGATGCGGCGGAACCCTATTTAGCCAATGAGACGTTAGTAATACGTTATTAAGTTTAGCGGATAATTATAGGCAAGATTTTGGCAGGCAGGCTCCAAAAGTTTTGCGTTTCTAAGTTTATTAGAGTTTATCAAATAAAATCAAGCCAATGAAACTAAAACATAGCAAATAAAAAAGGAGTGTGTTTAGATGGACCGAAAGCAGAAAACAGCTCTCCAAATTGCGGGAATCGTGCTTTGTTATTTGATCCTGGGCATCATCAGTTATTTTATCGGCAGCAGTCTGGCGAAGACTTTCCTGGGGGCCGGCGGGGTTTCCCATACGGCCTGGGTTAAGCGCTACGCCAACCTGGTTATCACCATGGCTTCCTTCTCCGGCGCCGTCAGTCTGATCTGGTATTTGTCGGCCCGGTTCGGTATGCCGGTCAGCAGCCCCTTCGGGGTAGGCAAACGGACCATCTGGGCCATACTGGGGGTTCTCAATCTGTTGTTTTGTATTGGCGTACCCAACCTGCTTTATGCCAAGCTGGATAAGAATTTCACCATTTATCTTTTATTCCTGGTGTTGTTCGGCGTGGTAGGTTACTACGGCTGCAGCCTTCTGGCGGCCCCGGCTAATTACAAGTATACTCCTCTGGGAGCCAGGCAGCTTTTGTCCCCTAAGACGAAATAGTTTTCCCTAAAATTTTGCTTAAAGGAGAACAAGCAGATGAGCTATTATTTTATATCTATAGGCGGGTCCGGCGCTAAGGTGCTGGAAGCCCTGACCCATTTATGTGTAGCGGGGGCTTTGCCTACTAATGAGAAGCTTTATGTCATGGCCATCGACCCGGATATCGGCAACGGCAACCTGGCGCGCAGCAGTGCGGCCCTGCACTGCTACAACAGTTTTCAAAAATTGCAGGTAGGTGCGGGGACCCAGCTTTTTAAAACCAAGGTGGAGCTGGCCAATCCTTTCGTCTGGAATCCCACGGAGCATGATAAATGTTTGGATGATGTTATGAGCTACCAGGCTTATAAAGGTACGCCCATCGGTGATCTGTACGAGGTTCTGTATACCGGCAAGGAACGTCAGACCCTGCTGAACGAAGGCTTTAGGGGACATCCGGCCATCGGGGCGGCGGTTATGGCCAAGAAGGTGGCGCTGGATGAGCATGCCGCTCAGGAAAACAGCGATGCGGAGCCCTGGAAACATTTCAAGGTGCTGGTTAACCAGGATGCCAAGTCCGGTTCGGTGGCCCGCATCTTTCTGACCGGGTCCGTGTTCGGGGGCACCGGGGCGGCAGGTATGCCTACCATTGCTAAACTGCTGAAGCAGACCTTTAAGTCCTTATATGACGAGAACAAGGTTATCCTGGGCAGCTGCCTGATCCTGCCTTATTTTAGCTTTTCCCCGGGCAAGGGCGATCTGATGAACGGTCAGGTCTACGCCTCTTCCGAAAACTTTTTAACTAACACCCAGGCGGCTTTGAAGTACTATTCGGTGAAGAACCGGGATGAGAGGGTTTATCACAGCATGTACTTTATCGGGGACGACGTAATGTCCCCGGTGCATAAGTTCAGCGTGGGTTCTTCCAACCAGGAAAATAATGCCCACATTGTGGACTTTTACGGGGCCTTGTCGGCTCTGGATTTCTTCCAGTCCGATGTGCGGGCTTTGAAAAAATGTTCCTATATTACCCATGCTTTGAACACGGAGTTTAACTGGAGCGATATCCCTAACCTGGTTTTGATGGACGCTCAGGGGCAAAAAGTTAAAGACCTTTCCTTTAAGACCCATTTTGCCCAGTATGTCCGTTTTATCCTGGGCTACAACCATCTGGTCAAACCGGTGCTGAGGGGACTTTTGACCGGTAAGCTGGCCGCTTATAAATATCCCTGGTTTGTAGACTATCTGACCGGGGTTAACGCTGATGCTACGGATATCAAGAACTTTGAAGAATATACCGAGTATTTTGTCCGCTGGCTGGTGCAGTTAAGCGGCAACGGACCTCATACGCGCAAGATTAACCTGCTCAATCCCAATGTCATCCGTTCAGTGAACCCGCCGGCACAGATTCAGCCGACCTGCTTCCGGAACTGTGTGGCCGATGAAGACAGCGGCATTACCGTGAATGAATTATGGTACCGCTTGTCCGAGAGTAAATGTCAGGATTCTTACGCCGCCGGTTTTGGCAAGTTCCTGCGGGTATTGTATGATGCGTGTGAGAAAAGATAAGGAGGCAGGGAAAGATGGCTAATCAATATTTTCCCTTACTGCCGAAGCTGAAGGAGAACTCGGCGGTAACACCGGATAAGATAAGTACCTGGGAAAATGAAACCTACGATTTCCTGGATAGTCTGATTAAGAGCCTGGCGGTCAGCGGCGACATTAAGGAGATAGGTACCATTGATTCTATTCCTGATGTGTGGGCCAGACCTTTGCTCTTTGAGATGGCTTTGTTTGATAAGCAGAATACTAATGAAAGACAGTTCATCCAGGGTCTGCATGAAAGGGTGGTCAACGAGTGGCGCTGCCTGATGGCCATGCTGGCTCTGAACGATATTAAGCATTTGAACTTGAAGGTGGAAGAGGTTCAGATTACCGGCGGTGAGAATGCCGGCAGCATTGAGCGTATCTTGAAGGAGCTGGCGCCTAATAAGGCCATCAGTCCTGATACGGCCTGGGAGACTATCTATATTATTTTCTATCAGGGCATACCGCTGGCTATGACTTCGCCTACCACCCTGGTAGCTTCGGCTTCGGACTATACTACCCGTTTTCAGGGCCGGCTGCCTCAGCCTTGGAGCTCTAACGGGGTCTTTTTGACCGACCCGGTTCCCTATCTGATGAATAGTGACCTGGAAGCTTTGTATTCCTGGCTGAACAAGCTGCGGAGCAATTTAAACGCCCATCCTCAGATTGTTAAGGATGATAACGACGCTTACCTGCAGACCATGGCCTGCCTGGACGACTACTGCCGGGCCATTGAGCGTCAGTATCACGGTCAGCCGGTTTTGATGTCCCGTTTTCACAGCGGTTCTTTAAAAATTAATAAGGGTATTTTCCGCTATCTGGATTTGATGGTGCAGGCCAAGGAGGCCAGTGCCGAAGATTCTCAGGTGCGGATTATTCCTTCGGCCGGGAGAAGTCCGGCTAAACAGATGTTGTTAGTAGCTCCGGCCATGCTGAAAGAGGCGGCGGCGATTTGGAACGTGCCCATCACCCAGCTTCTGGTTTGGCAGGGTCTGACCGCCAACGATATCCAGGAGGCGGATTTAGCCGGGGAGCATAACCAGCTCCACGGGGTGCTGCTAAAAGAGGCGGAGTTCCGCCGTCCCGAGGAATTCTTTACGGATTACATGACGGTGGTGGAGCCGGAAAACGCTTTCCCCGGTTCCATGCATATCCGCGGCGAGGAGCAGCTGGCCGAAGAAAATCTGACCCCTATCGTGCCTTTGCGCTCCGAGATCCTGGAGTACTTTACCGTGCCGGATATTGCCGACCGCCTGACCATCGAGGATAACGGGGACGAATATCTGGTGCATTTTGCCTTCCCTCTGTCCGGCAGCGGCGATCGTCCGGTGGATTATGATTTTGTTAAGCGTTATCCCAAGAAGGACCTTATCTACCTGCAAAAGAATGTGCCGGTTATCGAAATCTGGCCTAACTTCCTCAGGGAAGGCTGGCAGAAATATTATCTTTACTACGAAAATGCCGAGGCCCAGAACAAGAGCCGAGAAATTGGCAGCGATTTGTTCTACGTGGCGCCCTGGTCCTACGGGGTGGCTCCTTCCGCCGACGTGCCGGAAGACGGCATGAGCAACCAGTATACCGCTTTGATCAAGTCCTTCCCGGAGGTCCTCTTGTGCACCGTTAACTGCTCGACCCAGGGCAGCGTCCGCAGCATGACCGCTCAGACCGGTATGCTGCTCTTAAAGCAGCCGGAAGTGGTGGAAGCCAACGACCTGAGCAAATGGCAGATCGGTATTGATTTTGGTACCTCCAGTACCATGATTTATTATAAGGACAACAAATACAACCCCAAACCCCTGGCTTTTGCCTCCCATCTGTTCCAGGTGACGGACAGCGGCACGGCTCGCAACTTTACCTATTTGAATTTTATTCCTTCTATCACCGATCAGGAGGATGGTTCTTTCCTGAGCATCTTCCATCAGCTGAACACCAAGAAGAACAACGACAAGCTCCTGCCTCTGCAGGATGGTCATGTTTTCCCCTTGCAGGTGGAAAACAGCGACAAGTTCCTGGAGCTGGGCACCCGGGTGGATGCCAACTTAAAATGGCGGGACGGCGGGACGGGTGGCAATACCCGTTATAAGGCTACCTCTTATTTGGAACAGATCTGTATCCAGAGCGAGGTGGAGGCGGCGCTGCAGGGTGCGGCGCAAATTACCTGGGAGTTTTCTTATCCGGCGGCCTTCTCCGATGAGGAGCGGGAATCCTTCCGGAAGATGTGCTATCAGGCCCTGGCGGATGCCTGCGCCGATACCTGCTTCAGCAGCTCGGCCAGACAACTGGATACCCAGCTGGAAAGTGTGGCGACGGCTCTGCATTTTAATAAGCTGAATAACAGCGATACTAATTTTGGCGACGGCGCTATCTGTCTGGATATCGGGGCCGGAACCACCGACATCTCGGTTATCAGCGGCCGGCCGGGCCGGATCGTGTACCATACTTCCCTGCGTTTTGCCGGGCGTTATCTGTTTGCGCCTATCTACAATAAGTACCAGGATTTCTTTGCCACGGACCTGCAGCTGGCTGATGCGACCCCGGAACAGCGGACGGCCATTTTGGATGCGGATATGCGCAGCCACAGCGACGAGTATTTGGAAAAGATGTCCAACCTGACCGGCAACGAGGAAGTGCGTAAGATGCTGGAACAGGCCCAGGTGGCCATGGCCGGTATCTTCTATTATCTGGGCGATATCCTGGCCAAGCTTCATGCCGGCGGTATTTACACTGAGGACCATGTGCCGGATATTTATGTGGGCGGCAACGGCTCCCGGGTCTTCTACTGGTTGACCGGCGGCGGTATTTTTGACAGCAGCAGTATCCGGATGCGGGTGCTGCGCCGGATGATCTTGGCTTCCTCGGGAATGGAGGATAATTATAATTTTGACATTCATCTGAGCGACAAGCCAAAGATTGAGGTCGCCTGCGGTATGCTGGAAGAAAAGCCCCGGCACGAGCTCTTTGATGAAGAGGGGATTGAGCAGAAGCTCTTCGGCGATACGGAGGATGAGTATATTCTCAGCTCGGTTTTGGCCGGCGAGGCTTTCCGGGTCAACGACAAGGATCTGGGCAAGGAAGATTTCCTGTCGGCCAGAGATATTGCGGCCGGTCTGGAAGTCAAGGATTTGCCGGAATTAGGTAAGTTCATCGATCAGTTCAATGAGAACCGGAAGAGTATCTGGCTGAACGGTATCCAGTTAGACGAAAATGACCGGGACAACATTAAGAAGAGGGTCTCCAGTTATTATGTGGCCGAGAAGGGCAAAAATGCCAAAGAGATTCATGTAGAGCCCGTGTTTATTTCCGGATTGAAAAAATTAATGGAGATGCTGATAAATGAAAAATAAGCAGGCTTGGAGAAATCGTCTTTTGAGGATAACGGCCGCAGGCAGCGCCTGGTGGTGGCAAACTGGTCTGGTCTGGGCCGCTACGGAAAAGGACCTGGCTAAAACCGGAACCGCCGGGGCAAACACGCCAGGCAGTACTGCCGCTGCGGGTAATACGGCTGCGGGCGCAGCTGCGGCAGGTGGTACTACCGTGAACGAGGCCGCCTCCGTGGGCGGGACTGCTGTTAATGGCGCGGTGGCCGGAGATGCGGCGGCTAAGGCGGCACAGAACGCTCCGGCGGCCGGAGGGCTGCTGTCTGATCCCTGGATTCTGATCGGCTTGGGTGCGGTCCTCATCTTATTACTGTTGGTAATCTTAATCTGGACCTATAAATTATCCTCCCGTTTAAGCCGTTTGCAGCAGGAAGTGGACCGTCAGCACGGAGACCAGCAGGATGATAATGATCAGTTTACCGGGGTCCTGGATAAACTGGACCGCCGATTGATCGTCACCGAAAATAACCTGCGTAAGCTGCAGGCCGCTGCGGCGGCACCGGCGGCGCATCAGCCCGGACAGGCCGGGTACGCGGCGGCGCCGGAGGCATCTGCTTTGCAGTTTACCAAGCAGCCGCCCCGGGAAAGTCCTTTAGATATTTTTATCAGGCAGTATAATGTCCTGGCCGGGGTGCGCAGCGGTTATGAACGCAAGCAGGCCAGGGACTCGCTGAAACAGCAGTACAATTTCCAGTCTTTTTCTTGCGTCAATTTTGATGAACGGATGAGGATGCCGGGCGTGCAGCCGGTTTTTGCCGACAGCGCGGTGGGAGATTTCTGGGCGGTTAAGACGGATCGGCCCGATATTTATTATGTGGTGCCTAACGCCCTGATGACCTATGAATCGCAAAAGCATAATACCGGCGGCATGCGGGAGGTTTTTCAATCTAATTACCGGGAAGGAGCCTATAACCAGATTGAGGTTATCAAGCCGGCTCTGTTCCAAAAAACGGCCATGGGCTGGATCTGTCAGCAGGCAGGTCAGATCAGACTCAGGTAGCAAAGGCAGTAACGGGTACGAAGGTGAATCTGCGTGCAGGATATTTGAGCGCACCGCCACGGATAGCAAAGTCAGTCATAGATACAGGGGTGAAGTTTCATGGGGAAAGGGCCTTCCTTTCAAGAAATTCTGAAAGATATTTTACAGAAAAATATTAATCTCCTCAACAGCCGCACCGAATTGGAGGAGCAGCTGGAGGCCAGGATCAGCGGGCCGATGCGGCGGGATTTTAATACGGTTCGTCTCGCCATGCAGGCTAATATCGGCGGACTGTTTTTGTCCGGGGTCAGCGCTCCTTTTGAAGAAAAGGAAAAAATCCTGCTTCAGGTGCGGGAGGCTTTGACGGCTCAGTCCCTTCAGCCGCAGCGGATTGATTTTGTCATTGATGCTTTTAAATATGCGTTAAACTGGCCGGAACACGGTACCGATTTAAGCTCTGTCCTGGCGAACGCTGCTCCGGAGGCGGTGACCGAAGAAGAGTCAGCTTCCGCAGAGGCAGCCGTGCCGGCTGCTTCTGCGGCAGACGTATCGCAGCTGGCACCGGAGTTTCAGCGCCTGGCGGCTAATGCGGCAAATATGGCTAATCAGCCGGCTAATGCTGGTAATGCGGCTAATATGACTAATGGGGTTAATACGGCTAATAGGGCTAATCAGACGGCAGGGATTCCCTTGGCGAATATGTCCTACCAGGCGGGACCTTTTCCACCGCGGCAGGTTCCGCCGCGTCCGGCAGCTCCAGCGGCTTTTGCCGGAAGTAAGGCCCCAAGCTGGACCTGTGTTTGCGGTAAGATTAACACGGGTAATTTCTGTACCCGGTGCGGGCACACCAGGATTGTTAATCAGACCCGCCAGTTCTGGACTTGTCACTGCGGTAAGATGAACGATGGCGATTTTTGTACCCAGTGCGGCCAGAGAAAGCCGGCTGTATCCGTTCCGCCCGGTTCCTGGGTTTGTCCGGTTTGCTATAAGGTCAATAAGGGTTCGGGAAAGTTTTGTACCAAGTGCGGGACTAAGCGTAATTTTTAAAGCGAGGAATGATGATGAGGCCTCAAACGAAAGGGCGGACGGGAGTCTGGCACCTGTTTTTATGTCTTTTGCTGGTGTGTTCCTCCATTCTGTTAGGCGGCTGTGAGTCCGATGAAGATATCGCCGAGACCATGAGCCCCCGCTTAATAGCCGAGTATAATAAACCGGGCGTGGTTCTGATAGCTTCGCTGTATAAAGCCGATATTACGGTGCAGGACTTTACGGTAAGCGGCCAGGGCCGCCAAAAACTGCGGTCTGCTTTGGAACGCCGGCAGAAGCAAGGCGAGATAACGGATAAACAATCCTTCATCGCAGCTTATATTGACGAGCTGACCAAGAGGCCGGAGCAGTACCTGCAGCCTTCGGGTCAGGTGATTAATAAAGCGGCGGAAACCAGCAGCCTGGGGACGGGGTTTATCGTTACCGGGGATGGTTGTATCGTCACCAATGCCCATGTGGTTGCTTTATCGGATAAGATGCGTAATGCTTTTTTGGCCCGGTCGGCTTTAAACGATCTGGTTAAAAATAACCTTAAGAGCCTGACGGAAAATTTTCAAAAAGATGGTTACACCCTATCTAAGGACGAGATGGCCCGGCTGGGGGAAGCAGTTTTTAACTTCTATGCCGGCCATTTGCAGGTTAAAAATGTGCAGCAAAGGCTGCTGGCCTGTCCTGGCGGTCAGAAACTGGGGCAGGGAGGTTTTGCCTGCCGGTTGCTTAAACATGGTAAGCCGGTGCCCGGTAAGGATATAGCTATTTTGCAGGCGGACCAGAAAAATCTGCCTACGGTTAATTTGGGTGATGATGTACCGGAAAAGACCGGCGATAAGATTTATGTTATGGGTTTTCCCGGTGCGGCCACCTTTAATCAGGCTCTGGCTAAAGAAGCGAAGCTGGAAGCTACTTTTACCTCCGGTATGGTCAGTGCCCGCAAGCAGATGCAGGACGGCTGGGAGGTCCTGCAGATGGATGCGGCTATTACTCATGGCAATAGCGGCGGACCGGTATTTAACGAAAAAGGGCAAGTCATCGGGGTTGCCACCTTCGGTAGTTTAGATGATCAAGGAAACCTGGTTCAAGGCATGAATTTTGCTATCCCGGTCAGTATCGTACGAGAATTTTTGCAGGGTTTATCCATTCAACCTGGGCCGGGTAAATTGGAAGAAAATTACCGGGAAGGGGTGGCTTTATTTAATAATAAGAAATATGAAGACGCCTTGGAGGCATTTAACAAGGTGCAGGAAGTAAATGCGGAGTATCCCTACGTTCAGGATTACGTTAATCAGGCTAATGCAGCCTTGAAGAAGGAGAAATGACATGAAGAATTCTTTAGAAGAGTTATATCAGCGGATGCTGCCTGAGGCGGTTAAGGGTAAGGCCTTGCTGCCTCAAGATGCGGATGAGCATCAGCTGGACTGCCTGCTGCACCCGGAGAAGCACCCCCTGGTCATCAGGACCGGAGCCTGTGCCTGTTCCCCGGAGAAACAGAAGGGCTGTGCGGCAAGCTGCGATTTTAATGCCATTATTCCCGGAGAGGCGGGCCAGGGCATCGTCATTGATGATAGCAAATGCGTGGGCTGCTATAAATGCATCGACGCCTGCAAGGCGCAGAAGCTGACGGCCAGCAAGGATATCTTAGCCGTGCTGGAGACTTTGCGGACCTACGATGGACCGGTTTACGCTCTGGTGGCGCCGGCGGTAGCCGGTCAGTTCGGTCCTGAGGTTACCAATGGCAAGCTGCGTACGGCCTTGAAGAACATGGGCTTTGCCGGCATGATCGAGGTGGCCATCTTTGCTGATATCCTGACCTTAAAAGAAGCCCTGGAGTTTGACAAGAATATTAACAGCGAGGAAGCTTATCAGCTGACCAGCTGCTGCTGTCCCATGTGGATTGCGATGATTAAGAAGCTTTATCATCAGCTGCTGCCTAATGTGCCGGGAACCGTGTCGCCTATGATTGCCGGCGGCCGGACGGTGAAGGCGCTGTACCCGAAGGCTAAGACGGTGTTTATCGGACCCTGCCTGGCCAAGAAGGCCGAGCGGCGGGAGCCGGATATTGCTGATGCCATCGATTATGTGCTGACTTATCAGGAGCTGCGGGATGTGTTTGAGGCGCTGGAGGTGAACCTGGCGGGCTTGGAGGAGACGGTGCGGGAACATTCTTCCCAGGCGGGCATCATTTATGCCTTTGCCGGCGGGGTCAGCGAGGCGGTGACCCATACGGTGGAGAAGTTAAATCCTCACCGGACTATCAAGATTAAGACCCGGACCGCAGACGGGGTGCCTCACTGCAAGGCCATGATTAACGATATCCTGGCCGGTAAGCGGGAGGGCAACTTCTTCGAGGGAATGGGCTGCGTGGGCGGCTGCGTAGGCGGGCCTAAGGCTATCATTCCCAGGGAACAGGGCAAGGAGCAGGTGCGGGCCTATGCTGAGCTGTCCCAGTACCAGACTCCTATGGAGAATCCCTATCTGATTGAACTTTTAGGCCGGTTGGGCTTTAAGACCGTGGAGGAGTTCTTGGAGAAGAGCGACATGTACAGCCGCAAGTTTGAATAATTTGCCCTTGATGTGGCAGGGCTTGGCCGCCCTGCCGCCAAATAATAAAACCTGCTTAACGGTTTCCTTTAAATAGGAAGGGTTGCTCCTGGGCAACCCGTTAAGCAGGTTTTAGCTTTTTTAAGGCAGTTTTGTTTTAGGCCAGGCTGCGCAGGTATTCCTGACAGGCCTGTCCTACGCTGCGGTAGAGTTTTTCTTTATGGGAACAAAGTTTGTTTACGTCGCCGGCGTTTAGGTGCCGGGGCACTAAAACTTTTTTCAAGCGGGGGCTGGCTAAGAGCGCCTCCGCTTCTTTTTTTAGGGTTAGCAGGTCTTGCGCTGTCAGGTCTGGATTTTTATCTTTGGCCTGGGACGTCAGTTCGTAAGATGAAAGGTCGGGCTGGTCATTTTTACCAGGCGCCTTTTGCCCGCCCGGCTCCAGACAGGTAAGTTCTGCTTTTGCTAAGAGGCTGATTTTCGTCAGCAGGAACTTCAGGCAGCGGTTGGGCGGCGTGTCTGTGTCCTTATAATTTTCGGCGGTAACGAAAATCGTGCCATCGTTAAGGCCGGAGGAGATGCGGGCCTGGAAGGTCTTGGTCCAGTTCACGGTACCGGAGATGCCCTGCCGGGTGACCTGGTACTGGCGGTAGGTATTGGTGGAAAGCCGGCGCAAAAGGGCATTGATGTCCCTGGTAAGGTGGCGTTCCCGGCAAAGTTTAAGAAAGGCCATCCGGTCAAGGACCGGTGGCTCTGAAGTCTGCTGCTCGCTGCCTTTGCGTTTGAAGTCCAGAGGGTAGCTTTGGTTAATCCTTTTCATATCAATCATGAGGTTTGTACCCGGTGGCACCGTAGATGCTGTCCCTGATAATTTGCCGCTGCACCTGGTCCAGGCAGCTGCCGGCCGTGTTATACAGGGTTTGGGCCGCTTCGTCCTCCACTCCTTGGAGCTGGGGCACTACAAAGATGCTCAGGGCTTCGGCGTAGCTGCTTTTTACGTCCGGGTCAAAGACATTCTTGGCCTGGATGTAATCAATCATGGACCGGAAGATGGCCGGGCCGATTTCTCTTTGGCCGTCCAGCGCATCCACCAGCTCCTGCAGGTTGGCGGTGATGACGTCCTGCAGGCCGGCCGCCGCGGCCCAGAGGGCAATGCCTGCTTTAAAGTTCACAGGCAGGCCCAGCCGGATGATGGCGAAACGGCGCATGAAGGCGTAGGACATGTCAAATAAAGAATCCTTGTCGTACTCATTCATGGTGGCAATCATCCGCCAGTCGGGCGGGCAGGTGTAATTGTCGGCGGTGGAAAGCTCGTTGGACATTTTGATTTCGATGCGGCTGTTGGACAGGGTGTTGCGGAAGGACAAGAGGACGCTGCCGCCGGATAAAACCGTGAACAGCTGGCCGATAGCCTTGTCGATGGGCGCCCGGTTGATTTCATCTACGATGATCCAGCGTCTATTCAGCATGCTTTGCAGGATGATGCCCGGTTCAAAGGTCAGGGCGTTGGTGTTGTGGGTGCTTTTGGATAAATCAGGCATATAGCCGCCCACCGTGTCAAAGGTGGTCCAGTCCGCGGTGGCTGTGCTCAGCATGGGGTCCACTCCCTGGGCCGCCTTACAGACGGCGCTGGCCAGGGTGGTTTTGCCGGTGCCGGGCGGCCCGCTGAGGATGACGTGGCTGCCGCTGTTTAAAGCGGCGCTGAGCTGGCCCAGAATCCGGTCGTCAATGAGAAAATCCTGCGCCAGCTGCTCCCGGATTTTAGCCGGGGTCAGGCTGACGGTGGCGTTGCCTTTGGCGGTGGCGACAGGGCTGGCAGGAGTGTTTTCGGTCAAAAAAGTGGAAAAATCCATAAGCTTCGTCCTCTCTCAACTAATTGGTCAAACTTAAATACAAGCTTCTTAAGTACAAGTTTCTTAAGTACAAGCTTCTTAAGTACAAGCTTCTTAAGCACAAGCTCCTTAAGCACAAGCTTCTTAAGTGCAACCTTCTTAAATACAACCATCTAAAACCTAAGTTTCTTCAACCTAACCTTTCCAGTCTTCATTATAACATAAATCTTCCTCCGGCAGGGTATCAAAATAAGTACCTCTTGCATTACCAACGTCTGATAATTAATTCTCTCGAGCTCCTCTTAGTTTAATCCTTTATAAGACTATTTTATATCCTAGCGGGCAGGTTCGTAATAAGAAAGCACTTACATGGAAAGAAAAAAACTGCTAATTTTCTTTACAAAGAGCAAGAAGTATGAGATAATGTTAAGGCACCGCTGTTTTACCGGTGCAGCCAAAAAGAGCGGCCTCAGCCGCAGGAGAGAAAGGGTGTTTAAATGGAAGACACAAAAAGGATTAGGATGGAAGGGCTGCTTAGGGCGGCCTCGGAGGGAGATTTAAAAGCTTTGCGGGCAATCTCCTGGCATTACCGACGAACCATCATGCAGGTGGCCAACAGTCCCAGCTTTAGAGCCGTTCTGGGCGAGCAGGAAGCCCGGGTCAGGGCCGTGCAGGCTTTTTTGAATTATGTGCTGGGCCGGCGCTATCATAATTTTAATCAAGTATCTAAATCGCTTAAACATCATTTGAAAGACGTTCTCCTGGCAGCCGCGAGTAAAAACGGCAGGGATCCCACTGCAGTTAGGGGCGGCTTCGAGGAGAGCGGATTATTGGGAACAGATTGCGGGGAAGAATGGGATAAGAAAAGCGTCTGCCAGTCCTCCGCCAGCGGCCGGTCCGGCTTGGAGCAGGTGGCGTATGAGCGCCTGATGCTGTCCCGGCATAGATTTTTGGTCCAGCGTCTGCGGGAAAGCTCGGAGAAATTTGCCGTCAAGGGGGAGGACTAGGCGGTGGTTTAGAAAAAATGAATAGGTAAGTTTAGCCGGTTCCTTCCAGGCTAAAGCAGCTAAGCTTAGCTAGAACGTCTTAAGCTAATAAATCCGTAAGCTGTGGCAAAATCAGCGGCCGGTCCCGATTTAACTCAGGACCGGCCGCTGATTAACCTTTAGGGGAGGGAGCTGATTTTACTTAGCAGACGAGGTACCAGAAGTATTAGTACCGCTGCCTGCTGCATCCGGAGGCATTACCGGGCCGGGACCCAGGGGCAGGCGTCCGTTGCCGTAGCCGCGGCCCATCTGGTTCTTGTGCTCGTTCTTCCAGGCTTCTCTTTCAGCCGGGGTCATCTTTTCCCATTTGGCCTTAAATTCTGTCCGGCGTTTTTCCCTGGCTGCATCTTGCTCCAGGAAGGTCCGCTTTTCGGCGGAGCTCATATTCTTAGTACGCTTTTTTATCCATTTCTCGTGTTCTTTTTGATGGAATGCTTCTCTTTGGGCCGGGGTCATCTTGGCCAGTTTCTCTCTAAGCTCGGCCATTTTTTTATCTCGCTGGGCCATTTCCTGCGCAAATTTTTCCTTCTGCTCCGGGGTCAGATTGCTCATCTGGGTCTGGCGTACTTCATTCACAAACTGCTCATGGGCGTTGCGGCGCTCTTCCGTGTTCATATTAGACCAGTTGGCAAAAATTTCTTTGCGGCGGGCATCCAGCTTTTCCTTTTGGGCCGGCGTCAGCTTCGGCATTTGGAATTTTCCGTTTTCCATCATCTCCGGAGGCGGCAGGGCAGGACCATGTCCCATGGGAGGCAGGGGCTCTTCCTGATGGATGGCGGTTTTCTCGCTGCCTGGGGCTGTGGTCTTAGCTTCATCCGCCAGAGCGGTAGAGGTCATAAAGGCTGCCGCCAGACAGGCGATAGCCAGGGTTTTCTCTAAACTACGTTTCATAATTTATCACTCCTTTGCCGTCAGTTCTAAATCTTGTTTTTCGTGCATTTATTATAGCTTATTTTAACGGGTTTGTCTTGGTACGATTACATAGTAGCCAATTTATATGGCAAAAAAATGTCTTTTTTTATGCAAGTTTGTAAATTTTTACTGCCTTCGGGTACTTAACTTTAAGCGTTGAATGTTATATAATTTACGTATATAGTAGGAATTATTAGCCAGGCGGCTTGTTCCTGTCTTGTAAGGGGCGGGGAACTTTTCGTCACGGGCGGTTAAACAGGGGGTTCACATGGGAAAACTATTAATCGTGGATGATAATGCGCAAATAACTGACATTCTGGCTAACTATGCCGCTAAAGAAGGCTGGAGCGCTCTGGTGGCCGCTGACGGTGAGGCTGCGCTGCGCCTGTTTAAGGACAACGAAGCCGATATTATGATGATTCTTTTGGACGTGATGATGCCTAAGAAGGACGGTTTTGAGGTCTGCCGGGAAATCCGCAAGGTTTCCATGGTGCCGATTATCATGATTACCGCCAGGGGAGAGGATTTTGAACGGATCATGGGCCTGGACATCGGGGCGGATGACTACATCTTGAAGCCCTTTAGCGCCGGGGAAGTCATGGCCCGGGTGCGGGCCATCCTGCGCCGGATCCATCCTCAGGCTGAAGCCGGAGAAAATGATAAGGTGCTGCGTATTTCTAATCTGACCGTGGATATTGATAATTATATCGTGACCATTGATGGACAGGAGGTGGCTTTGACCAAGCGGGAAAAGGAACTGCTGTATACCCTGGCGGGCAACCGCAAGAAGGTCTTTTCCCGGGATAATCTGCTGGATAGCCTTTGGGGTTATGATTATTACGGCGACAGCCGCACGGTGGACTCGCATATAAAAAGGCTCCGGGCCAAACTGGATGCCTTTGAGCATCCGGACTGGGAGGTCAAGACCATCTGGGGCGTAGGTTATCGCTTTGAAGCCAAAGAGTAAGCTCTAGGCTAATAACTGAAGCTGAGACTAAGGAGAAAAGCTTGAGCTTAAGCGGTAGAAATGCTTCAAGCTAAGCCGTGACTGAGGGTCAAGATTCTCGATCATGGCTGGAACTGCCTGATCAGGAATAAGGCAGGACGGGGTGAGAAGATGTTTAAGAATAGGATTGCCTGGAAATTAGCAGGTTATTTCGCGGCGGCTATTTTAGTCTTTGCCGTAGTTTTGGGGGTAACTTTTGGCCATTTCTTCCATAATAATACCATTGACCGGACTAAACGGGAACTGCAGGCCAGGGCGGAAAAGGTTTCCGCCATCCTGGGCGATAACTATGACCGGCAGGTGGAAAGAGGCATTGTCGGTCTGGGCTTTTCCAGCCGGCGTCTTATTGCTTATGTAAATACCATCACCATGGATGATGTGTGGATTGCCGACCCGCAGCAGAACGTGGAGATGAGGAACCATTTGCCTGCTAACGGGGAGCTGGATTTGCCGGCGCCTACTTTTAAAATCGAGGTACATACCGGGCCTCAGGGCCGGGACCTGCCTCCGGTGGTGACCGGGGTGACTACGGTGGGGGACTTGCCGGCACAGACCCGGGAGCTGATTAAGAATGCCTTCAAGGGTAAAAGCCAGGTAGAGGAAAGCTTTGACCGGCGCCTGAAAGAGGTCATGGTGGAGGCGGCGGTACCTATTTATGAAAAAAATGGCGGGATTGCGGCGGTACTGGTGCTGCGTACCCCGATGATCGGTCTGCGTCAGAGCTGGGAAAGCGGTCTTAATATCCTGCTGATTTCCAGCCTGACGGCGCTGCTTCTGGCTTTGGTGGTGGCCGGCATTCTGTCTTTGAAGTTTACCCGGCCCCTTAATAAAATTAAGGAAACTGCGCTGCGTTTGTCAGATAAGGATTATACGGCCCGTTCCTACGTGACCCAGAAAGATGAGGTAGGAGAGCTGGCGGTGACGGTGGACGGACTGGCCGGACGCCTGCAGACGGCGGATGTGGAGAGCAGCAAGCTGGATAAGCTGCGCCGGGATTTCATCGCCAACGTGTCCCATGAGCTTCGGACGCCGGTTACGGTGCTGCGGGGAAGTTTGGAGGCTTTGCGGGATAAGGTGGTGGAGAAGCCCGAGGATGTGGAGCGCTACCATGACACCATGTATAAGGAAACTTTATTTCTTCAACGCCTGATAAATGATTTGCTGGACCTGTCCCGGCTACAGAACGCGGACTTCCAGATTGAGAAGGCGCCGGTGAACCTGTGCGAGATTGTGCAGGAGGCTGCCCGCAGTGGCAGGCATTTGGGCCATGCCAAGCAGATTGAAGTAACTTGTGAGCTGGATACGCCGGTGTATCGCCTGATTGGCGATTTCGGCCGGCTGAACCAGATGCTTTTGATCTTTATCGATAATGCGGTAAAATTTTCGCCGGAAGGCAGCCGGATTGAGCTGCAGCTTAAGGCCCGGCGGCTGACCGTGACCGATCACGGCTGCGGTATTAAAAAGGAAGATTTGCAGTACGTGTTTGACCGGTTTTACAAGACCCGGGTGGAAAAGAACAAGTCCGGCAGCGGTTTGGGACTGGCTATTGCCCGGGAAATAGCGGAGCGTCACGGCATTATCCTAACCATGCGCAGCGTGCAGGGGCAGGGCACTGTCGTGGAGATGCAGCTGCCGTCTCCGGCACCGGAAGTTAAGCCTGCCGAAGCCCCCAAGGATGTAAAACCGGCATAAAGGAGAATAGTATGTATAATTGTGCCCGTAAGAACGTTATCATTACCGGCGGCACCAGCGGTATCGGCCTGGCTACGGCTAAGCTGCTTTTGGCCGACGGGGCTTCAGTGGCGGTCATCGGCCGGAGCCGGGAGCATTTTGAAGCGGTAAAGTCCCAGCTGTCCCGGGCCTGGCAGAGAAATGCCCTGGCCCCTACCGGCTGCGAGCGGGTGATGACCGAGCCTTTTACTTTTTTGGCCGGCGATTTAGCCAGGGGGGAAGATTGCCTCCGTCTGGCCGCAGCAGCGGTCCGCTTTTTTGGCGGCGAACCGGGTGCCGCCCTGACGGGAGAGGGGAGCAAGCTCACTGGGCCCCAAGCCGCTATGGTTCCGGTGGTGGATATTTTGATTAACTGCGCCGGGATATACCGGGAGCTGAGCCTGGCTCAGACCGATGAAGCGGCCTATGATACGCTCTTTGCTACTAACGTGAAGGGCTTGTTCTTTTTAACCAGGGCCTTAGAGCCTTACCTGCGCTCCGGCGGTTCCATCGTTAACGTGGCCTCGGATGCCGGTCTCAGCGGCAACTACGGCTGCGCTGCCTATTGCGCTTCCAAGGGGGCGGTGGTGGCCTTGACCCGGGCCTGGGCCTTGGATTTTGCCCCCAGGCTGCGGGTAAACTGCGTCTGCCCCGGCGATGTGGATACGCCTCTGGTGGAGCGGCAGCTGGTTGAAGCGGCCGGCAGCTATACCAAAGAGCAGATGGGAGAGGTTTATCCCCTGGGACGCATCGGCCGCGCTCAGGAAGTGGCTCATGTGATTTGCGCGGTAGCCTCGTCCTTAAATAGCTTTATGACCGGGGCCATTATCCCGGTGGATGGAGGTTTGACCGCTAAGTAATAAGGCAGCAGGGGACCGCGAGGGTTAACCAACCTGTCCGTTAAATGTTCCCCGGTTCCACCGCAAGCTCTGGCGGCACCAAAAGTGCAAAAAAATGTGAAAATTGCGAATTTAAGGCATATAGTATAGCTGAATAGGGCAAACCCCAGGCAGATGTGACAAAAGTGTGAAGATATTTTGTAAAGGCTTTCAATTGTGTTAAAAAAATTACATATTTGGAAAATTTATGGCTACCATAAAAAGAAGGAATATTAACCAGGGCTGTCGAATACGTTCGTGTTAGTCTTGTTTATTATCCTAGGTTTGCATGAGAACCAATTTTAGTAGTTGCCCGGTTTAACTTTTTTAATGTTTATTTTAGTCTTCTTTATTTACAAAATGGTCCTGTAACTTTTAAAAAAAGGTGGTGAGATCTTTGTCAATGTTGGAAGATATCAAGGCAGCGGAAGCGGCAGCAGTAGACGCCAGGAAAGATGCTACGGTTTCGGCCCGAAACTTGCTGCACGACAGCGAGGTTAAGGCTAATAACCAGGCTAAGACGATTATTGGTACAGCCAGAGAGGCGGCCAAGGCGGCTATTAGCGATGCTGATGCCAAGGCCCGTCAAAAAGCCCAGGCTTTAATGGAACAAAGGGCCGGCGAGGAAAGAAATAGTGCCGAGAAGGCGCGTCAACAGCTGCCTAAAGCAGTTGCTTATATCGTAGAAAAGGTTGTGATTTAGCGATGCTGGTATCCATGAAAAAGGTGAACTTGTTCGCCATGAAGGAAGACCGCGACGCTATTCTCCGGGCCCTGCAAAAGACGGGGGAAGTAATGCTGATTCCGGCGGCGGAGGAAAAAGCTCTGCCGGGAGCGGCGGAGGCAGCTGATGAAGCCCAAAGGGCTTCGGAGGCCATTACTTTCCTGGACGCTCACACGGAAGGCAAGAAACCTATGTTTGAGCCGCTGAAGGCGGTTCCTTATGAAGGCTTCCGGGAAGTTTCGACCCAGGCGAAGGAGCTGACCCTGCAGGTGGAAAACCTGTCGGGACAGATTGCTTCTCTCCGCAATGAGGCCGAGACCATGCGGGTCCAGGTGGAGAAGTTGGCGCCCTGGCTTTCTTTGGAAATTCCCATTGAAGAGCTTAAAGCAACCGAGAACACGGAAATCTTTGCCGGTTATGTGGCAGAAGACGCCGCTGAGGAGTTAAAGTCCGAACTGGCCAAGCACGTGTGCGAGGTGGTTCCTTTCGGGGTGGCGCCGGAAGGACAGGCTATGATGGTCGTCGCTTATAAAGCCGACGCGGCAGAGGTAAAACATCTGCTGAAGAGTTTTGATTTTACCGATTTTGTCTTTCCCAAGCGTACCGGTACGGCCGCCCAGGTGGCCAAGGATTTAACCGCCGCCGCTCAGGATAAGGATAAGCTGGCGGACGAACTGGAGGCAGAAGCCAAAAAGGTGTCGGCCCGCAAAGACGAGCTCCATGTTTATTACGATCAGATGACGGCCGCTAAGGAGCGGATGGCTTCCGGCGGACAGGAAACAGAAAAGACTTTCCATATTTCCGGCTGGTGCCGGGCTGACCGTACCCAGGTAGTAAAAGATGCGGTAGATGAAGTGACTGAGATTTACGATTTGCAGTTTGCGGATCCGGCGGAGGACGAAGTAGCGCCGACGGTGCTGGAGAATAACAAGTTAGTCGCTCCTTATGAGGCGGTTACCGATATGTATTCCCGTCCGGCCACCGGGGCCTTTGACCCGAACCCGATCCTGGCTCCTTTCTTCTGCTGTTTCTTCGGTATGATGGTTTCTGATGCCGGGTATGGCGTCGTCTTAACCATCGTCATGTATCTGTTCTGCAAGATTGTTAAACCCAGAGATTTTATGGCTAAACTAAGCCTGATCCTTCTGATGGGCGGTCTCAGCACCGTCTTCTGGGGCGCAGCTTTCGGCGGCTGGTTCGGTTTGACCTGGCACCCCTTCATGTTTGAACCCATGAGGGAGCCCTTGAAGATGCTGGCGCTCTGCTTCTCTTTAGGTGCGGCCCATCTGGCTTTGGGCATGCTGGTCAAGATTTACGTGGAGACCAAGCGGGGCAACGGCCTGGCGGTTTTCCTGGACGTGGCTTCCTGGCTTTTCCTGTTTTTCGGCCTTTTGATTTGGGTAGGTTTTGATGTAATCTTCGGCAAGTATCTGGCTATTGCCTTTGCCGTGCTCATCGTGCTTACCGGCGGCCGGGCCAAGAAGGGCCTCTTTAGCAAGCTGTTCAGTGGTTTGTTGACTTTGTACGGCATTTCCAGTTATGTCAGCGATGTGCTCAGTTATTCCCGTTTGTTTGCCTTAGGCCTGGCTACCGGCGTAATCGCCATGCTGCTTAACACCGTAGGCGAACTGATGTGGAACGCCGGCATCATAGGTATCCCCATCGCCATTGTCTTTTTGCTTGGCGGACATATCTTCAACATTGTCATCAATGTTATGGGCGCTTATGTACACTCCAGCCGTCTGCAGTACATCGAGTTCTTCGGTAAGTTCTACGAGAGCGGCGGCCGGGCTTTTGTGCCTCTGTCCCTCAGAACAAAATATACCCAGGTCACCAAGTAAGAGCGTTTTCTGGTTAGTAAGCCCATTAAACTAATTGAACCATTAGATCCATAAAATTTGGGATAAATTTAAGGAGGAATTAGATTATGATAACTTTAGGTACAGCATTAGCATTTGGTGGCGCGGCTATCGCCGCTGGTTTCTCTGGTTGCGGTTCCGCACTGGGCGTTGGCGTTGCTGGTGAAGCGGCTGCCGGCGTTATGAGCGACGATCCGGATAAGTTTGGTAACGTGCTGGTGCTGCAGGCTCTGCCTGGTACCCAGGGTATTTACGGTTTGTTGATTGCCTTTATTATTCTGTTGAACATCGGCGCTATCAGCGGCGATGTAAAGGAGCTGACCACCAACCAGGGCTGGGCCATGCTGTTCGCCGGCTTCCCGGTAGGTTTCGTTGGTTTCTTGTCCGGCTGGGCTCAGGGCAAATGCGCCGCTGCCGGTATCGTGCTTACTGGTAAACGTGTGGAAGAAACTGGTAAAGGCTTAACCTTTGCCGCCATGGTTGAAACCTACGCCGTATTGTCCCTGCTGACTTCCTTCCTGATGGTTAACGGCATTAAGTTATAATTGATACGAATGCTTAAGACATTGATAGGAGGTAAGTTCAGTGGCAATCAATAAAATTATTGACAAGATAAATCAAGAAACTGCCGCCGAAGTTGCTGCCATGATGAGTGAGGCTCAGAAAAAGGCTGATGTCAATGCTGCTAAGATTGTAGCGGCAGCTAAGGCCAAGGTCAAGGAGATTGAGGAGCAGGCTAAGCTGGATGCGGACGAGGTGTCCCGCCGCCAGGTCCTGATCGCTGAGCTGGAATCACGCAAAGCTGCGCTGAACGTACAGCGTGAAGTTTTGGAGCAGGCTTTTACCGAGGCTGAGAAGAAACTCCAGCAGCTGCCGGCTGACCAGTGGGAAAAACTGATCACCAAGCTGATACTGGAAGGCAGTCAGACTGGAACTGAGAAGCTCCTGGTGCCTGCGGCGGATAAGCCCAGGTACGAGCAGGGCTTTTTGACCAAATTGAACCAGGCTTTGACTGCGGCCGGTAAACCCGGCAAGCTGACTCTGAGTCCGGAAGCTGGCAAGTTTAACGGTGGGGTTGTTTTAGAAGGGGCGGACAGTGATTATGACGGTTCCTTCCCCACGCTTTTGAAAATTTTTAGAAGCAAGTATGAGCATGACGTTGCTGAAATCCTCTTTCGAGCGGAGGTGAAGTAATATGCCACAGGCAAGTTATCCTTTTGCCGTGGCCCGGGTCAGCGCTTTATCGACTAAGCTCCTGACCAGTGCCCAGCTGAGGCATATTGCGGATGCTGCTACCGAAGAGGAAGCCTGGAATCTCTTAATAGAAACCGGTTACGGCGGAGCTCAGGCTGGCGCAGAACCGCCTCAGCTCAAAGATATTGATTATTTCATTCGCTCTCAGCAGCAGTTTACCCGCCGGGAGGTCTGGGACCTTACTCCGGATCCGGAGCGGACCAAGCTTTTCCTGGTGCAGGTGGACGTGCATAACCTGAAGGCTCTGCTTAAGGCCAGACTGCTGGAAATCCCGGTGCCGGATATTCTGCGCACCGGTGGCATCCTGCCGGTGGAGCTTTTAGCCGACGCGGTGAAGAATCATAATTACAACCAGCTGCCGGATGCTTTCAAGAAGGTTATGATCGAGGTGGAGCAGGATTTGCAGCGGGAGGTTGATCCGCTCTTGTTCAGCGCTAAGATTGACGGAGCTGCCTTTACGTTCATTAACGATACGTTAAACGCCCTGGAAGATCATTCCTTCGTGCGTGCTTACTTTTCTCTGTATGCTGATTTTCAGAATACCCGCACTCTGATCCGTGCCCGTTTCCTCCACTGGGATGTGGATAAGATCCGCTACATGCTTCTGGACGGCGGCGAGATGGATAAAAGGATTTTCCTGGATGCGATCGGTACTCCCTTAGATCAGCTCAGCGGTAAGTTGAACCATGGGTCCAACGGTCTTCTCATCGCCCAGACCATTGATGACTACAACAGCGATATTCACCGGGCCATCCTCAGAAAGAAGATGGAGTCGGCTCTCCTGGATGTTATCCGCAACGCGGCTAATGAAAGCTTCGGGTTAGGCAAGATTATTGCTTACCTGTTCAGCCGCAATACGGAAGCCAGGGCGCTGCGGGTTATCTTTGGAGCTAAACACAGTGGTACCGAGCCGGAGATTCCGGAAATCTTGAATAATTAGGAGGAGGGCACTTATGGACAAAAGAAGAATTGCCGTGATCGGTGACCCGAACTCCGTGATGATTTTCAAAGCAATCGGCCTTGATGTTTGTTACGAAGAGAAGGCAGAAGAAATCGAAAAACGTATTCATGAGCTGGCCAAAAAGGGTTATGCCGCAATTTATATTACGGAAGACGCCGCGGCGCTGGCTAAGGACGCGATTGATTACTACGCTACCGCCACCTTCCCTGCCATCATCCCTATCCCTTCCAGTACTGGAAGCCTGGGTCTGGGTATGAAGCAGGTTAAGAAGAACGTAGAAAAAGCGGTAGGCGCAGACATTCTATTCAAGGAAGGGTAGGTACGTGGCACATGAGTGGAAGAATAGTAAAAGTATCCGGTCCTTTGATCGTTGCTGAAGGTATGGCCGACGTCGAGATGTACGACGTGGTCCGCGTTTCCGACAAAGGTCTAACCGGTGAAGTAATTGAGCTTAGAGGCGATAAGGCTTCTATCCAGGTCTACGAAGAAACAGCCGGCCTTGGCCCTGGCGAGCCGGTAGAGTCTACCGGTTCCCCGATGTGCGTGGAGCTGGCTCCTGGTTTGATTGAAAGTATTTTCGATGGTATTCAGCGTCCTTTGGACGTGATCCGCAAGGCGGCCGGGGATCGTATTACCCGCGGCCTGCATATTGATAAGTTAAATCATAGTAAGAAATGGGCCATGACCCCGGTAGCCAGGATTGGCGACAAGGTCGTGGGCGGCGATGTGATCGGTACCGTACAGGAAACTCCGGCGGTGCTCCATAAGATTATGGTTCCTCCTAACAAGGAAGGTACCGTGACCTGGATTACCAGCGAGAAAGTTAATATTACCGAACCCTGCTTTAAACTTAAGGCAGAAGACGGCACCGAGACTACCTATCCGATGCTGCAGACCTGGCCTGTACGCCGGGCCCGTCCTTATGTAGAGAAACTGCCTCCGGAAGAACCCATGGTAACCGGTCAGCGTGTCGTTGATACTCTGTTCCCCATTGCCAAGGGCGGCGTGGCTGCCGTGCCTGGTCCTTTCGGCAGCGGCAAGACGGTTATTCAGCATCAGTTGGCTAAATGGGCTGATGCGGACATCATCGTGTACGTTGGCTGCGGCGAGCGCGGTAACGAGATGACCGATGTACTGATGGAGTTCCCGGAATTAAAGGATCCCCGTACCAACCTGCCTCTGATGAAACGTACCGTGCTGATCGCCAATACTTCTGATATGCCGGTAGCAGCCCGTGAAGCTTCTATTTATACCGGTATCACCATTGCCGAGTATTTCCGTGATATGGGCTATAAGGTCGCCATCATGGCCGACTCCACTTCCCGCTGGGCCGAGGCCTTGCGTGAGATGAGCTCCCGTCTGGAAGAAATGCCTGGCGAAGAAGGTTACCCGGCTTATCTGGCCAGCCGTATCGCCGAGTTCTATGAACGCGCCGGCATCGTTAGATGCATCGGCAGCGATAAGACCAGAGAGGGCGCGGTTTCCGCCATCGGTGCCGTTTCGCCTCCTGGCGGCGATATTTCCGAGCCTGTATCCCAGGCTACCCTGCGTATTGTTAAGGTGTTCTGGTGCCTGTCGGCCCAGCTGGCTTATGCCCGTCATTTCCCGGCTATCGACTGGCTGCAGAGCTACTCTTTGTACAGCGACCGCCTGCGTAAGTACTTTAACTCCGCTATCGCTCCGGATTGGTCCGCTTTGGTCGAGAAGACCATGCGTATCCTGCAGGAAGAAGCCGAGCTAAACGAAATCGTCCGTCTGGTCGGCCTGGACGCTTTAGCCTTTAAAGATCGTATCACCATGGAAACGGCTCGTTCTATCCGCGAAGATTATCTGCATCAGAACTCCTTCCATGAAATTGATACTTACACCTCCCTGGAAAAACAGTATGCCATGCTCAAGACGATTATTACCTGGAATGACAAGGCTCAGGAAGCCCTGCTGGCTCATGTTCATCTGGATAAGATCATTGATATGCCTATCCGTGAGCAGATCGGCCGTATGCGTTATATCGTTGAGACCGAGCGCAAGGAAAAATTCGAAGCTCTTTCCAAGGAGCTGGATGCTGAATTTGCTGGTTTAACTGAAGGAGGTGCCGAATAATGCTTAAGGATTACAAGACGATCCGCGAGGTTGTTGGCCCTTTGATGCTCGTTGATCATGTGGATGGCGTTAAGTATGATGAGCTGGTGGAGATTCGCCAGGCTACAGGCGAGCTGCGCAGCGGCAAGGTTTTGACCGTTGACGGCGATAAGGCCCTGGTACAGCTGTTTGAAAGCTCCAACGGCCTGAAGATTTCTGATGCCAAGGCCCGTTTCCTGGGCCACGGCATTCAGCTGGGCGTTTCCCCGTCTATGATGGGCCGTGTGTTTGATGGCATGGGTCGTCCTAAGGACGGCGGCGCCGAGATTATTCCTGATGAATACCTGGATATTAACGGCGTGCCCATGAATCCGGCTGCCCGTGACTATCCGGCCGAGTTTATTCAAACCGGTGTCAGCGCCATCGACGGCCTGAACACCCTGGTCCGCGGCCAGAAGCTGCCGGTGTTCTCCGGCTCCGGTTTGCCTCATGCCCAGCTGGCGGCTCAGATTGCCCGTCAGGCTCGTGTACGCGGTACCGGTGAAGGCTTCGCCGTTGTGTTCGCTGCCGTTGGTATTACCTTCGAAGAAGCGGATTTCTTCATGAACGACTTCCGTCGTACCGGCGCCCTGGAGCGTGCGGTTATGTTCATCAACCTGGCTAACGACCCGGCCGTTGAACGTATTTCCACTCCGCGTATGGCGATTACCGCCGCCGAGTACCTGGCCTTTGAGCAGAACATGCACGTACTGGTAATTATCACCGATATTACCAACTACGCCGATGCCCTGCGTGAAATCTCCGCCGCCCGTAAGGAAGTCCCCGGCCGGCGTGGTTATCCTGGCTATCTGTACACCGACCTGGCTACCATGTACGAACGGGCCGGCCGTATCAAGGACAAGAAGGGTTCCATCACCATGATTCCTATCCTGTCCATGCCTGAAGATGACAAGACCCATCCGATTCCTGACCTGACCGGGTATATCACCGAAGGCCAGATCATCCTGTCCCGTGAGCTGTACCGCAAAGGTATCACTCCTCCTATCGATGTTCTGCCTTCCCTGTCCCGTCTGAAGGATAAAGGTATCGGCAGCGGCAAGACCCGTGAGGATCATGCCGATACCATGAACCAGCTGTTCGCGGCTTATGCCCGCGGCAAGCAGTGCAAAGAACTGGCCACCATCTTAGGTGATGCGGCTTTGTCTGCTGTTGATAAGAAATATGCTAAGTTTGCCGACGCCTTTGAAAATGAGTATGTATCTCAGGGCTACGAAACCAACCGCAGCATTGAGGATACTCTGAACCTGGGCTGGAAGCTCTTAGGTATACTGCCGCGCGCTGAACTGAAACGTATTCGTGATGCTTATCTGGATAAGTACTATAAACCGGCGCCCACTGACGAAACAGAGGGGGAATAGTTCATGGCTACCATTAACCCGACACGAATGGAGCTGTCCCGCCTCAAGAAGCGTTTAGCCACCGCGGTCCGCGGCCATAAGCTGTTAAAGGATAAACGCGATGAGATGGTGCGGCAGTTTATGCTTTACATTCGTCGCAACTATGCCCTGCGTCAGGAAGTAGAAAAGAACCTGGGGGATGTGACCAAGCGGTTCGCCCTGGCCAAAGGCCTTATGGGAACCCTGTCCATTTCAGAGGCTCTGCTCTATCCTGCCCGTCCGGCGATTTATGATCTGGGCACCCACAACGTGATGAGCGTGGATGTGCCTACCATTAAATATAGTGGTACGGACGATGGCGGCGCGGATATCCCGTATTCCTTCACCTACACCTCCAGCGCTCTGGACAGCGCGGTAACGGAGCTTTCCGGCGTGCTGCCCCAGCTTTTGGAGCTGGCCGAGGTGGAGAAGACTTGTAACATGCTGGCGGCGGAAATCGAAAAGACCCGGCGCCGTGTTAACGCTCTGGAGTACGTTATGATTCCCGAGATGCAGACCAATATCAAATTCATTACCGCCAAGCTGGAAGAAAATGACCGTGCCAGCACGGTTCGTTTGATGAAGGCCAAGGAAATGATGCAGAAACAGCAGCCTGAAAAGAGCAAGCTGGAGATTGATCTGGAAGCCATGGGCAAGGATTTTGAGAAAAAGTTCAATCTGAATAACAAGAGTTAAAGATTAAATTTTAAGACTAGCGCCTAGAGCCGACAGACTAAAGTCGCTAGCCTAAAATTGAAGTTTAAATTTTAAGATTAAGGGCCGCCTGTTCCGGCGGTCCTTTTTTTGTGGTATAATGATTAGAATTACTATTAGAGGAGATTATCAGATGCAGGTTTCTTTTAGACAGGGTGTTCTTATGATTATCGTGGCGGCCGTCCTCTGGGGGACTAGCGGGGTTTGCGGTCAGTATCTGTTTGAGCAGTATCCTACCGATGCCTCCTGGATGATCACGGTGCGACAGCTGGCCGCTGGTGCTTTATTCTTAGGCTGGCTGGTCTTTAAGAAAAAGCATATTTTAGCTATCTGGGGCGTAGGGGGACGGGATATTAAGCGGGGGGATGATGCCCGGGGCAACGCCCGAAACCGTTTTGATCTTTTGTTTTTTACTTATGGAGGCTTGTTAGGAGCTCAGTACGGCTTTTACTATACGATTTCCCTGGCCAACGCGCCTACGGCAACGATTTTGCAGTATACGGCGCCCATCTTTCTGGTCCTGTGGTCGGCCTATAAGCACCGGATCTGGCCGGACGGGCGAGAGATGACGGCAGTGTTTTTGGCCATGCTGGGAGTCTTTTTGATCAGTACCCACGGCCGGCTGGATACGGTGGTTATTTCCCGGGAGGCTCTGTTCTGGGGACTTTTGTCGGCAGTAGCGCTGGCGATTTATACCATTGTGCCGGTGCAGCTTTTGCAAAAATACAGTACCACCCTGGTGATGGGCTGGGGCCAGCTGTTAAGCGGTCTTTTCCTGAGTATCTTTTTTAATCCCCTGGTGTGGGGGACCGGCCGCAGCCTGGAAGCTGCCGCCTGTATCGCTTATATCGTCATCATCGGTACCATCATTCCTTTTTCCTTGTTCCTGCTGGGGGTCAAGGTGGTAGGTCCTACCAAGTCATCGATTATAAGCTGCGCCGAGCCTTTGTCTTCCATCGTGTTCATGGTGCTGCTGTTAGGACATCATCTGGCTCCGCTGGATATGATCGGCATGCTGTGTATCATCGTGACGGTGTTGTTGTTAGCCAGGGGGAAGAAATAGACATCAGTATGGTAAGCAGCGTGAACTTTTAAGATTAATGAGCTTAGCAGGCTGAGTTAATAAATACGTTAGAGGTAATTGATAAGTTGTAGTTAAGTAGTTTTTAAGGGGGCATAATTATGGTCATGCAAAAATTTTCTTATCCTTACGGGCACGGTACACAGTCTTTTGAGCTGGAGACCTCCCGCCTCGTCAAAGAAGTAGAGATGCCGGCAATCACGCCTATGGCGGACGTACCGGCGGGCATCCTGGAGGCCGTTAACCACCCTATCGGCTGTGAGGCGCTGGCTCAGCGGATTAAACCGGGAGATACGGTGACCTTTATCTGCAACGATCCCACCCGGGTGGCCAACAGCTTTGAGTTTATGCCGGTGCTGGTTGACGAGCTGAACCGCTTAGGTGTGCCTGATGCCAACATGGAAATAGTCTTCGCCCTGGGGACCCACCGCCTGATGACTCATGCGGAGATGGTGACCGCCGTGGGCGAGAACGTGGCCTTCCGGCTGAAGATGTATAACAGCGACTGCCGTAAGCAGGCAGATTTTGAATATTTTGGCGAGACCAGCCGGCAGACGCCGGTCTGGATCAATAAACATCTCAACCACCGGGACCATGTGATTATGACTGGTACCATCGTTTACCATTTCTTCAGCGGCTACGGCGGAGGGCGCAAAGCGGTGCTGCCTGGCTGCGCTGCCATGGAGACCGTGCGTCATAACCACAGCTTCCTGATGGACCCCAATTCCGGTCTGGGCCGGACGGTGGGCAATCCGGTGTACGAGGACCAGATGGAGGGCGTGGCTCTCTGGGCTAAAGGCCGCAGTACTTTTCTTTTTAACGTAATTTTAGACGAACACCATCGCTTCCTGAAAATTTTTGCCGGCGATTATGTTAAGGCCCATCAGGAGGCCTGTAAGTTTGTAGATGAAGTTTACGGGGTCAAGGTTCCCCGGCGGGCGGATATCGTTCTGGCCAGCTGCGGCGGCTACCCCAAGGATATTAACGTGTACCAGATGCAGAAGACCATGGATAACGCGGTGCTGGCGGTAAGGCCCGGCGGCGTGGTCATCATCCTGGCCGAGTGCGAGGAGGGGGCCGGCAACCCGGTGCTGCAGGAGACCTGCCGGCGGTTAAAGACCATTGACGCCATTGAGGCGGATCTGCGGGAGCATTTTGTCATCGGCGCCCATAAGGCCTACGCCATCACCAGGCTCATGCGCAAGGCCAGGTTTATCCTGGTTACTGGGCTGGATCCGGCGCTGGCTAAGGATTTATTGTTTGAGGCTGCGGTAAAAACGGTGCCGGAAGCTTTGGCCCTGGCCGAGAAGCTGACTTGTAAGGAGGCCAGCGTGACCTTGATGCCGGCGGGGAGCCTGACGGTGCCTCTTTTGGCTGAGTAAGGTGCAGCTTGCTAATTTGCAGTTGGCGCCTAAAGCTAAGCGGGCCGGAGAATCTGGGCTTTTAGAAGCAGGAAGCAAGGCTTGCAGGAAAGTAATTTCCTAATAAAGTGCAGTAAAATAAGGTACAGTTTTAAAAGGAGACCTGTGCATGGCTACAGAAAAAACTTCGATTTTTGCTAACAGTTTAATTTGGTTTGGCGCTGGAGTTTCCATCGCCGAGATTCTGACGGGGACCCTGCTGGCACCTTTAGGGTTTGCTAAAGGGCTGGCGGCTATCCTGATCGGACACCTGGTGGGCGGGGGCCTGATGTATGCAGCAGGTCTTATTGGCGGTGAAACCGGAAAGAGCGCCATGGAAACAGTTAAGATTTCCTTTGGCTCCCGGGGTTCTCTGCTTTTTTCCAGCTTGAACGTGCTTCAGCTTTTGGGCTGGACCGCCGTGATGATTATCAGCGGCGCGGCGGCAGCTCAGGCCATCTGGGCCTGGGGCAATGGTATCTGGGCGGCGGCCATCGGGGTCTTGATTGCGGTGTGGATCGTGGTGGATATCCGCAACCTGGGCAAGCTTAATCTGGTAACCATGGCGGCCTTGTTTCTTCTGACCGTGGTGCTGAGCACGGTGGTGTTCGGCAGTTCTGCTGCCACCGTGGGCGGTGCGGCAGGGGCGGTTGGTGCTGCTGGAACGGCCGCAGGTACCGCTGAGGCGGCGGCTCCGGCTTTAAGTTTTGGCGGTGCTATTGAGCTGGCGGTGGCTATGCCTTTATCCTGGCTGCCCTTAATCTCGGATTATACCCGTACCGCGGCTGAGCCTAAGAAAGCGGCGGCCTACAGCTGCCTGACCTACGGCCTGGTCAGCTGCTGGATGTACTTGATCGGCATGGGCGCGGCTATCCTGACCGGAGAGAGCGACATTGCCAAGGTCATGCTCCAGGCGGGGCTGGGCTTAAGCGGGATTATCATCGTGCTGTTTTCTACGGTAACCACCACTTTCCTGGATGCTTATTCAGCCGGCATCAGCAGTGAAAGCGTTTCTGCGAAATTAAACGGCAAATACGTGGCGCTGGCCGTTTGCGCCGTGGGGACCCTGATAGCCGTGCTGGCTCCAGGGGCTCAGCTGGAAGAATTCTTATATCTGATCGGCTCGGTGTTTGCTCCGATGACGGCGGTTCTGATTACCGACTATTACTTTTTGAAAGCGGATCATTCCGCAGAGGAGTACAGCTGGCAAAATCTGCTTTTGTGGGCGGTGGGGTTTGGCGTCTACCGGATCTTTTTGAAGCTGGATACGCCGGTGGGCAACACCATCCCCGTTATGATCATCACCGTGCTTTTGTGCCTGGTGGTTAAAAAAGTTTTGGTGCATGCCAAGGCGTAAATAAAAAAACGGTCCGGTAATTTAGGACCGTTTTTTACCTGGTAAGTGTTTTTCAATTTTCTCATTCTCGTTATAATAAAGTGGCATCTCTTTAGGAGCGATATTTCAACTGAGTGTGATGTTAAGGAGTGGGGTCAGATGTTTTTTGATGATATCGGTAAAACTTTAATATATCTGGGCCTTGGCCTGGTAATCTTGGGGCTCATCATCCACTTTGGCGGCAAGTTCGTGGACTTGGGCCACCTGCCTGGGGACTTTAAATGGACCAGCGAAAGCGGGAATACCACTTTTTATTTTCCCTTGGTCAGCTGTATCATCGTCAGCGTGGTGCTGAGCATCCTGGCTAATATTTTCTTTAAATAGAGCTGGAGCAGCTACGACATAATCGTCCTTTTGGTGGTGGTGGTCATGTGGTACACATCCGGCCGCCGGTTGGCTAAAGTGAAAAGCTGCTTGCGGACGCAGTCTACGTAATCCAGGTCGATTTCGGCGGTTATGACCTCCGGCTTATCCGTGGAGGCCCGGGCCAAAATCCTGCCCCAGGGGTCGATGATCATGGCGTTGCCGTTGGCCTGGAAATTAGGCTTGATGCCGCATTGGGCCGGGGCAATCATATAACATTCGTTTTCCAGGGCCCGGGTGCGCAGGAGAATCTCCCAGTGGTCCCGGCCGGTGTTGATGGTAAAGTTGGATGGAGCTAAAAGTACCTGGGCTCCCGCCATGGCCATGAGCCGGTAGATTTCCGGGAAACGGATATCATAGCAGATGGAGAGGCCTAAATGACCTACTTCTACCGTATCCACCGTTACGATTTCGTTGCCGGGGCAGATCCGGTCCGATTCTTTATTGAAGGGGCCGTTGATGATGATTACGTCGAAGGGGTGGAGCTTACGATACTTGGCCACCAGGTTGCCCTCAGGGCTGATCAGCATGGTGGCATTATAAGGCCGGTTGTCCCGGGGCTTAATCTCGTAGATGCTGCCGCCGTGGATCCAAATCCCGTATTTCTTGGCCTGTTCCGCCAGAATCTTAAAGGTGGGGCCGCCGGGGATAGGCTCGGCCTGCTTTAGCTCGTCCCGGCCGATATAGTTCATGGTTTCCGGCAGGGCGATCAGTTTAGCCCCCTTGGCTACCGCTTCTTCGATGCCTTTTACCGCGTTTTGCAGATTCAGTTTTTTGTCATCCTGCGTATCCATCTGGATGGCGGCAGCCATAAACTTGGTCATGATTTGCACCCCTTTGTGTAAAATTTATTCTCCTATTATAATACCCCTAATCCGGGCTAAAAAACAAGAACAATTTCAAAATACGAATTTTTCCTGAGGTTTAAGTTTGCCTCTATTTTAAGACTAAAGGCAGGGAACAGTTTCCCTGCCTTTAAAATTAGCCTGCAAAAGTTTTTTAAAGCGGTGCTGCCTGGCAGGTGCCAGATTAATTAGCCATCATTGCCAAGTTTTTTAGACCCGGGGTCCGAAGCAGTGCAGTGCCTGCAGGGGCTTTTCTTCACTATTGGTCAGGGTGAAACTGCCGGTGCGGGCCGGGATGAAGAACTGGTCGCCCTGTTTGACCGGCAGAATCTTGCCGTGAGCGGTTAAGGTGCCCTCGCCGGCTATAAACACCAGACTGGAGAACACCGGGGGCAGCTTTACTTCCAGCCGTCCAGTCGTTTCCAGCTGATCCATCCGGAAGAAAGGCGTATCCTCATAACGGATCAGGTGGGTAATCAGACCGCCAGGTACCGCCGGTTCCTGTACGGGGCTTAAGAACCAGCGCTTTTGAGCTTCCTTCCTGGGTACGCCTTCATAATGAAAGCAATCAAACATGTGCTCAAAGCCTAAGCCTTGATGGCACATGGCATCAGCAATCTTAAAGCCGGCGGGGGTAGTCCGCTCAATGCGGATGGTATAATCCGTAGGCTCCTGAATCTCTACCAGCCAGCAGCCCAGGCCGATGGCATGGGGTACGCCGCCCTGGATGAGGATGGTGTCGCCGGCCTTTACCTCAAAGCGGTGGAGGGCGCTTAGCATGCCAGGGATATCCTGTTTTTGAAATAATGCTTTCCAATGGGCCCGGGTGATGCCTTCCTTAAAACCTAAATAGATACAGGGCTTTTGCTTGTTAATAGTGCGGCCGCCCAGGATGTGCCAGCACTCAGTTTTGCCGTAAGGGGAGTTAAAGAGCCGCTGAGCCGTGTCCCGGTCCGGATGGACCTGGATAGTCAGACGTTCCCCTGCATCAATTAATTTAATCAAAACACCCAGGTCGGCTTTATAACGTGAGAAATGATCAGCCCCCAGAAAAGCCGACGGGTCGGTCTCAATCACTTCTTTTAAAGAAAGCTCCGGCTGGTCCGCCAGATGGCTCTGGCCTTCTTTAATATCTTCCCGGCCGGCGTTACGGGCTAACACTAATGAAGAGATCCATTCTTCCGGAAAGTGGCTGTCCTCAGGATGAGGACGGCCATAAAAAGTATCCAGCAGCTTGCCGCCCAGGTAAGTACGCCAGGCTCTGCTGCTGGTCAGTTTTAATGGTAGATTAGTAGGAATAATCACGATTGTGCTCCTAAAGGTTTCTTATAGCTTAAATCCGGATAAACAGGCGTATCCGCCTTAAAAGGCTTTAAAGGCTTTTTGGCCTGCAGGGAGGATAGGTAATCATCTTCCAGGGGAGGAAGAGCGGTACGGTTGCGGGTATCGCTGGAAAACAGGTAAGGAAATTTCTTCAGCAAGGTGACCTCGTCCCGGTCCAACTTTTGCAGATGGTACCGGAAGTTATCACTCATAGCCTCGGTATCCCGGGACTGCAGCGCAGTTACGAGTGCGGTGTGCTGCTTGACGTTTTCCTGAACCCGGTCCCGGTCACAGCATAAAATACGCATCCGGCGGTAGTGGCCGCTGGAATTGCGTAAGATCTGCAGGCAATATTCCTTATGGGTAACCTGGTAAAAAAGGCCGTGAAAATCATCATCCAGCTGCATGAAATGACGGGCGTCTATGACCGGTTGTTCCAGGACCAGAGCCTGTTGTCTGATGTTTTCTTCTAGATCCAGGATATCGTAATGGGTATGACAGGCCATAAACTGCTTCATGACCTCTTCTTCCACCGACTGCCGCAGAAAACGTTCCTGATCCACCCGTTGCAGGTCAATCAGGGCAATCATGGTTCCACGCTGGGGCAGAAGGGTAACCAGACCTTCCTGTTCCAGGCGCATCAAAGCGTCCCGGACCGGCGAGCGGCCCAGCTGGAAATGTTCACAGATGTCTTTAATGCTCATAAAGGCGCCGGGGCGCAGGTAAAGTTCGATAATGGCCTGCCTGAGAGCCCTATAGGCATCGCCGGAGGATAAAAAGTTCTTTTGCAGGTTATCCGGGCTGGAGTTTAGCAGCATAATGATAATCATGCTCCTTTAGTTTAATCTTTGTTTTATCTTAATACATTTGGTACTAAAGATGCAAGGGGTATTTTTCCCAAGGATAGTAAGACATACTGACTATAGAGGCAAGGCGAATACCTGATGCCGGTTAAAATTTTCGAGAAATGAATGGCACCGATTTCCGGCGCGCTGTTTAAGCCCTTATGATACGGGAAAAGTCCCAGGAGGCGTCTGGTAATCATCCGGCTGCGGGTAAAGATAGCAGGGTGAGTTTCCTCCAGGGCATGGAAGGATTCGTGATACAAAGCCAGAGGCAAAATATTTTCCACCGGGGTCAGATCTTCCAGGCAGTTATTGAGAATAAAATCTTGCAGCTGGGTCTTCAGGGTCGTATTAAAATAGACCCGCTCCGCCGCCGGTATTATCTTGGCCAGGTATAAAAAAGGCTCCCGCAGTTCTTCCTGTACCGGGGTAACGGTCAGGTTAAGTCCGGCCAGCAGTTCTTCCGGTTCCGGAAAAGGCTGGGGCAGGGTTTGGATCAGCTCCTCAGCCGCTTCCATGGAGCCGCGGATGACCAGGTCCTCCTCCTGAGGGCTCAAGCCGCCGCTGCCCAGGTCGGACTGCAGCAGATAATGATACCAGTTTTCATCGGTTAAAGACAAGGCGGCCGCTACGGACCGCCTTAATTGTTTTTCTTGTTCCATTTTGATCACGGCCACAGTTTCTTCTTAACTTAAATTCCCAGTGTAACTCAGTCTGAAGAACCATAAAAATATCTATCGTGTTCTTCTAAACCTTGCTTCAAGGAGAACTGCTGCCAGCTTTCTCTCACAGTTCATTGCGAGCTAATACTAAAATTATTTCTTCTTCCGGTTTTAAATCTGCCAGTTCCGCTTCCATCAGGCCGGAGACCTGGGGGAAGTTGGGGATGCCGGAATAATCCAGGACCCTGGTGCCGTAGATGGCGTAAACATCAGGATTGATACGTACCTCGTGGGAGAAGTTGCTGCTGGAATCCCACAAACGCTTCAAGGTATCCACCATCTGCTCCCGGGTAGTTTTTTCTAAAAAGCCGTTGGAGCGCTGCACTTTGATGAAGCCCTTCTTGTCGATAATCTGGAAGGGGGTGCGGCTGCCCTTTTCTTCCATGGTGACAAAGATGGAACCGTTGGTCGCCGCCAGGTGGACCTGGTCCTTGGCCAAGCCGGTAGATTCAGCCGCCAGGTCAATAGCTTCGGCCTCCGTGCAGTTCTTCATCAGGTCGGTGGTCTTGACCTCGGTGGAGCCCATGGCGATGGCGGTAACCTTTTGGGCGTGCTCGTCAATCTCTACGTAAACTTCGATGCTGTCTTCCACGGCGCCGCTGCCCAGGGCTAACTCCCGGGCCTCTTTCTTAAGGCTGGCGATGTCGGCCGCGGTGGGGTTGGCGATAGTGCGTTCCACCATTTCCCGGACCATGGCCAGGGCTACGCCGATAGAGGAAATAATCTCGGCATTTTCCGGAATCTGGTACTTAAAGTTTAACATATTAGCGGTAAAGGTCAAGAGGGTACCTGCGCCGCCGCCGGCACCGACCAGGACGATCTGGTCCCGTTCCAGCTTGTATTTGGCGATCAGGTCTTCAATGACGGGAATAATCTTTTCGCAGGACTTGGTCAGGATGGCTTTGGCGGTGTCTTCAATGGACAGGCCTACCTCGTCAGCCAGAATTTTCATAGCCGCGCAGCTGGACTCATAGTTGCCCCGGGCGTAATCCTTCTCTGACAGGATGCCCAGCACGTTGGCCGCACAGGTATTGGTGATGGCCACTTTTTCGCCATTGTTTAGTTTAATGACCACATAATCTTCCGGATCGTTTTCCCGGGGCTGAATATAGTCCAGGGTAGCTCCTTTAAAAAGGGCCGGATCGGTGAAGCAGGCATAACCTACCCCGGCAATATGGGCACTGCGGGGGCCTACGTCTACGATTTCGCCCTTGTGGGCCCGAACCATGGAACCGCCGGCTACGCCTAAGACCCGGACATCCAGGGAGTTAACGTAGGTGCGGTGGCCGCCGATGATGGAATAATCTACGGTAGGACGGCCGTTCTTGATGACGCCGATATTGGTGGAGGTACCGCCTACTTCAAAGTAGATACCGTTAGAAGCCCGCAGGTACATGAGGGCGCCGATGACGCTGGCGGCAGGGCCGGACAGCATGGTCAGGATGGGACGCTTCTTCATCTCGCTTACTTCCATGACGCCGCCGTCGCCCCGCATGATCATCAGGGGAACCTTGATATTGGTCTCCCGGACGCTTTGCTCGGTGGAGTTAGCCGTATCCAGCATCTTAGGCAGGATAGAGGCGTTAAGGGCGGCAGTGCGGGTCCTGGTGGTCAGGCCGTACAGTTTGGTGATATCCGAAGCCATGGTGCAGGGGATGCCTTCTTTCTCGCATTCCTCGGCAATCATGTGCTCTTCTTTCATGTCGTCCACGCCAAAGGCCTTACTGGCCACGATGACCTTGTCTCCCTGGTCCCTCAGCTTTTTAATAGTGTTATGGACGGTTTCCGGCGTCATATCCTTAGGCTTCATAAAATCCTGGTCGATGCGGATGAACTTGCCGGTACCCAGGTCAATATCGGAAATCTTGGTCTGGCGTTTAGCCAGGAAGCCTTCAATCAGGCCCTGACCCATGCCGATAACGCCTACCCGGGCCACATCGCCTTCCAGTAAGGCATTAGTGGCCTGGGTGGTACTGTGGGCAATAAAAATAACTTCTTCCGGTTGAATATTGTTTTCATCTAAACATTTTTTAAAAGCGGCTACGACACCGGCGGCTACGCCCCGTTTGTCGTGGTGGCTGGTCATGACGATGCCTTCGCCGACGATCTCGTTGGTATTATTATCGATGGCTACCGCCTTGGTATGAGTACCGCCTACGTCGATACCGATCCGGATTGCTCTTTTACTCATAATTGCCTCCATTTATGTAATACTAGATAATGCAGCCTATAAGATACTTATGGATGATAAAAGGTTAAACGGTGTTTAAGGCACCGTTTAACCAGGTTGCTGTTAGTTTATTTAAGGCCGGCAGACTGATAGGTCTTGGTCTCCGGTTTTTGGACTGGTTTACTTAGCACCGATCATGATATAACCTACGACCTGTACCAGGATCATGATGAGCCAGCCCCAGGCCAGGTTGGTCTTGATGTACTGTTTAGGTTCAACCTTGGCATAGCTCAGGGCCCACATGCTCCAGGACTGGGTGGGGCAGACGCTGGCTACGATGGCTACGGGCGGAACTAAGAAAATCATGAACAGGAAGGGTTCGCTGAAGGTTCCCATAGCTTGCAGGATAGAAGCCAGGGCGATACCGCTGCCCCAAATCATCAGAGGGCCGCGGAACAGGGCTAAAGGAGCCAGGATGCAGAAACCGGCTACGATAACTACCGGATCGGTCGGAATCAAACCGCCCATAACATGCTGCAGGATGGGAGAAACTTGTTTAGCGGCGGCCTGGAAAATATTAACGCCGTATAACATACCAATCAAAAGGCCGCTGTCGGCGATGCCGTCATATAAGGTCTTCTGTACTTTTTCTACGGCTAACTGGTAAGAGGTCAGATTCTTGGTTAATAATAAACCCAGGAAAACGCCCATTAAGAAAGCGGGTACCGGCTGCCATTTGAAAATGGCTACCATGAAGATGGGCACGAAGGGTACCAGGATGCACAGCGCGTTCAGGTGCTGGGACTGGTTATTCGCGGGAGCGGTGCCGGTGGCTGACCAGGCCCGGGCATGGCTGCTGGCCTGATTGCGTTTATAGTTGAAGACGATAAAGGCTAACATTACGGCGATATGGATAACCGTAGCGATTACTGCGAAATGGATGTAGTTGTCATCATATTTGATGTTTTTGAAAACGGCGAAGAACTGGCTGACATAAGCGATATTCAGCCACATACCGGCGGATACGGATAACAGGTAGGAGCCCATGGCGGTTTTCTTGTCGATGCCCAGGGAGAACATGATGGGCAGGACAATCATGCCGATGGCCATTACGCTGCCGACGCCGAAGGCACTAGTGAAGATCAGGGCGCAAACGGTACATAACAGGAGGGTGGTTACCAGGGGACGGTCACCGGCCAGTTCTACCGTCTTCTTGATAATATAACCGGCGATACCGGTATCTACCAGGATGCGTCCGAACCAGGCACCAAAAACGATGATGGCGATGGTAGCGCCGTAACCGGCGACGGATTTCTGGAACACGTCGTCCACGACCTTGCTCATAGGCACTAAACCGATGGCGCACCAGATAATGGAGATGCCGATGAAACCAATCAGCAGGTTGCCACCTTTGACACAATAGTAAATCAGGGCTAAGAACGTAATGAATAATAAAATGCCGGCAATTGCTTCGTACATAAAACTTACCTCCTCGTAAATTTAATTATTTCCGAATTGCCTAACTGGTATATTAATATATTAGACTAATATATTAGTTATGACAATAGCGAAATTTGAAACAATTCAAATTATTATTCGGAAATAAAAATTACGCCTTAGGCTTTACCAGTTAGGCTAAGGCGTAATTACGAGGAGAATACAGGTTAGTTGTATTAACAGGTTAATGCTTTTTAACTGCAACTACGATAAAAAATATTTTAAAACAAAAGGTTAAGGAAAACCGTCTGAGGTCGAGAAAACAGTTTTACTTCATGTAGCCACCCTGCATGGCACCTACCGCATGCTGGGTGTAGAACTTCAGCACCCCGCTGGTATATTTGGCCGGCCGGGGTTTCCAGGCGGACCGGCGCTGAGCTAAGATTGCTTCTATTTCGGCTTCGCTTTTCTTTGCACCGGCCAGGCCGCAGATGCGCAGGAGGCGGTTAGGAATATCCAGCTCAATTAAATCCCCTTCTTCAACCAGGGCGATGGGGCCGCCTTCGGCCGCTTCCGGACTAACGTGGCCGATAGCCGGGCCGGTGGAGGCGCCGGAGAAACGGCCGTCGGTGATGAGGGCGATAGTCTTACCCAGCTCCCGGTCCGAGGAAATGGCCTCGGTGGTATAGAACATCTCGGGCATGCCGCTGCCTTTAGGACCTTCGTAGCGGACCAGGACGGCATCACCGGGCTTAATATCATGTTTCAGCACAGCGGCTATGGCATCTTCTTCGCAGTCGAAGGGGCGGGCCCGGAGCACCGCCTTAAACATTTCCTTCGGCACGGCGGAGTGTTTGACCACTGCACCTTCCGGTGCCAGGTTGCCCCTCAGGATGGCGATAGTGCCGTGATCAGAAAGCGGCCGGTCGTAAGGCCGGATGATATCTTGTTTTGACAGGCCCAGCTGGGACAATCCGGCAGCCCGCTGCTTATAAAAATCGCTGTTTTTTAAAGCAGCCAGGTTTTCGCCCAGGGTCTTGCCGGTGACGGTCAGGACGTTCAGATCTAGTTCGTCTTTGATTTCTTCCATGACGGCCGGTACGCCGCCGGCGTAATATAAATAAGACGAAGGCCACCGTCCGGCAGGGCGGATGTCTAAAATATAATGGGCTTTCCGGTGAAGGCGCTCAAAATCCTCTGCGGTCAGCCTCAAACCGAATTCATGGGCGATGGCCGGCAGATGCAGGATGGCATTGGTAGAGCCGGAGATGGCCGCGTGGACGCAAATGGCGTTGGTAAAGCTGGCGGCGGTGACAATCTTTCTGGCGGTGAGACCGGTTTCCATCAGCTTAAGTACCTGACGCCCGGCTGCCCTGGCCGCGGCTTTTAGCTCCGTCCCCAGGGCCGGCATCAGCGCCGTACCGGGGAGCATCAGTCCCAGGGCTTCGCTCATGACCTGCATGGTATTGGCAGTGCCCATGAACTGGCAGGCGCCGCAGCTGGGGCAGGCATGGGTCTTATAAAAATCCAGCTGCTCCTTGCTGATCTCGCCCCGCTGGTACATAGCGCTGTACTTGCCTAGTTCGTCCAGGGTCAGCAGGTCGGGACCGGGAGACATGACGCCGCCGGTCACGACCAGGGAAGGCAGGTTCAAACGGGCCAGTCCCATCAGCATGGCCGGCATGCCTTTATCACAGCTGGAAATGAAAATCCCGCTGTCAAAGGGGGTGGCACAGCCGTGAATCTCTACCATGTTGGCCATCATATCCCGGCTGGCCAGGGAGTAGTTGATGCCGTCGTGGCCCTGAGCTTCGCCGTCGCAGATATCCGTGCAGTAGAACCGGGTAGCTTTGCCGCCGGCTTCGGCAATACCGGCGTAAACTTCCTGCACCAGCTGGTCCAGGTGGGCGCTGCCGGGGTGGCTGTCGCCAAAGGTGCTTTCAATCATAATCTTAGGCTTGTTCAGGTCCTCCCTGGACCAGCCTATCCCTAAGCGTAAAGGATCCATTTCCGGGGAAAGTTCCCGGGCCTTATCACTGGTTAACATAATTTCAGCCTCTTTCTGGTTAAAACTGCCAGGTTTAGTAAAGTGTTTTACCCTAACTAATGGCGAATCTAATTTTCTTTATAATACATCAGATGATTAAGAAAGTCAACAAGAAAATAATTACGCAGCTTTATTAACTATTAAAGCGGATAAAACAAGAAAAAACAAAAAGAAAAGCTTTAAACTACAAATTTACAACTTGTAATTTGCTTTAAAATATGTTAAATTGTAATTAAAACATCAGATGATTTTGACGAAAATGTTAAATTTCATTTCTTGAAAAATTTGACGTTTAAGGTCAACTAGGAAAGTTTAATTTTTAAGGACTTAGTTTTTTAAGGAAGAAACGGAGGCTTTGATTATGGCAAGCCGTCATTTACATTCTGAGAAATCTTTGGCAGAAACTACGGCCGCAAAAATTATGGATTTAATTAAGCAGAATAATATCCAAACGGGAGAAAAATTGCCTACTGAACCGGAACTAACGAAAATGTTTGGGGTGGGGCGCAGCACTATCCGCGAAGCTGTTAAGGCGCTGGTTTCCCGTAATGTGCTGGTGGTGCGTCAGGGGGCAGGTACTTTTGTTTCAGAGCTGGGCGGTGTGCCGGATGACCCGCTGGGTCTGTCTTTTCTTGAGAGTGATTACGGCTTGGCACTGGACATGATTGAATTTCGTTATATCTTGGAACCAGAAACGGCGGCCTTAGCGGCTATTCACGCTACAGAAGAACAGCGCCGTCTAATCATAGCGGCCTGTGATGAATGTGAAAATTTGATGCTCAGCGGCGCGGATTACCATGAACAGGACAGCGCTTTTCATGAGGCCATTGCTCGGGCCAGCGGCAATACGATTATCAATAAAGTGGTGCAGGTCATTCATGCGTCTATTCAAAAGAATATTTATGTGACAGCGGATTCCCTGCGCGAATTCACTATTCGACAGCATCGAATTATTGCTGAAGCGGTTTTTAGGGGTGATGAAATAGGGGCCAAGGCGGCTATGGCTATGCATATGGCGGCCCTGAGACAATGTGTTTTTACCAGAAAACAAGCCAAGAGTATTTAATACATATTTCCCGTAGATGGCGGTTATCTGGCTAAATAAACTTAAAAAGGCATTTTTTTTAGTCCTAGGTTTGAAATATGCCTGGTTGGTCCATCGGCCGCTGAAAAATTTACTTTAGTCCTGGTCGCTGTAGATTTAAACCCTGCCAGAAGGTTATTGCTATATTAGAAAGAAGTGATATAATAATTTAGCATGATTCTTTATAGGTATGGAGATAGATAAAAAATGGTGGATAAAAGTATTACGGGATTGACTGAGAATATCAACCAAAATAATTCCGGCCGGCAGCGTATTTATGGGTTGGACGCTCTGCGGACCTTAGCTATTGTCGGGGTTACTTTGTTTCATATGTTTCCAGAAACGGTTAAAGGGGGATATCTGGGGGTCTCCCTCTTTTTTGTGCTTACCGGCTACCTTCTGGCTTATACCAGCGAACGGCAGCGGATGGCAGGCAGGTTCAGGGTGGGACAGTATTATCTAAAACGCATCCGGCGTATTTATCCTTCGCTGGTGGTGGTAATTCTGGTAACCATCGGAATTTATCATTTTCTGGCTCCCAAGGTGATGTCTGCCGTGCGGCCGGAAGTTATTTCGGTGCTGCTGGGGTATAATAACTGGTGGCAGATTGCCCAGAATGCCGACTATTTTACCCGTCTGGCCAATACTTCCCCTTTCACGCACCTGTGGTTCATGGGCATTGAGCTGCAGTATTATGCGCTTTGGCCATTGTTTTTCCTGCTGTACCTTAAGCTGGTCCAGAAAAGGGGTCTCCTGCAGGGCATAGGCGCGTTGGCGCTGGCGGGAGTTTTGACGGCGCTGCTGATGCCGGCTCTGTATCACCCTGGTCAGGATGTGACCCGGCTTTATTACGGGACGGATACCAGAATTTATGCGTTGTTGTTTGGGGCGGCCATGGGACTGTATAGGGCCCATTGGCCTCAGACCGTGAGCATTAATATTGCGGCCGGGAGCCTGGATTTAGAGATACATACCCTGCCTTATGCGGGTTTCCTCAGTCAAGCTGCGGTTCGCAGGATTGCCTGGGGCGTTTTTGCCAGCTTAATCGGCGTAACCTTGTATGCTTACGGAACCATGGAGGGTCAGAGCAGTTTTACTTATCAGGGCGGCATGCTCCTGATGACGGTGGTTTTCTGCATCCTGCTGGCGCTGACGGCGGATTCCCGCTTTATAATTGGCAAAAGCCTCAATCATCCTGTCCTTACCTGGATCGGCAAACGAAGCTATGGTATTTTTTTGTGGCAGTATCCGGTGATTTTTCTGTTTAGACGTTTGGGCTGGAACAAGCTGCCTCTTTATTTTGTGCTGGAACTTTTAGTCATTGTTTTATTAACTATTTGGTCGGATACGTTGTCAGACTGTCTGACGAAACGCCGGCTGCCCTTCCGGTTAAGCCGGCCGGTGCTGATGCCGGGGATTCTTTTCCTGGTGTTTACCTGGACCGGGGTTACCCTGATGGGTTATGGCTGCGGCGATATTGCGGCTTCCAGCGGGCATAAGGCGGTTGATACCCAGCTGCAGGCCCGGCTGGAAGAAAATGCGGCGGCGCTGGCTAAGCAGGGTCAGGGAGCAGATGCTTCCGCCAAGGCGGATGAGAAAAGCAAGAAGGCGGAAACGGCGGCTAAGGAAGCTAAAGAGGCTAAGGCTAAGCCGGCTAAACCGGTTAACCTGGATGGCACAGTTTGCATAGGTGATTCGGTCATGCTGGGCGCGGCTAAGGATTTGCAGCAGGTTCTGCCCAACTGTTATATTAATGCGGAAGTGTCCCGGTATGTAGGCGGCGGGATTCCGGTAGCCAAGGAACTGGACGAGCAGGGCAAATTAGGTAATCTGGTCGTACTGGCCCTGGGTACCAATGGCCCCATAGCCGGGCAGGAACGCTATGAGGAACAAACCAAGCAGCTGCTGGAGCTTCTTGGACCTAAGCGCCATATTTTTTGGGTCAATGTTTATGGTCCGGATTTGGAATGGCAGGATACTAACAATAGTTATATTACCAAGTTGGCCGCCGAGCATCCTAACGTAGCGGTCATTGACTGGTACAGCCTGGTTGCTCCGCATCCGGACTGGCTGGCGGATGACGGCATCCATCCCAACGGCCAGGGCACCGGCCAGTATGCCAAGCTGGTGCATGACCGGATGGTGCAGGTACTGAGCGAACAGGAGTCGGCCAAATCCTAAGGCTGAGTGGCGCTAACGGTACTAACCGCCGGGCTGTTACAACAGGCAAAGTATTAAGGGAAGCCGGTCGGGGCGGGATAGTTTAAAATGGTCACGGTGAGAAGAAAATTACTGTCTACTATATTATATATAGTAGACAGTTGTACTTTTTCCCGCCTTGTGGTATATTTAGATATCAATTATCAATGAGGATAAGGGCGGGTCTATTATGGCAACGATGGATATAGGTATTATCGGCATGGCGGTTATGGGGACGAATCTGGCCCTTAATCTGGCGGACCACGGTTTTAAGGTGGCGGGCTATAATCATACGCCGGAAGCGATGGATAGGTTTTTAGCTACGCAGCCTCCGAAGAACTTTCAGGGTTTTTATAAACTGGAAGAATTTTTGCAGGCTTTGAAAAGACCCCGGCAGATTATGCTTTTAATTAAGGCGGGGGAACCGGTGGATATGATGATACGTCAGCTGACTCCGCTTCTGGAGCCGGGTGATATCGTCATGGACGGCGGTAATTCTTTCTTTAAGGATACCCGCCGCCGGCACGATGTTTTGGCCGGCAAGGGTATTAACTATTTTGGTATCGGTCTGTCCGGCGGGGAAAGCGGTGCCCGTAACGGTGCTTCTATTGCCGTAGGCGGGCCTAGGATGGTTTTCCCGGTCATCCAGCCGATTTTGGAAGCGGTGGCGGCCAGGGCCGGTTCTCCGGAAGAGCCTTGCTGTACCTACGTGGGCGCTGACGGGTCCGGTCATTATGTGAAGATGGTGCACAATGGCATTGAGTATGCCGATATGGAGCTGATTGCCGAAGTCTACCTTATGCTTAAATATGCGGGCGGGTTGGATAATTTGCAGATGTCGAAAATTTTCCATTCCTGGAACGAGGGCGGGCTGCACAGCTACCTGATCGGTATTACCGCGGATATCCTGGCGGAGGACGATGAGGAAGGCGGCCAGCTGGTGGATAATATTCTGGATAGCGCCGTGCAGACCGGTACCGGTCGCTGGACCAGCATCCAGGCGTTGGAACAGGGCGTGGATGTGTCTTTGATCACGGCAGCCTGTGATGCCAGGCTTATGTCCAACATCGGGGATGTACGGGCTAAAGCCGCGAAGCTTTTGCAAGGGCCCCGCTATGTACAGGCGGCGGATAACGTGTGGGTGGAGAAGGTGCGTCAAAGTCTGTACGTAGGTAAGATTATCGCTTATGCCCAGGGGTTTTCTTTATTCAGCAGTGCCTCCAAGAATTTTGGCTGGCAGCTGGATTTGGCGAAGATTGCCGGCATCTTCCGGGCCGGGTGCAATATTCAGGCCATCTTCCTGGATAAGATCATGGATGCTTATACCAGAAATCCGGCTTTGGAGAATATGCTCCTGGACGAATTCTTCCTCCAGACCATTAATAAATATCAGCAGAGTCTGCGGCAGTTAAACTGCCAGGCGGTTATGCTGGGCATTCCCATTCCGGCTTTTGCCAACGCCATGCAGTATCTGGACGGCTACCGCAGTACCCATATGGGGGCCAATCTGATTCAAGCTCAGCGGGATTATTTCGGAGCCCATACCTTTGAACGGGTGGATAAACCGGGTATTTTCCATCATAAGTGGCAAAAACATTATTGAGCTGGAAGATGATTAGATGATAGACGAAAAGCAGAGCACGGAAGCTTAACCGCTTGGTGCTTCTGCTTTTTTTATAATTATACTTAAAATAAGGGTAATTTTTTGGCTAATTGTGATATAATAGAATTTACATATATTAGGGAGGCAAGTTATGATTCCTTTAAAAAACGGCGACGGTATAGTTTGGCCTGAGAACAAACGTATTGCCGTCATGTTGACCTTTGATTTTGATGCTGAATTTTTACGCTATGCTTTAATCGGAGAGGCTGCTACCGGGTTTTCAGATTTTTCCCGGGGACAGTACGGACCTCATGAAGGCCTGGCCCGCTGTCTGGCTATGTTAAGGCGTCAGCAGCTGCAAACCACTTTCTTTGTGCCCGGCTGCGTAGCCGAACGGTATCCGGACGAAGTGCGGCAGATTGTGGCCGATGGTCATGAGCTGGGTTATCACGGTTATCGCCATGAGACCACCGTAGGTATACCTTATGCGGAAGAAGAGGCTAATATGGCTAAGAGCGAGGCGATTCTCGCTAAGCTTTATCCCCGCAAGCTGGTGGGGCACCGGGGACCTTTGGATGTGCTGCAGCCTTGCGCCCTGGAGCTTATGCAAAAAAGAGGCTATTTATACAGCTCTGCCATGAAAGATTGCGACTGGCCTTACCTGCACGAAGCAGAAGCAGGGCAGGAGCCGGTGGTAGAACTGCCTACCGAGCCCAGCTTTGATGATTTCTCCTTCTTTTATTTCTCTTATGCCGATAACCGGACCATTACCTGCAGTTATCCGGCCGCTTACGTATACGATATTTGGAAGGATAATTTTGATGAGCTGGCTAACGAGAATGATAAGATCATGTGCTTAAAACTCCATCCCCAGCTTATCGGACGCAGCAGCCGTATCAGGATGCTGGAGCGATTCCTGGCTTATGTGCGGGCTAACGGAGCCTGGGTCGCTTCCTGTGAGGAAGTAGCCCGGTACGTAAAAAAATTTTATGCCACCCGTAAGGCAGCTAAGGAGGCGGACGGAAGATGAAATGGCCTAATAAAAAACGTCTGGCTTTCCTGCTTTCTTTTGATATTGACGGGGAGACCCTCTGGCTGACCCGCAATAAGATCAACTACCAGCATCTGACCAATGTTTCCCGGGGGCGTTACGCTACGAAACAGGCTTTGCCCCGTATTTTGCGGATGCTGGAGGAAGAGCAGCTTAAAGCTACTTTCTTTACCCCGGCTTATACGGCTGAGCTGCACCCGGAGGTTATTAAGTGTATTGCCGCCTGCGGGCATGAGATTGCCTATCACGGTTATCTGCATGAGGTTTGTCCTACTTATGAAGAGGAGGATGCCCTGATGGAGAAGGCCGAGAGCATCATCGAAGGCCTGACCGGGAAGCGTCCCTGCGGCAACCGGATGCCGGACGGGATTATTCATGATTTTCATCTGCGGCTCTGGCTGAAGCGGGGGCAGATTTATTCTTCCAACTGGCGGGATAACGACGGTCCCTTCCTGCATAAGCTGAACGGGAAAGAGATCCCCATCGTGGAGCTGCCCAAGGATGGCATCGTGGACGATACTTCCTACGATATGTATACCATTCAGCACCCGGAGCATTATTATCTGCGCAGCGGCCGGGAGATGGTGCAGATTTGGAAGGAAGAGTTTGATGGCCTGGCCGAGGAGCACCGGATGATGAACTTTGTCATGCATCCTCAGTTTATCGGACGCCCGGGTTATTTGCGGGCTTTACGCGATTTTATCCACTACGCTAAGGAGAACGGGGCCTGGATTACGACCGACGAACAGGCCGCCCGTTATATTTTAGCGCAGCATGGATACGATAAATTATAATTTTAAGAGGGGGAATTAAAGATGTATCAGCATTTATGGAGCAAGAAGAGCGTGTTAGGTTTGATCGCCGTAGGTTTGACCGCGCTGGCTTTGACCGGCTGCGGCGGTGGGGCTCAGAAGCCGGAAGCCAAAAAGGAAGAGGCTAAGCCGGCTGAAAAATGGGTCGTGGCGATTAATGCCACTTTCCCGCCTTTTGAATCCGTCAAGGAAGGTACCAAGGATTATGTAGGGGTGGATATTGACATCGCCCAGTATATTGCTAAAAAGATGAACAAACAGATTGAGTTCAGCGACATGAAATTTGCCTCTTTGGTGCCGACCCTGCAAAGCGGCCGGGCTAACCTGATCATCTCCGGCATTTCTCCTACCGATAAGCGTAAAGAAGTGGTGGATTTCACCAAACCTTATTATTTTCCTATGAAAGCCTTGATCTGCAAAAAGGGAGCCGGGCTGGACAGCCTGGAAAAGCTTAAGGGCAAAAAAGCCGGCGCCTCCATGGGCACTACTTATGCCAAGGAACTGAAGGAAGCCGGCGGGATTGAAGTCGCCGAGCTGGACAGTACCCCGCTGGTGGTACAGGATATTATGAACGGGCGTCTGGCGGCCGGTATGTTTGATTCGGCTCAGGCTTCGGTCTTTGTTAAGCAGAACTCCGCTTTGGAAATGCATATGCTTAAGGGACCCATCCTGATGGATGATACTTTTGCCATCGCTGTTCCTAAGGGCTCTAAGGATTTGGCCCAGATTGATGCCATCCTGAAAGAGATGCGCAGCAACGGGGAGATGCACAAGATCCTGGCTAAATATATGGGCGAGGATCCGGTTAAACAGTATGAAGACATTGTGTCCAAACTGGATATTGCAAAATAACATCAGGCCTTGCAGGGTTAGTTTTGCTGGAACTGAAATTTGACGGCAGAACTGGCCCGGGCTTACTAGGAGCGAACGTAAATGTTAGATTTTTCCGTGCTGAATCCCTATTTTCCCATGCTGCTGGCTGCGGTTTGGATTACGCTGAAGTTTACTTTTTTTTCGACCATCCTGGGTTTTATCGGCGGGTTTATCCTGGCTTTGATTACTTTATCCAAAAATAAAGTTTTGTCCCTGCTGGCCAAGGTTTATATCTCGGTCTTCCGCGGTACGCCGCTTTTGGTGCAGTTGATGCTGATTTACTTCGCCACCCCTCAGCTGACCACTTATACTATTTCGGCTTTGGAGGCCGGGGTGCTGTCCTTTGGCCTGAACTCGGCCGCCTATATTTCTGAGGCCCTCCGGGGCGGCATCTTATCCGTGGATAAGGGTCAGTGGGAAGGGGCCATGTCTTTGGGGGTGCCCAAGCATCGCCTGGTCCTGGATATCATCCTGCCTCAGGCTATTAAGAATGCCCTGCCTTCCCTGGTGAACGAGAGCATCATGCTGCTGAAGGATTCCAGCCTGGTATCGGTTATCGGCGTAGCTGATACCTTGCGCTGGGCCGATTTGATCCAGGCCAAGACCTTTAGGGCTTTTGAGGCCTTTATTGTGGCCGCGGCGGTTTATTACGTACTGGTGATGGCCTTAAATGTGCTGGGCTCGTACTTGGAAAAGAAGGTGCGCGTCAGTGATTGAGATCAAACATCTGGCTAAACATTTTGGGGATTTAGAAGTTCTGAAGGACATCTCTCTGACGATTAACAAGGGAGAGGTGGTGACCATCATCGGTCCTTCCGGTTCCGGGAAGTCTACGCTTTTGCGCTGCCTGAACCTTTTGGAACAACCTGATGGCGGGTCCATCCTCTTTGACGGGGTGGATATCGTCGGCGGGCAGGTCAAGATTGAAAATATCCGGAAGAATGCCTGCATGGTGTTCCAGCATTTTAATCTGTTTAAGAACATGACCGTCTTAGAAAACATGACTTATGCGCCCCGGGTGGTGAATAAGCTTTCTAAGGAAGAAGCCCGGGACAAGGCTTTGAAGCTGCTGGAGAAGGTAGGCCTCAGCAATAAGGCGGCCGAGTATCCCAGCCGTCTGTCTGGCGGGCAGAAACAAAGGGTGGCCATTGCCAGGGCTCTGGCCATGGAGCCGGAAGTCCTGCTGCTGGATGAACCTACCTCGGCCCTGGACCCGGAGATGGTCAAGGAAGTGCTGGACGTCATTAAGGAATTAGCCCACACCGGGATTACCATGGTGCTGGTTACCCATGAGATGGGGTTTGCCCGGGATGTTTCCAGCGTGGTTCATTTTATGGATGAGGGCGTTTTGGTAGAAAGCGGTCAGCCGGAAGAATTTTTTGCTCATCCGAAGACGGAGCGGGCCCGGAAATTTTTATCTACTATTTTATAAGTGAGATTTAGAATTTATAAGTAAGATTTAGAAGTACTAAGATTTAAAAGTAAGAGGCTGCTCATGAAGATTATGATTTTGAACCCGGATTACGGGATGACCAAGGCGGAGCTGGGACTGCGCTGTCAGATCTTAAGCCATTTTGTGGGTCCGGATACCCAGCTTGCCATGACCTGTCTGCAAAAGACCAAGGTTGAGATTAATTCGGCCCTGGATGTTGTCCTGGCCGGACCGGAACTGGTGGCTCAGGCCCTGCAGGCGGAGCTGGATGGCTTTGACGCCGTGGTGCTCTATTGTTTTAGCGATCCGGCCCTGGATGGCTGCCGGGAAGCGGTCCAGATACCGGTGGTAGGCGGGGCGCAGGCGGCCTGCTTAACTCTTCCTTTTATCGGGCGGCAGGCCGGGGTTATTTTGGCCGATGGAGCCAGGATTCCTGAAAAAAAGCTGTTTTTGCAGACTACCGGGCTGGAGGCTGGCCGTTTAACGGCTTTTAACAGCATTGACTGCCACGGCCTGGACCTGTGGCAGGACCGGGATGAGGTTTTGCGGCGGCTGCAGGAAGCCGGACAGGCTTTGATAGAAAAGCAGGGCGTACAGGTGCTGATCTTAGGTTGTTTGTCCTTCTTAGGACTGGGACAGCCCTTGGCCGCCAAGTTGCAGATTCCGGTCATTGATCCTGCTGTTGCGGCGGTGTCCTGGGCCGAAGCTTTGGTCCGGCAGCAGCTTAAAACCAGCCAGCGCTCTTATCCGGGCCGGGGAGAGTTTTAATAGCTATCTTGTCTGCTAAATAAGAAAAGGATGCACGAAGATTAGAGGTGAAAACCTCTGCTTTGGGCATCCTTTTTTTGATGAAATAAACAGCTCATATTAGACCGGATGTAATATATTCTGTCTTAGTACGAGCTGTAATCGTTAAATATTTAATTATTTGCGAGCTTGTTATTTCATGATTTCCTTAAATTCCGCAAATTTCTGATCAACATCCTTGTGCTGAGCGTCCAGGTTGCTATAATTCTTGGCCCTTAAGGCTTCGGTCATGGTGCTGAGGGATTTGAACAAAGGATTAAGTCCCAGGTTGCCTGCCACACCTTTTAAAGTGTGAACATCGTTAAAAGCTTGTTCATAATTTTTTTCTTGCAGGGATTTGGTTAGATTGTCAAAACCGGTATCTTGAACGAAGGTGTTCAAGCAGTCCACGTACAGCCCCTTATCGTCCAGAAAACGTTCCATAACTTCGGTCATGTTGACTCCCCAGGTCTCTAAAGCGATTAGTTTATCCATTGTATAAAGCCTCCAGCCTTTGCTGATTTATTTAACTTCACCTACAAAAATAATTACTATACGAGTTTTCTTCCGCACAAATGCTTCTTTGATTAATATACCATTCCTTGAAAGCAAAATCAAGAGTCAATAAGTCAGGATTAGAAAATATGCAGTAAGAACTCTGTAATAAATAAAGTTGCAAAAAAACGAAAAATGTGTTATCATCTTCTCATGTCATGCGGGCATAGTTCATTGGTAGAACGCCAGCTTCCCAAGCTTGAGAGGTGGGTTCGATTCCCATTGCCCGCTCCAGAATAATCAGAGCTGCGTTGGCAGCTCTTTTTTTGTACCTTTTTGGCCTGAATAGTTGAGGATGGGGAACACAGGCCGCAGAACTGTCCAGAAGCTGTTCTTTGCCGATTAGAGTCCTGGCCGGTCGTTGAGCTTGCTTTACAGTGGTTATTCTATAGTGATGGTCAAGGTTACCTCGGAACCGTCGGCTAAATCTTCCGGTTTAGCAGAACTGGCAACGGTCAGAACGTTATCCTTGACCTGAACAATTTTGCCTTCAAAGGGATGTTTCAGGCTGGGAGCGTTGATACTGACCACTTTGCCTTCAGTCAGCGCGGCCGTGGAAGGACCGCTTAAATTAGCCTTGATGGTACAGTTCGTCAAGGATTTGACCGTCATGATATTTTGTTTGACCGAAGCGTTATCGCCGTTTTTCACCATGATATCTACCACGGTGCAGGTGGAGGGCGCCTTGATTTCATCGCCTTCCTGAGACTTAAGCGCCTGGTTATAGGCTTCCTTGAGCTTAGTGACCGTAGTCTCCAGCCCGGCTACGTCTTCGGCCGAAGGCTTAACACTCAGGCTGGCTAAATAGGTTTGAGAGGCTTCGTAGCTTTCCTGCGCCTGCTCCACTGCTGCCTGGGCTTGGTCAAGTTTATTCTTGGCAATGCCGCCTACGCTATACAGTTTATTTAATTTATTATAGTTGTTTTGTGCCTGTTCTAAACTGGAGGAGGCACTTTGGACGGCGTATTGGGCTGAGGCTAATTGGGAGGGCGTACCGCCGGATTTGGCGTTGCGCAGATTTGCTTCGGCCCGGGCCAGCTCTGCTGTAGCCTGTTCTACGGCGCTGTTATTTGTGTCACGGGCGATGGCGAAAAGGGGCTGATCCTTGCGGATGCGGTCGCCCTTGTCTAAGATAAGGCCCAGAATTTTGCCTTCCCGGGGCGCGGTAATAGCCGTGACCGGTACTTCCAGTTTCCCCTTAAGGGTTAGTTCGCGCTTGACAGGTGTTTTAGAGCTGCAGGCGGTCAGAACTAAGGTAAGGGTTAAAAAAATTGCTAAGATACTAAGTTTTTTGTACATGAGAAATCCCTTCATATTTTATTTAGTAGTTCTTAAATGAGCTTTATAATAATTATTTTAATCTTATCACAAAAAATGCAAAAAAGGTGTGAAATTACCCTGTATTTTAAGGAAGTTGCGAAAAAAATGTAACACTTTTTCCCAAAATGTATTATAATAATCAGAGAAAACTGTTTTAATTGTTTCTTATTTTATGGGGTAATTTTTATAAGTGTAACATTTGACGAAGACGAACGGAAGAAGATATTTATAAGATGGTTTTAGCAGGTGGATAAAGGAGGTTTCCCTTATGTTGAAAAAAAGCGGAGCCTGTCTCTTGGCAGCGCTTCTCTTAGCACCGGCGGCTGTGCCGGCAGAGGCGGCTTTACTGGTTAGCAACCGGCCTACCGCTGTTTCAGCTGACGCAGCGCAAACCAGAGCTGAAGCGGCATTAAAGTCACAGGCTGAGAACAGGGCGGCGGAGGTTAAAGCTGCTGAAATAAAGAACAACGAGGCTAAGGCTGAGGCCACGGCGGCTAAGCCGGAGGTTAAAGCAGAAGTATCTAAACCGGTAGTTAAAACGGTTCCTGCTCCTACGATCTCTAAGCCGGAAGTTAAAATAGAAGCTGTTAAGCAGACAACTGCCCCCACGGCGGTTAAGCCGGTAGTTAGAGTAGAAGCCGCTAAGCCAGAAGTTAAGACGGTGTCAGTGCCCACGGCAGTTAAACCAGCAGTTAAGCCGGTCACGGTCCCGGCGGCCGTGAAACCGTCTGTGTCTTCCCGGACGGTTAAGAAGGCGTCAGAAGGCGATGAAGAACTTAAAACTGCTACGACCAGGTCCAAGGAACCTCTGGCCCGGAAAGCAGCTCAGTATAAAAGTGTTTATACGGTAGGCGATTACGGCTGGAAAATCAGGGAAGCCAAGAAGAAGCTGCAGGCTCTGGATTATGATATGAAGGATACGGACGGCAACTTTACCAAGGACTTGCAAAAGCAGCTGAAAAAGTTCCAAAAGAAGCACAACCTTAAAAGCGACGGCAAATTGAATCAAGCTACTTATGATGCTTTGAATCGGGAGTTATTCAGCCATAACGGGATTAATAACATTACCGGATACGAGATTTGTCAGATTGCTTCCAAGTATAGAGGCGTACCCTACGTGTTTGGCGGTACCACGCCCCGGGGGTTTGATTGTTCTGGTTACGTGCAGTATGTCTTTCGTCAGAAGGGGGCTTCGCTTACCCGTACGGCAGATACTCAGGCGCTGGAAGGCGTAGCGGTGTCTAAGACGAAGTTAAAACCGGGCGATCTGGTCTTTTTTACAACTTATGAGCCGGGGGCATCCCATGTAGGCATTTATGCCGGTAATAATCAGTTCTGGAATGCGACTTCCTCCCGGGGAGTCATGCTCAGCGATTTGTATGACAGTTACTGGGGCTCCAGATATTACGGAGCCCGCCGGATCTTGGTGAAGAATGATCAGGGTAAATGAACATGGCTGATTAGATAATGCAAAGCGAGAGGGGTCGTTTACATGATTCGTGAAAAACGTAATAAGGAGAAACTGGCTGCTTATTACAAAAAGTTTATGGAAGAAGGGGTCGTAGATCCCAACGTGCATCCCTGGGTAGCCGAGTCCTGGCAGCGGTGCCGTGCCATGCAGCTGCCTCATGAAACGATGCCTAAGCTGAATAAGCTCAGCAAAGATGAAATTACGGAGCACCAGAAGGCTCATGAGTTCATCGTAAAGTATGTGGACGGGTTGTATGAGCAGAGCAAGCAGAACTTTAACATGCATAATATGAGCATGCTGCTCATTGATGAGCACGGCTATGTGATTAAAAATTATGCTATGCCCTTTTTCCAGAGGGTGATCGAGGATATCCAGGGCATGAGGGTGCTGGAAGAGGATGTGGGTACCTCCAGTATCAGTATCGCTCGGGAGCATAATGTTCCCTTTTTGATGTTCGGACCGGAAATGTGGATCAGGGACAGCCACAGCGGAGATGCCTGCAGTGCGCCTATTTGCATGAACGGCAAGATTCGTTATATCTTATCTTTCTTTTCACTGGATCAGAACGATTTGCCCTATGATTTGCTGTTATCCCTGCTTTTGACCATGAAATACTCTATCGAACAGCACTTGTCCATGCTGGAGTACTGGAGTATCCATAAGCTGAGCATGAACATGCTGCCGGTGAGCATTTTCTGGGTAGATAAGGATGAAAATATCAAGTATTGCAATAATAACGGCTTAAAGCGGCTGGAAGGCAAGAAACGGCTGGAAGACGTCTTCCTGAACTACGAGCATATTCCTATCCGGAAGGCTCTAACCGGCGTACCCACCCATCGCCGGGAGATTACCTGGATTACCCAGGACCGTACCTACGAGGATATTACTACCGTCATGCCTATCAAGGTGGGCAATGAGGTGGAAAGCGCGCTGGTTATGTCCATGTCCATCGAGGACTTGAAAACGACCATCGCTCATGCCACCGGCTATAGCTCCCGGTACAGTTTGTACAGCATGGTGGGTGAGACCAGCGAGTTCCTGGCTTTGCAGCATAAGGCTTCCCGGGTGGCCCGCACCGATAACAATATCTTGCTGCAGGGTGAGCCGGGTACCGGCAAGCAGCGCCTGGCTCATGGTATTCATCAGGCCAGCCCCCGGGCCGCGGCACCTCTGATCGTGGTCAAATGCAGTAACGGACCAGCCGATGCTTTGGAAGAGGAGTTTTTTGGCAGCCTGGATGCAGATAATCAGCCCACGGCTGGAAAACTGGAGCTGGCTATGGGCGGAACCCTGTTCCTGGACGAGATTGAAAAGCTGCCGGTGGACATTGGTGACGAGCTGGCCGATGTTTTGTCCAACGGACTTTATAACAAGGAAATGGGCAGCCGGAAGAAACTCAATATCCGGGTGATTGCGGCTTGTGATTCTAACTTAAAACGGCTGGCGGATAAGGGCCTTTTCAGCAAAAGGCTTTATCAGCTGGTGCTGGATACGGTAATGCGGATTCCGCCGCTGCGGGAGCGGGTGAAGGATATTGAGGTCATCGCCGCCCATATCCTGGCGGAGATGAGTGCGCAGCATAACCTGCCGCCCAAGCATCTGAGCCCGGAAGCGCTGGAGCTGTTGACCGGCTGCAGCTGGCCCGGCAATATTAAACAGCTGCAGGGAGTGATTGAGCAGGCTTTCTTTCATACCAGCGGCAGTATTATAGAGGCAGATAATATTAAGTTGCCCGGGGATAAGACTCTGGAAAAATCCTGGAAGTACGACCAGGATGTCTTTGTGGCAGCCTGGAAGTCGGCAGGCGGGAATATCAGTAAGCTGGCCGGTATGCTGGATGTGAGCCGGGTAACTTTATACCGGTATTTAAAGAAATATAACCTGGGACCCAGGAGATAAAGGTGGTTGGCTGTTGAGACCTGCGCTGGAATAATTGCTGCAGGCAAAGTTTGCTAGGAGAAAAGCTGCAAGCTTTTAAGGCGCTGTAGGGGAATAATAGCGGCGGCAGCCTAAATTAAGAGTTTAAATAAACTATAAGGATGGAACTATATGCGTTTAAGACGTAAGCCCTGGATAGATGAGGCTATCCTGGAGGTGAAGGGCCGGACTCTGTTCTGTGAACAGTTGGAGCAGTACAAGGGCCATTGGCAGGAGATTTTTCCCGGCAAGAGGATTTGTCTGGAGATTGGCAGCGGCAAGGGCCGTTTCATTATGGGCATGGGCCGTTTGCATCCGGAAAAAGCTTTTATCGGGGTAGAAACCCAGCGGGACGTAGCTTATTATCCGGCTAAGGCTGCTCAGGAGGAAGGGCTGGCCAATGTTAAGATTATCTGGGGCGATGCTTGTAAGCTGGAAGACTGGTTTGAACCGGGAGAGGTTAAGGAGCTGTATTTGAACTTCAGCGACCCCTGGCCTAAGTCCCGGCACGCCAAACGGCGCCTGACCCACCGCATTTTCCTGGAGCGGTATCAGAAGCTGCTGGGTCCGGGCGGCCATTTGCGGTTTAAGACGGATAACCGGGGTCTGTTTGACTTCTCGGTGGCGGAGTTTCAAGACTTGGGACTAAAGATAGCCGGTTTAAGCTATGACCTTCATAATAGCAGTTATTTGAATGAGGTGCAGACGGAGTACGAAGAGAAGTTCAGTGCTCAGGGTCACCCGATTAATTTTTGTGAAGTAATCTTTTAACCTTCGTGTAAAAAGGGGTCCGGGCCTGCTGAAACAGGGCCCGGATAGTTTATAAGGGGTAATAACAGCTTAAGATGAATAAACATTTTTTGATTTGGGACAACCCGCGGGATGCTCTTTTAACCATAACTTTCATATTGATGATCATTGGCTGCGTAAACGTGTTCAGCGCTAGTTTTGTGCGCGCTGATGCCATGTTTAAGGACAGCCATTATTTCTTAAAAAGATACCTGATGTGGAGTGCCATCGGGCTTTTTTGTATGTGGGTGGTAGGGTTTAAGCTGGATTATAAGATCTTTTTAACGGCCCGGTTTACTAATATCCTGGTGTGGATTGCCGGTGGTCTGCTTTTAGGGGTGGATTTATTCGGAGCCGTGGTAAACGGGTCCCGGCGCTGGCTTTCTTTGGGCGGTCTTTCTCTGCAGCCTTCCGAGCTGGCCAAGGCGGTGGAAGTAATCTGGGCGGCAAGTTACCTGGGGCACTATATGAAAAGGGGACTGCAGGTTTCTTTGACCAGTTGGCCCAGCAATAAGGGCTTGTGGATAGCGGTGGTTTTTGCCGCCTTTATTTACAAACAGCCGGATATGGCCACCATGACTATTACCTTCGGGGTGATGATGGTGATGTATTTTTTAGCCGGTATTCCCAGAAAACAGGTTACTACCGGTTTGGGGATAGCAGTGGTGGGGCTGGCTTTTTTGGCCGTGATAGCGCCTTACCGCATGCAGCGGTTTCTATCTTGGGGTAATCCCTGGAAGGATCCCCAGGGAGCCGGCTACCAGATGGCTCAGTCGCTTTTGGCCATCGGCAGCGGCGGGTTTGTGGGACTGCCGTGGGGGCAGGGTACCAGTAAGTTCTTTTATCTGCCCGAGGCTCATACGGATTTTGCCTTTGCTATTTTTTGTCAGGAGTGGGGCTTTATCGGAGCTCTGGCCCTGATTGCCGCTTTTGTCATTCTGGCCTGGTCCCTGGTGCGCATCGCCTGGAGCACCAAAGAGATGCGGGGTTTTCTTCTGGTAGCCGGGATTACCTGCCTGATGGTGGGGCAGGCGGCGGCCAACATGGCCATGGTGTGCGGCGTGCTGCCGGTTATCGGTGTGCCGCTGATGTTTATCAGTTACGGCGGTACCTCTATGGTTATCAATATGACCTGTTTAGGCCTGGTGTTGTCAGTTTATCGCAGTGAATGTAAAAGAGAGCTTATGGAAGAACGGATAGCTCAGGGGCTGCCTCCGGAAGAAAAGCCCGGCGTGAGGGTAGTTAAGGGTCAGCGCGGCGGGAGGCGGTCTTAGATGCTGAGGTATACCAAGTTTAGGTTATTTGATGCCAAATTCCGCCTGGCTGTGGTCAGTTTTCTGGTCATGGGCCTGTTTTTGGGGGTCTGCCTGCGGCTTTTGTGGGTGCAGATCGTCAGCGGGACGGAACTGGGGAAACGGGCTATTACCCAGATTACCGATCAGGTGAAGAAAACTGCGCCCAGAGGAAAAATTCTGGACCGCAACGGCGAGGAGCTGGCGGTCAGCATCATGGCTAATACTCTTATTGCCAATCCTAAGGCCATGGATGATAATCCGGCTAACGACGGGGAGAAGGAATCCCGGGACGTGAAGCGGGAAGCGGCCCGTCTCTTGGCCCCGGCGCTTCAAATCAAGGAAGAGGAGCTATACGGCGATTTTTCTTTGGATAAGGAATATGTGCGGATTAAGCGCTCTATGGAACCGGAGATGTATGAGCAGGTAGCCGGTCTTATTAAGGATAACAAGCTGCCGGGACTGTATTTTGAGCAGGAAAGCAAGCGTTATTATACGAAAAAATCTATGGCGGCCCAGGTCATCGGGTTTGTCGGTGAGGATGACAGCGGTTTGTCAGGGATGGAGCTGGCCCTGGACGGAATTTTGAAGGGGGCCATTTATCAGAACGTGAGCAAGGTGGACGCCCTGGGACGCCAGGTGGCGGACAGCGGGCTCCACGAACAGAACCAGGTCAAGGTTTCTTCTGTTTATCTGACCCTGGACAGTAAGATGCAGTTCGTGGTGGAAGATGCCTTGGACGATGCTATGAAGCGGACCAACGCCAAGGGGGCCGCGGTTTTGATCATGGACCCCAATACGGGGGCCATTCTGGCCATGGGCAGCCGGCCCAGCTTTGATCCTAATAATTACGGCAAGTATGCCCAGGAGAACTGGCTGAACCGGGCCATCAGCATTATCTATGAGCCGGGCAGCGTCTTTAAGCCCATCATGGGCTGTGCCGGTCTGACTGAGGGCGTTATCACCCCCCAGACCCCCATCATGGATGCGGGCAGTATCCAGGTGGCTGACCGGACCATCAGTAACTGGGACGGCACCGGTATGGGGACGGTACCTTTTGAAGATGTTATTAAGTATTCTATCAATACCGGTATGGTTCAGTTGGGCTTGAAACTGGGTGCGGACCGGGAAATTAAGTATGCCAAGAAGTTTGGCTTCGGTACGGCGACCGGGGTGGAACTGCCCGGCGAGGAAGACGGTATCTTATATGACCCCAAAGAGATGGTGCTGCCGGATATAGCCACCATGGCCATCGGCCAGGGCGTGGCGGTAACGCCGCTGCAGATGCTGAGGGCTATTTGCGCTATTGCTAACGGGGGCGAGCTGCTGCAGCCTTATATTATCGATAAAATTATCGCTCCTAACGGCGATGTAATCCGCCGGGGCGGCAAAAAAGTAGTCCGTCAGGTGATTACGCCGGAAGTAGCGGCTCAGATGCGGACCATGATGGAAAAGGTGGTCAGCGAGGGCGGCGGCAAATCGGCGGCGATTAAGGGCTACCGGATTGCCGGCAAGACCGGTACGGCGGAGAAGTTGTCCGAATACGGCGGCTATGCAGCCGGGCAGTATATCGCTTCCTTCGTCGGATTTGTGCCGGCGGATAAGCCTATTTATGCTATGCTTGTCATGCTTGACCGGCCCCAGGGCGCCTTTTATGGCTCTCAGGTTTCGGCGCCTATCTTCCGGGATACCTTGCAGCAGATCCTGGTGGCTAAAGGCGTACAGCCTTCGGTCAGCGAGGGATTAGATTCTTTTGATACCCACGGCAAGGGCGGGACTGCGGAAACTATCCTGCCGGAGTTAAGGCGTAATGCCAACGGCACCTGGCTTTTGCCTAATCTGGCCGGCTACGATATGCGTACGGTAGCTGGCATCTTGCAAAAGGGCAACCTGGAGCTTTTGCCGGACGGTTCGGGCATCTCTTATCAGCAGACCCCGCTGCCTGGTGTCAGCGTGAAAGAGGGTACCCAGGTGAAGGTTTGGTTTCGTTAATTTGGCTTTAAGCCGGGACGGCGTCTGGTTTTAGGAGGCCGGCTGCTTGGTCCTGACTGGGGCTTAGTTATAAGTTATTAGTTATAAGTTAAATAAGATGAAAGTACTTAAGGAGGAATGACCATGTTATCAGACATTGAGATTGCGCAACAAGCTAAAATGCTTCCCATTACGGAAGTTGCTGCTAAACTGGGCATAGGTGAGGAGGACCTGGAACATTATGGCCGTTATAAGGCTAAACTGTCGATGGATCTTTTACATCGCCTGGAAGCCAAGCCTTCCGGCAAGCTGATCCTGGTGACGGCTATTACCCCGACTCCGGCCGGTGAAGGCAAGTCTACTACTACGGTGGGTCTGGCTCAGGGGATGGCTAAGATTAACAAGAAGGTCATCGTGGCTTTAAGAGAGCCTTCTCTGGGACCAGTCTTCGGCATCAAGGGCGGGGCCGCCGGCGGCGGTTATTCCCAGGTGGTGCCCATGGAAGACATCAACCTGCATTTTACTGGGGATTTTCATGCCATCACCTCGGCTCATATGCTTTTGTCGGCCATGCTGGATAACCACATTCAGCAGGGCAACGCGCTGAACATCGACCCCCGCCGCATCGTGTGGAAACGGGTGGTGGATATGAATGACCGGGAATTGCGCAACATCGTGGTAGGCCTGGGCGGCAAGGCCCACGGTGTACCCCGCCAGGACGGCTTTGATATCACGGTGGCCAGCGAGGTTATGGCCATCTTCTGCCTGTCTAACTCTCTGCACGATTTGAAAGAGCGGCTGGCCAAGATTGTGGTGGCTTACGATTACAGCGGTAAGCCGGTTACGGCCGGACAGCTTAAGGCTCAGGGCGCTATGGCGGCTTTGCTGAAGGATGCCTTAAAGCCTAACCTGGTCCAGACCCTGGAGAACGTGCCGGCCATCATTCACGGCGGTCCCTTTGCCAATATCGCCCACGGCTGCAACAGCGTCATGGCCACTAAGACCTGCCTTAAGCTGGCGGATTACACTATCACGGAAGCCGGATTCGGTGCTGACCTGGGGGCGGAGAAGTTCTTTGACATTAAATGCCGTTATGCCGGCCTGAAGCCGGACGCCTGCGTGCTGGTAGCGACGGTGCGGGCTCTGAAGATGCACGGCGGCGTGGCTAAGACCGATTTAAAGACGGCTAACGTGGAGGCCGTGAAGGAAGGCCTGGCTAACCTGGAGAAACATATTGAGAATATTAAGAAGTACCGGGTACCCCTGGTGGTGGCGATTAATATTTTTGCTCAGGATACCCAAGAAGAACTGCAGGCGGTCTATGACCACTGCGCTAAGCTGGGGGTCCATGTGGCCTTAAGCGACGTTTTTGCCAAAGGCGGCGAAGGCGGCGTGGAACTGGCTAAAGAGGTCGTAACCCTGGCTGATAGCGGCAAGGCTGACTTTAAGCCGGTTTATCCTTTGGAGATGTCTTTGAAAGAGAAGATTGAGACTATTGCCCGGGAAATTTACGGAGCTAAGGACGTGGCCTTCCTGAAACCGGCGGCTACTGCTCTGGCGGATTTTGAAAAACAGGGTTACGGCAGCCTTCCTATCTGTATGGCTAAGACACAGTACTCTTTGTCCGATGATCCGGCGCTCTTAGGGGCGCCTAAGGACTTTACGCTGACGGTGCGCAACTGCCGCATCAGCGCCGGGGCCGGCTTTATCGTCGCCTTGACCGGCGATATCATGACCATGCCAGGTCTGCCCAAGTCCCCTGCGGCTGAGCGGATTGACGTCAGCGATGACGGCGTGATCAGCGGTTTGTTCTAAATTTAGTCTCATACCTGTTCCCGTAGCTCCAATTAAAAACTTACCGGATCCGGCCGCCTTAAGGCTAAGGCGGTCCAGACTTCCGGCGGCTGGCTAAAGAGATATTTCTGACGGGAGGTCAAGATGGATAGTACTTTGTTAATGAAGGGGCGGGCCGTAGCCGAGGCCTGCAAGGAACAGATCCTCCATAAAATTGCCTATGCCCGTGCTCACGGTCGTGATGCTGGTTTAGCCATCTTGTTGGTGGGAGATGATCCAGCCTCTAAGGTTTATACCGGGAGGCTGGCTAAGCAAGCGGAAAAACTGGGAATTAAGGCGGAGGTAGTGGAACTGTCCCGCAGTACTTCCACCAAAGAGGTGCTGTCTCAGGTTAAGCGGCTGAACGAAGATGAGACGGTTACCGGTATCCTGCCTATGATGCCCATGCCCTCCCATATCGATGGGAGCGCGGTGGGGGCGGCCATCGCGCCGGCGAAGGACGTAGATTGTCTGAATCCCTTCAGCTGCGGCTTGCTGTATTTGGGAAAAAGCGAGTGGGCACCCTGCACACCCCGGGCCTGCCTGGCCACCTTGAAACATTACGGCATCGAAATGGCCGGCAAACGGATTGTTATCTTAGGCCGCAGCAACGTGGTGGGGAAACCGGCGGCCCTGCTGCTCTTAAAGGAAAACGCCACGGTGACCATTTGTCACTCTAAGACGGTGAATTTGCCGGATATCTGTCGTCAGGCGGATATTTTAATCGCAGCCATCGGCCGTCCCGGCTTTGTGACGCCGGAGATGGTGAAGGAGGGCGCGGTAATCGTGGACGTGGGGATAAACGTGGTCCAGGACGAGATCGTGGGCGACGTGGATCCGGCGGCAGCGAAAAAAGCCGCGGCGCTAACTCCGGTGCCAGGCGGTATCGGGGTGGTGTGTAACATGATGGTCATGGAGGCCCTGACGCGTAATCTTTAAATAAAAACTGGCAACGGTAAAATAAAAACTAGTCCCTGTTCCGGTTCCAGCAGAAATCGGCAGCGGACTAGTTTTTTGGCCAAAACAAGCTAAGGAAGGTACACTTTTTCTACATACTCCGAGGTAAAGGCGCGCATAGTGGAAAAATAACCCAGCTTAAGTTCAATGACGTCTCCCACTCTGTAGTGCTTTTGACTGTCAGTAACATCCAGCATCAGGTGATCTGAACTAGCCCCCAGCATGAGGACACCGGGGTCTATGGTAAAGGTAGTTTCCGAATCAAAATCCTGTTTGCCTAGGGCGCAGACGGCCTTAAGACGCCGGGGTCCCCGGTCCGTAAAGCTGGGCTTATGTCCGTAGCTGTCGACGCCGACGGTGCCCCAGGGCAGGCTGGGCTTTTCTTTAAGTTCGACAATCTCTGCCTGTAAAATAAAAGCATCGTTTTTAGTGCCGGGAAGGAAGGTATATTTAGATCTTTCCTTGCCAAAAAGCAGGCTTTCACCAAGACGCAGGCTGTCAACGCCGGGGCAGATGCCACCTCTAAGCATAAGGTCGATGGTGGCGCTGTTGCCGCCGCTGATAATATCTAATTTACGTCCGATAGCTTGTTCAACCCGTTGCCTTAAGGATGCCAGGGTCCGCATTTTTTCCGGATCGGACTGGATGAAGGAAAAACAGGTCAAATTGGTGCCCAGGCCGTAGAGCGTGATGCCATCCATGGCTTCTACCTTTTGCGCTACGTTTACCAGTTCGTCGTAGTCGGTATAACCTTCGCGGATGTCGCCTAAGTCGGCCATGAGGACGACTTTGTGGCTACGATGCTGTTTCAGGCATTCTTCATTAATTTTTTCAAGCACGACAAACTCTGAGTTTAGAGAAACATCCGCATAGCGAATCATTTCGGGAACCTCGGAAAGCATCGGCGGACGGATTAGCCATTTTTCGGCCGGAAGGCCGGCTAGTTTTTTTAGATTGGCGGTGCGGGAATCACCCAGGCGGGTAAGGCCGGCATCCAGATAAGCCCGGGCTATGGGCGGGGCTGCTCTAAAAACTTTGGTGACCGCGACTACCTTCAGGCCGTGACTGGCACAGAGGCCGGCTACGACGTGAGCGTTTTGCCGGATGCGGCTGAGATTAATCAATAGACGTGGGTACATAGATTTACCTCCTGAGAAAATCAGATAGAATAAAAGCTGCCGGAAGAGTCTTTCTAAACTCGTTTTTGTGTAAAACGGATAAGAAGGGAACTAAAGCTGATTTAACCTAAAACGCTTTTTTTAGTCAGGCGCATCATTTAAAAAGGCCCAGTCTGCGTGGGCAGGCCGAGCCTTAAGTTTTAACTGATTATTTCCAGTACTCCAGGTTACTAGTATCCATGCCGATATTGGCTGCTTTGAAGACCGGAACCTTGCCGGCATCCTTCTGATCGGTATAATCCTTCATCGCTTTTAAAGCTACGCCGCCTAAGGCGACACAAGAAGGAATGTTAATCAGGCACATGAAAGCCATCAGGATATCTGCGATATCCCAAGCAGCAGCCATGGACAGGCCTGCACCGATAAAGATAACCAGGGTGGCCAGCATGCGGAAACCTTTCATAAAGCCGGCACTGGGCATAACTCCACCGTTTAAGTAAGCTAGACAGTTATCTACGTAGAAGAAGTTGCCAATCAGGGTCGTGAAGGCAAACAACACCATGGCGACGGTAATCAGGATAGGACCAATGAAACCGAAGACGGAGCTGGAAGCCTGCTGTACATAAGGCGCACCTGCAATGGCCTTGGCCGGAATAATACCGGAGAACAGGCACATTAAAGCGGTGGCGGTGCAGAGAACCGTATCAATGAATACGGAAAGCATCTGAACTAAGCCCTGCTGAACCGGGTGTCTAACATCAGCAGCTGCGGCTGCGTTAGGAGCGCTGCCGACACCGGCTTCGTTGGAGAACAGACCACGTTTGATACCGAACATCATGCAGGAACCGCCAACGCCGCCCAAAATTTTCTGGAAGTCGAAGGCATCGCTGAACACTTTAGCCAGCACGTCAGGAATCATACCTATATGCATTACGATAACCACGATGGCCATCAGTACATATAAGATACCCATGAAAGGAACCAGAACCTCGGTAAACTTTACGATACGTTTGCCGCCGCCCATGATACAGTAGCCAACGATAATAGCTAAAATCAGACCAATGACCCAGGGCGTGATGACCTTATCATAGAATCCATACACTGAGAAGGTGGACTGCAGATTATAGGAAGCTAGCATGTTAAAACCACCGGCATAGGTTAAAATTAAGAAGATAGCGAAAGCAGAAGCTAGGGTTTTGTTGTGCAGAGCAGATTCGATGTAATATGCAGGACCGCCGTAGCTGTCGCCGTTCTTGTCGCGGCGTTTGTAAATCTGAGCCAAAGTACTTTCAATAAAAGCGGTGGCACCGCCGATGGTGGCGATAATCCACATCCAGAGCAGAGCACCGTAACCGCCCAGGCACAGGGCCGTGGAAACGCCGACGATATTGCCGGTACCTACACGGGAAGCCGTAGAAACCATCAGGGCCTGGAAGGAAGAGATAGAACCCTCTTTTTCAGGTTTCTCCATAACGACGCTAATACATTCTTTGAAGAGCCTAAACTGCAGAAACTTGGTCTTGTACGTAAAATACAGACCGGCGATGATCAGCACTACAACCAGGATAGGATAGTACATCACGTCGTCAAGGTAATCCAGGATCTTAATCATAAAACTCCACTCCCTTTTCTTTTTTTTGATACTACCACATTTATTATAGCATAATCAGATTTATGCCATAACCACTAAAACTAATAATACAGTATACAAAGTGCAAGTGTCAAGCTGAATTTTTTAGATAATTCAAAGTTTATCGAATTAATAGTTAGTGTGTAACAAACTTTACAAAAATTAAAATATCGTAATTCTGATATGGATAGTAATATTAAAAATCCGTTGGTCATGTACAAAAGAAGCTTTTCTGTACAGTCCTTCCTTAATTATGATATAATATATCTATTACAATAAATTTTATATAATATAAAAGCAGGACTTGGAGAGAAAACGGGTCAGCAGTTGACCGCTAAAAGAAGGGTGGCATAAAACCATGAAGGTTACCGTTAGTAAGGAAGGACATGCCCATTTTTCCTGGGAGCAGTTAGGAGATATATCGGAAGGCCGGCCAAATTTGGGCACGGAAGTGCCGGTGGTTATTTATCGATGTTTGGAATTCTCCATGTATGATGTTTTGTGTCATAGACTAGGGCAGGAAACTGCTGATAATCTGATGCGGGAAGCCGGTTTTAAAGCCGGGGTGGAATTTGCCCGCCATAGCCTGGATTTATCGCTGCCCCTGGATGCGTTCTTGACTTCTCTGACGGCCAAGCTGCTTAATTTGAAGATGGGCATTTTGCGGGTTGAGATGCTGGATACGTTAACAGGCGATTTTACCTTGACCATAGCGGAAGATTTGGATTGCAGCGGTTTGCCTTTGACCGGTGAAGTGGTGTGCAAATATGATGAAGGTTTTCTGGCTGCCATCTTTGAGGTTTATACCCGGCACATTTATGAAGTAAGGGAGATAGACTGCTGGGCTTCAGGGTATAAGGTTTGTCGTTTTGCGGGCAAACGTCTTAACGAGGGAGAAAATTGAAATGCCTGGGGAGAAAAAGCTACTGACAAAGCAAGAAGCGCTGCAGGTTCTGAGCAGCTATCTGCAGGATATTACTTATAGACCGGAGCAGGCTAAGCTGGATAAGTCTGTTCTGCCGCAGGAGTTTCAAAAGCTGGTTGCGGAACTGGAGTGTCTGCTGAGGGATATCATGGAAGCCAGGGAGTTTGGCAGGAAGCTGAGCAGCGGGGTAATACGCAGCGCCAAGGCTCCTGCCCGGAATAACTATCTGGCGGCGTCCTTGAAGTCTCTGCACGGTCTGCTGTTGCACCTGCTCTGGTTGATGGACGAGCTGGGACGCGGAAATCTGGCGCAGCGGCTGGATTTAGCTAATGATTTATCTTATGCTTTTAATAGAATGGTAGATAATCTGGTAGATTTATCCTTGAGGGATAAACTAACCGGAGCTTTGAATGCTAATGGTTTTGAAAGCCGGTGCCGGGAGGTTTTGGACCGTTGTCCGGGCGATTATTACCTGATCAGCATCAATATTAATGATTTCCGGCATTTTGATGCCTTGTATGGTTCGGAAAAAGGTGACGCACTCTTAAGGCAGGTGGCGGAGTTTTGCCGCAGCCGCTGCGGCGTTAATGAGCTTTATGCCAGGTTCCATGCCGATAATTTTGTCTGCCTGGTTCTGGCGGAGTGTGCCGAAGCCGTGGCGGAACGGTTTGATATGGATGCCCTCAGCCGGAAAAACAATTTTTCTTATCGGACCTTTATGTTCCGGCAAGGTATTTATAAAGTGACCAGGCGTACCTTGCCGGTCCGGAAGATGTGCGCTTATGCCTTATTTGCCGAGCGGTCCCTTAAAAAGGACGCTGCCAGGGCCTATGTTATTTTTGATAAGGAACTGGAAGCACGTTTTGAGGAAGAAAACAGTATCCTGTCCAATTTTTATCGGGGGATTTCTCAAAAAGAATTTGTCCTTTACTACCAGCCCAAGGTGGACTTGCGTTCCGGCCTGGTTCAAGGGGCTGAAGCCCTGGTCCGGTGGCGGACGCAGGATCACGAAGTGGTGCTGCCGGGAAAGTTTGTTAACTTGTTTGAACAGAACGGGCTCATCGCGGAGCTGGATTTTTATGTACTGGAACAAGCTTGCGAAAACTTACGCGGACGCTTGGAAGCAGGTAAACCGGTGGTGCCGATTGCGGTCAACTTTTCCCGGGTACACCTGCTGGATGCCGATTTTATCAACCGGGTAGTTAATATTTTGCGTAAATACGAGGTTACGCCCAATTTGATTGAACCGGAAATCACGGAAACGGCGTTTTTTGAAAGTACGGATGCCATGATTACCATGATTGAGGGAATGCATCAGGCTGGTTTTAGGATTGCGATGGATGATTTCGGCAGTGGTTTTTCTTCCCTTAACATGTTGAAGAATATTCCCGTGGACGTCCTAAAGATTGATAAATTATTTTTTGAAGATTTTGAGGTGGATGAAAGAGGCTGGAACCTGGTGCAGGATATTTTGTCCATTGCCAGACATTTAGGGCTGCGCTGCGTGGCTGAAGGCGTAGAAAATAAGCAGCAGGCGGAATTTTTGCAAAAAAGCGGCTGTGAGCTGGCTCAGGGCTTTTATTTTTATCATCCTTTGAAAGAAGAGGAATTTGACCAGCTTTTACAGAGACAGGGTTAAGCTTAACCGGAATGAACCGACCCGGGGGATTCTGGGGATGAGGTGGGGCAGATGGAAAGTTTAATAATAGAGACCGTCGTGGCGCTAAGCCTGGTTTTGGTGATTCTGGCCTTTCTGCTGGCGGCTTTTCTGCATGTACAGAAGGAGCGGCTGCAGCTGGGGCAGGAACAGGAGCAGCTTAAGCTGCGGAACCGAACTTTGGAAACAGCTTTGTGGCAGAACGAAGTTTACACTTGGGATTATGATCCGGTTAAACATCTTTCTTATCCTGATAAAAGACTGCAGGAGCGTTTGCAACTGCCGGAATGGTTGGAGAATTTTCCGGCGGGGTATGTGCATGGCAGTACCTTGCTGCCGGAATACTGGCGTCCCTTTTTGCAGATGTACGCTGCTTTGGACCAGGGAGCGCCGGAAGCTCAGGCGGAGATTCAGGCTCTGGTGCCAGGGGACCCTTTGCCACACTGGTTCCGGTTTTCTTATACCAACACCCTGGACGAGACCGGTAAGGCTACCAAGTCCGTGGGCAGTTTACACTGTGTGGATGAACAAAAAAAAGAGAAACAGCGGTACCGGCTGTTCCAGCAGAAATATGGAGTTTTTAGCTGGGTTTATTACTTTACCGCCCGGGAAATTGTTTTGGACGAGGGGATAAAAAGTCCGGACGGAACCGAACAAAAACGCTGGACCGGTATTCCGGAAAATGTTATCTTAAGCGGACTTATTCACCCGGAGGACGCTGAGGCCTATCGCAAGGTCTATGAGCGGCTGGAACAGCAGGAGCCTGAAGTCAGCGCTTTGGTGCGGATGCGGTTTAATCCTTCTGGCGAATTTCGCTGGTACCAGCTAAACTATCAGGTCGAGCGGCAGGGCAAAGCTTTGTCTGACCGGGCCGTAGGCAGTGCCGTAGATGTAACTGCAGCCACCGTTTTGCAGCACCGGATGGATAGTTTGCTGCAGCATGTCCAATTGATGGAGGACAATGCCCTGGCCTTTGCCTACCTGAATATTACCAGACAGAAGATGATCCAGTTTCATTCCCGGCTTAACTGGCTGGAGGTGCCTCTTGCCGACTTAGAACAGAATTTAGATTCCTGGCGGCGGATTTTTTTGGCTAAGATGCTTAATTCACTGGAGGCGCAGCAGGCCAGTCAGCTTTTGACCCGGGAAAACCTGGAACGGCTTTGCCAGGAAGGGCAAAACAGTTTAGTGCGGGAATACCGCTATCTTCTGCCGGGGGACGTGATCCGCTGGCTGTCTTTTAATATCCGTTTGTTCCGAGATACGGACACCGGGGAAATTATGGCCTTTTGTTTCTTGAGGGACGTAGATCAAGCCAAACGCCGGCAGCAAGTTTTAGAGCAGCTGGCTGGTGAAACGTCGGAGTTTATTTGTTATCTGAACCTGGTTGACCGGCAACTGGTGCCGGTTGTGGTATTGGACGCGGTGTCGGAAAGCGGACAGGAACCTCTGCTGCGCCGGGGAGATTACGCAGCGGTGTTGACCGAATATGCGTCGGCCCGGGTGGCGGAGGAAGACCGGGAGCAGTTCTTGAACGGGCTGGACCTTGATCGTCTTTGCCTGGGGCTGAACAATACCAAAGTCTTGAACCAGACTTATCATCAGATAAATAAGCAGGGTCTGCGTCAACGTAAAAATTTGACCGTCCGCTATCTGGAAGGGGACTCTCACATTATTCTGTTTGTCAGCCGGGATATTACGGAAGACTATTTGCAAGGGCAGGAATATGCCCGGAACCTGAAAGCGGCTAAACAGGAAGCCGAGGTAGCCAATAAAGCTAAAAGCGAGTTCCTGGCCCGGATGAGCCATGAAATACGAACACCGCTTAATGCTATTTTAGGCTTGAGTACTCTGGGTTTGGAAGATGCTACTAATAAAAATCTGGTCAGCTATTTTTATAAGATTCGCAGTTCCGGTAACTATTTGATGGGTCTCATCAACGATATTTTGGAAATGGCCAAAATTGAGAATAACCGGGTGACCTTACATCCGGAAGTGGTCAACGTAAGCGACTTTCTGGAAACTATCCGGACTATTATCCGGCCCCAGGCGGTAGCTAAACGGATCAATGTTTCTATACGGGCCGAAAATATTCGTTACGCTTCGGCGGGATTCGACCGGCTGCGGGTACAGCAGATCATGCTAAACCTGCTGACCAACGCGGTGAAATTTTCTCCGGCCGACCAAAACAGTCCGGTGGAGTGTGTCCTGCGGGATGTGGGCGGAGATACGATTCGGCGGGACTGGGAAATCAGCGTTATCGATCAGGGCCTGGGTATCAGCGAAGAATTTAAGAAAAAAATCTTCCTGCCTTTTGAGCAGGAAGCAAATCAGAATCATATGGATCAGGCCGGAACCGGTCTGGGACTGGCTATCTGTAAGAATTTAGCGGAGCTTATGGACGGCAGCATCTCGGTTGAAAGTATCCTGGGCCAGGGCAGCATCTTTACCGTCCGGCTTAAGGTCTGGATGGTGGCTGCTTCGGCTAAGGCGCCGGTTGTTAAAGCTGCCCGCCGGGATATCAAAAATACCCGTCTTTTAGTGGTAGAAGACCATCCGTTGAATCTGGAAATCGCCAAACGGTTGCTAGAGAGGGCGGGTGCCATGGTGGATACCGCGGTTAACGGTCAGCTGGCGGTACAGATGTTTAAAAAATCAGAACCAGGTTATTACGACCTGATTCTGATGGATGTAAGGATGCCGGTGATGGACGGATTAAAGGCTACAAAGGTTATCCGCACCTTAGAACGCAGTGATGCCAAGCGCGTACCTATCGTAGCGATGACGGCTAATGCTTTTGCCTCCGATGAAGAGGATACCAGGGCGGCGGGCATGAATGCCCACCTGTCTAAGCCGGTGGATCCCCAGTTGATGATTAAGACCATTGCCGGTCTGCTTTAAACTGGTGTATCACCTGATTAAAAGTCAGGTGCGTTAAGAAAATAAACCGGCGGCCCTTTAAAAGGTGGCCGAGTTTAAATTGGCGGTGCCCCAGGCCGTATCTTTAATAGTAGCGCCGGTAAAGTTGGCGTCGGTAAGAGTAGCCAGATTCAGCTGAGCTTTGCTCAAATCACTGTAGGGAAAATTACCGTGACTTAAAGAGGCGGAGCTGAAATTAGCTCCTACCGCTGATAAATATTCTCCTCGGGCGTAATACAGGTTGGCACCACGCAGCAGAGCCTGGTCCAGCCTGGCTTTAAAGAGCCAGGCGTAGGCCAGGTTGGCCTGGGTAAAGTCGGCGGCCCGGGCCGAGGTTTTGTCCAGGGTGGCCTCCTGCAGGTTGGCGTTGTAAAAATTGCTCCGGTCCATTTGGGCGGCGCGGAAATTACTGCGATAAAAATAACCGCCAGAGAGGTTGGCATCGGTCAGATTAGTCAGGCCGAAATCGGCGTAACCGGCCTGGCAGCCAGATAGATTGGCTTCTGAGAGGTCGGCGTTTTCCAGCGTGGCCCTTCTTAAGGAAGAACCCTGCAGATTAGCCCCGCTCAGGTGGGCTCCGTTTAACCGGGCTCCGGTTAAATCGGCCTTGGCCAGGTTGGCCCCGGGCAGCTCCAGACCGGACAGGTCCGCCCCGCTTAAATCTCCGCCGGGGCAGCTGCCGGAACTTTGCAGTGCGGCAAAATCATCCGGGTTATAAGCCCAGGCGTTAAAAGTTAAAAAACAAGCAAAAACAGTTAAGCATAAGCTCAATTTTTTCATGATTACTCCTCTTTTTATCGTTAGGTAGCGGTTAAGCTGGTACTACCGCAAGCGTTAAATCTAAATAGATTTATACCAGGTGCCTTCGGCAGTTTCTGGTTGGCCGGTTATTCGGCCCGGCTGATTAGCTTTAAAAACTCCTCTGGGTTATCAGGTAGTTTAGGTAAGAATTGCCAGGGTGGGAGGGCCGCAAAATCTTCCTGCTTAAATTCACTGCCGGATAAGACGATGATGCAGCGGGCGTCAATCGCGGCGGCGCAGCGGACATCGTTGGGGGTGTCTCCGACGAAGATCATCTGCCGGACGCTGGTTATCAACTGGTCCTTTAATAACCGGTCGTACAGGATACGGGCCAGGTCTGCCCTATCCTCAGCTAAATCGCCGGTTGCGCTGCGGGCCAGGTCGAAAAAACGGGCGATATGATAAGTTTCTACCTTGAGCCGGGAACCGGTGACGGTATTACCGGTCAAAAGGCAGCTGCGCCATTCCGGTGCCTCTTGTTCCAGATAGGTCAGCGTTTCCAGCACGTTGGGCATCAAATGACCCTGATGGCTGGGGACGTATTTTTTCATGTAGTCTTCATAGGCAGACATTAAGCCGGATATTTCTTCCTTGGTGGCAAGGCCCTTCATTTCTTCCACGATTTCCCGGATGATGGAAGAGTCGGTATTACCGGCCAGGGAATGTTTAAAATGATAATCAGCTATGGCATAACGGTCTCTGATGGCATCCCTTAAAGCGTCGTATCCGGCCCAGGCGGAACGCAGTAAGGTACCGTCGATGTCCCAGCATAAATAATTCATGATTACAACCTCTTTCACATGGCAGCGGCCTTTTTACCGGCCGTCCCGCTTATTCTTAGATAATCCTTTAAATTAATATATCTATTTTACCGCAAAAACAGGTTTATGTATATGACCGGCGGAAGAAAATTTCCTGCTTACATTTGTGCCCTAATGATGTTATAATTAACTTGAGAAACTTTAGCAAATATTAAGACAGACAGTTACGAGCTGAGATGCCCGGGCTGCCGTGATGGGGGTGCGGTTATGCAATTCGTCAAATTGGCCATGCTTAAAATTTATACGGCGGAGGATGTGGTTTACGAGGATAAACCTTTGTACGTAGCAATTATTGAAGAAGCCAGACGCTGCAAATTGGCCGGAGGGACCATCATCAAGGGTTCTGAAGGCTACGGGATGGCGGTGCGCGGTTATGGCCGGGCGATGCCTACTTTCTTTAGCGGTTCGGCTGACCTTCCTTTGATTATTGAAATTGTCGATTTACGGGAGAATCTGCATAAGCTTCTGCCCTTTTTGGAAAAAGCGGGGCGCAAGCATTTCCTGGCGACCGTACAGGAAGTAGATACGCTGGTGACGGATTACGTGCGGGGGCATGCGGAACAGCTAAAGAAAATTGAGGCTATCCGTACAGATGCCAATACGGTTAAAAATATCGAGGTTAAAACGGCTGGTTCCAGCCTGGAAACCAAAAAAATTAACAAGATTACCATTACCAAGGATGATATCGACCATCTGGACGACTAGGATAACGCCTGGTTCCGGTCAGGCTACAGGTGGAGGGAAACAGGGCGCGGTGTAAAAGTTATCAGATGGTTTAGTGGTGGTATTTATAGGGTATTCGTGGTACAATAGGAGCAAGAGGAATACCTGCTTTAAAAGCAGGTTGAAGGAGGTTTTTTACCATGGCTGAGGAAGAGAAAAAAGTGGTAGTTATTGATGACGGCGACCGGGAGGCCCAGGCAGAGTCTTTATGCAAATGGGCGGCGGCCCGCGCCGGAGTGATCGTGGTAGCTCCCGGGCTGGGTACTATGTCACTCCTTGCCAATGATATTTATATGATTGTGAAGTTGGGCGGCGTATTTGAGGAAAAGATTGGTGAGAAAGCGGCGCTGAGTCTTTTAGGCTCCTGCGGGACTGTCTTTGTGGGCGGTCGTTTAGCTACCTTGATTCCTTTCGCTCCCTTGCAGATTCCTATCGCGGTGGCCACCACCTACGGGCTGGGCCGGGTGGTTACCCAGTGGTTGAAGGATGGCAAGCCTAAGGACTTAAGCATTTTTAAGAAAGTTTATGAAGATGCGGTTTCCGAGGCGAAGGCTCATATGGAGAGCTTCAAGTCCAACCCTGATAAGGATAAGCCTTTGGGGGACGAGAGTAAGAAGTTCGAGGAGACGGCACAGAAAGCGGAGGAGACTCCTAAGGAAGAACCCGCTCCGAAAGAGAAACCTGTCCCTAAAGAGGAGCCTGCTGAAGCTGTAAAGACGGAACCAGCTCCTCAAGGTGAAGCGGAAGCTGCTCCGGAAGCTCCTAAGACGGAGGATGGGAAGTAAGTCTTATGAACCTGTTTGTTTTTATGTTGTTTATGATGCTGGTGGCTTTTGCCGTGACGGTGGTAACTTACGGACTGGTAGTGCATAAGTTCGGCACGGCGGGCCGTAAGGCTATGATAGCCAAGTATACTTGTGTTCCGGCGGCGGTAATCGGCTATAATATGTTGATGCTGGCTTCCGGTGACTATATGTATCTGGTGGGGGCTATTCCCCTTTTAGCGTTGCTATGTTTTTGGGCTTATTACCGGTTTGGCGGCAGCGGGGCTTTTTACGATGCGCCTAATCCGAAGGACTTCCAAAAACCGGTGAGCAAAAAATCAGAACGGATTCATGCTGCCAGAGCTAAACGGGCTCAGGGCAAGTGAGATTGTTGGGTTAGGTAAGCGAAAAATACAGGAGGTGGCTTATATGTTTAAGAAAATCGTGGTTCCGGTCGACGGTTCTGAAAGTTCCTGGCGTGCTTTGCGTCAGGCGGAAGAATTAGGTGGGAAGTTTGGCAGCGAGCTTTTAGTAGTGACCGTTATCCAGCCTTATAACAATGCGGCTCTCTTGGCGGTACCTCTTGATCACAACGTAATTACCCAGAGTAATGAGGATTTGGAGCATATCGGACAGGAAGTCCTGAACATGGCCAGAGAAGTAGTAGGTAAATATGACTATCCCATCTCCTATACGATGGAGATTGGTCATCCTTCTGAACGGATCCTGGCTTTTACCAAGGAAAAAGAGGCTGATTCTATCGTTATCGGCAGCCGGGGTTTGTCAGGCATAGCGGAATTCTTCCTGGGCAGCGTCAGCTCCAAAATTTCCCAGTATGCTACGGTTCCGGTCTTGATCGTCAAGTAACAAGACTCTGAAAGGGGCCTAATCATGCAAACACCAAAATCCGGTCATTCGTTTTTAATATTTTTTTCGAGCATCTTAGTTTTAGTGCTGGTAAGTTCCTGGACCGTTTTGGCCCTGGCCATGCCCAGTGACCAGCAACAGCACGTCAAGTGGGTTCCGGTGGAGCAGCGTCTGGACGCATGCAATCAGAAGATAGAGCAACAGCCGGATAATGCGGCTTTATACGCTCAAAGGGCTTATATCTACCGGGAACAGAAGGTCTTTGACAAGGCGATTGCTGATTTGACCAAGGCCATCACTCTTGATCCCACGAAGCGTAACTATTATTTCTCCCGGGCTGCGTTTTACGACCTGACCGGCCGTACGGACCTGGCGGTAGCGGATTGTACTACGCTGATCACTATGGATAAAACCAAGACGGATGCCTACAACCGCCGCAGCGGTTATTACAAGAAGCTGAAGAATTACCCGGCGGCTTTGGCTGATTACGATCGGGTCGTAGCTTTGGAGCCGGATAAGACCATGGGTTATTATAACCGGGCTTATCTGTACGGTAAGCTGCAGAAGTACGACCTGGCGATAGCGGATTATACCAAGATTATCAGTCTGCGCAAGGAAGGTTCCAAAGACGTAGGCGGATATATTAAGCGGGCGGATACCTATTACCTGCAAAAGAAGTATGATTTGGCTATTGCCGATTGTAATCAGGCTTTGACAATTTATCCTCTCAACCGGAACCTTTACCAGCTGCGCAGCTGTGCTTATCTGGCCAAAGGCCAGACGGGTAAGGCAAAGGCAGATTTGGAGAAAATCTTGCAGCTGAACCGGGATAATGTGTATTAAGAACTAGAGACTAAAAAAGTTTTAGACAGCGGTGTCTTCTATTAAAGAAGGTGCCGCTGTTCTATTTCTTTCGAAAAAGTGTAACGTTTGTTACAGCATGATTTTATTCGTACCACCAAATTAACATTTCGCGCTAAAGGCCTTGATTTTAGGTGAAGTGGTCCTGTATAATTTAATTATACCTTGTAGGGGTGAGGTTATAAGAAGCCTCAAAAAGTTCCGTAGCATTTAAAATCTCAATCAGAATTTGAAGGAGGTTCCTATGCACAAACGTTTTTTATTATTTACAGCTTTATTTATCTTGACCATGACCTTGCTGGCTGGATGCGGCGGCGGAAGTAAAGGTCTGGAGGGGGCAGCGGCTAAGGCGAAGCTGGTGCTGCACGAGAATAAGAATTTACAGACGGTAGATGTTAAGACTCCCGGTCAGAAAGCGCCTTGGCTGAAGAGTATTAAGGCTAATGCCAAGAAACCTTACACGCTGATGGTTTACATGAACGGCACGGACCTGGAATCGGAAGGCGGGTGTGCCACCAACGATCTGAAAGAGATGATCGCTTCCGGCTGGGACAGTGATAAGGTAAACCTGATCCTTTTGACCGGTGGTACGAAAAAGTGGGATAATAAAGTTATCCGGCCTAAGGAAACCATGGTCTACCGGGTGGCGAAGGATGGTTTTTATGAGGATGTGAACTTCTCTAAGGCCAGCATCGCCAGCCCCAATACCCTGAGCAATTTTATTGCGTATGCTTTAAAAGCCTATCCGGCCGACCAGTACAGCTTAGTTTTCTGGAATCACGGCGGTGGTCCCATCAACGGCTATGGTTCTGATGAGATGCATAAGGGCGACAGTCTGGATTTGCCGGGCATTTACCGCGGCATCAAAGAAGGCGGCGTGGGTAAGCAGCAGCTGTCCTTTATCGGCTTTGATGCCTGTCTGATGGCTTCGGTGGAGAATGCTTTCATGCTGAAGGATTTCTCTCACTATCTGGTGGCTTCGGAAGAAAGCGAACCTGGTTTAGGCTGGAACTATCAATGGCTGAAGAACCTGGGCGAAAAACCGACCCAGTCAGGTGCCGATATTGGTAAGGTGATTGTGGATACCTTTGTCAATACGTGCGAAAAGGCCGATATGGAAGCTACCCTTTCCGTTATCAACCTGGATAAGATTAATAATCTGGCCCAGGCCTTTGACAACTTTGGTGCGGCTTCTCAGAACGTGCTGGTCAAAGGTAACTACAACGCTATTGCCAAAGCGCGCTCCGGCAGTAAATCCTTTGGTTATACGGGCAAGGGTGAATATAATTTTGACTTGGTAGATATTTTCCATCTGGCCAAACGGTCGGAAGAAATTGTGCCGGAACAGGCTAAGGCTTTGCAGGCCGCGGTTAAGGATGCGGTAGCCTACAGCAAGTCCTCTAAGTCGGTAAAAAATTCGTACGGCATCATGACCTATCTGCCTTACGCGACCAAGGAAACTGCAATGCCTCAGGCTCAGTTCTATAATACCCTGAATATTTTAAAACCTTACGCCAGCTTCCTGGATCTGTATGCCAAGAAGATGAACGGCAAGAAGATTCCCCGGGATGCCATCGCCAAGATTCAGCCTACGGTCAATAAACAGGAAGTTTTCATCCAGTTGGGTAAGGATCAGCTGGCTGATTTAGACAAGGCTCGTTTCGTCATCTGGCGTCAGCTGGAGAAGAACTCGGATTACTTCATCCAGCTGGGTATGTCCAGTGACGTCAAGATTGGCACAGATGGCAAGATTGATACCAAATTTGACGGTTATTGGGCTACGGTAGCCGGAGAGCCTATCTGCCTTTATGAGGTGGATAAGAACGAAGAGCGAACCAAGTATTCTGCTCCCGTTAAGTTTAATGGCAAACCGGGCTATCTGATCGTAGTCAAGGACAGCAAGGATAAGGATGGCCGTATCCTGGGCTTTGAGCCCCAGGGATTGAAGGGCGGCAGAATTGCCTCCAAGGATTTAATTAAAGTTAAATCCGGAGATAAGGTAGTGTTGCAATATTTCGCCGAACTGTTCCTGAAGGACCCCAACAAGGCAGGCAGTCAGGCTAAGGCTAAATGGGTAGACGGCAAGGAAGTTACCTTGAAAGATGATAAGCTTAAGGTCAAAGCAGTGGATAATCAGTTATATCTCTATGGCTTCTGGATTACCGATACCATGGGGAACGATTATTATACCAAGTTTATTGAGATTCGGTATTAATTTTTAGCCATTAGAGGCCCGTGTAAACGGCCTTTTGGAAAACCCGAAAATTTCGGGTTTAATAAAAATAAAAAATAAAAAGGAGATGCGAACTATGGACAGTTTCTTGAGGGATGCAATTAAGGCGGTAAAGCTTTCTGAGTCGAAGGATTTAGGCGGTCATAAGGTAGGTCCGTATCTGGAGCATCATGCTAAGGATGTAGAGTGGACAGCCAAGTATGTCAAGAAGGTTAAAGGCGATATGAATGTCGGCGATGCCTTGGTTGAGGTTAGCGGCCTGATGGGTACGGAAGACAATGAAAAAGAGTTTTCAATGCAGTTCATAGTTCCTAATGCAGAACCGGGCTCCGGCAAGGGTGGTTCCGGTAAAGGCGGCGGTTCTGGTAAAGGCGGCTCCGGCAAGGGTAGCGGCCGCGGCGGCAAGGTCGCCAAAGGTGCGGCTGCTGCCGGCGGGTTTGCGCTGGCTAGCGGTTTGATTGAGGGAGAGAGCTTCGAAGTTTCGGAGTTTTATGAGGAAGCTACTTCTATTTTCGAAGAGTACGAGGAATCTGAGGAGTACGAGGAGTATGACGAAGAGGAAGAGTACGAAGAGTTGTTAGAAGACGAAGACGACGATGATGACGACGATGATGACGACGATGATGACGATGACGACGATGATGACGACGACGATGATGATGACGACGACGATGATGACGACGACGATGATGACGACGAAGATGATGACGACGATGATGACGATGATGACGATGACGACGATGATGACGATGACGACGATGACGACGATGACGACGATGATGACGATGATGATGACGATGATGATGACGATGACGACGAAGATGACGAAGATGACGAAGACGACGAAGACGACGAAGACGATGATGAAGGCGATGACGACGAGGGCGATGACGACGACGAATAAGCTGGAGTGCCTGGCCGCCTGAACCTGGAAATAAAAATTTGTGTGCAGCTCAACTGTTAAAAGGAGTAATGCATTGTGGATAAAGAGTTAAAACAAGCGATTAAAATTGCTAAACATGCTCAATTAGATGTTTTCCCGGACTATGAATTTGGCGCTACCTTGCAGCAATATGCTAAAACTTGGGAGTGGAGCGCTTTTTATGCCGAGGAAGATAATTTTGAAGGTTATCATAAGGTACGCGAGGGAGATATCGTCGTCGAGGCGAACGGCCGGATGGGCAGTGAAGACGAAGATGACGATGAGGACGAGTTTGATGTTTGTTTCCAATTCGTCTTTCCTCAGGGTAAGAACAGCATGTACCTGAGCTATGGCGAGTTCAACGGAGAAGCCGTTCCCAAAATGGACGAATTCTTTGACACCCTTTCGCCGTTCTTTGAAGACGATGACGATGATGACGACGAAGAAGACGATGACGATGATGACGATAACGACGACGATAATGACGAAGAGGAAGATGACGACAACGACGACGATGACGATGACAACGATGATCGTCCCGCCCGTTCTCCCCGGGAGATGCGTATCTCTGACCGGGAACGTATGAACGACAGCTTTGATCGTCCGGATCGTGATTAACTGCTAAGAACGGAATACAGGCGAAGGAAGTGATGTTTGATGGGTCTTTTGGATAACTTCAAGGCCTTTACGGACACGGTTAAAACCACGGTTAACGTAGGCATCGATATGTATCATCAAGACGAGAAGATGGAAGAGCTGTTTAAGCGTTTAGATGATGACTATGCGGACGCCTTAACCGACAAGGAAGAATCTTTGCTGGAACGTTGGCAGGGTGCCTGCGACGATTTGGAAGATGTAGATGATGAGGACGAGAAAAAGGAACTGGAAGCCAAGAAAGATAAGGCGGCCTTACATCTTTTGAAACGTTTGGTGAAAAACGATGACTTAGATGAGGATTTTAAGGCGGAATGTCAGGCTATCCTGGATGCCAAGGAACAAAACACCGAAGCCGTGGCTAATCTGTTTAACCAGTTCACGGACGATGAAGAAACCAAGGATAAGGTGCGGGAGGCAGCCCGCAAGGCTATGGACGGTGAAGATGAAGACTCCGATGAAGATTCTGAGGAAGATTCTGAGGATGACAAAGAATAACCTGTCTTAGCTGGAGCAGGCGGTAGAACGTACTTCGTAAATTGTGATAAAGAAAAGCAGCATCCCTGAGGAGAGGCCGGAAAATAAATCCGGTTTTCTCCTGCGGAGATGCTGCTTATATTTTGTAAACACCGCCATTAAATATGGTCAGCTTAAGTTTCAGCCTGTGTTAAGCTTATCTGCCCACGAATAAAATTATCGCACCCATTGCCGGAACGGCGACCATCCCGATTTTTAGAATAAGGGGCGGCAAACGTTTAGTAAACTTAGCTCCCAGGTAGGCACCGCTCATGAGGCCAAGCACCACTTGGGCAAACAGGTGAAGGTCTAAGAAGCCGCTGGTAAGGTAGCCCAAGCCGCCCATGACGGCAATCGGCAGGATGACCAGCATCGTAGTACCTACAGCCTGATGCAGGCTGATGCCGAAGAAAAAGAGCAGGGTCAGCTGGATGAAGGGGGTGGCACCAATACCGAAGGTGCCGGACAAAAGGCCGTTAACTAAGCCGCCTAATACCGCGGTCAGCCAAAATTTGCGGCCGCTTTCCAGCTTTTGTCCGCTGATATGACCGAAAGGACCATCATTAGGGTGAAAGACCTTCAGGTACATCAAAAGAGCGGAGACCAGTAGCATGCTGGTCGTAAGCCAGTGCATCCTGGCGGCCGGAATCGCGGCCGAAATCTTGGCTCCGGCAAAAGCTCCAAAGGCCCCGAAGACTCCTACCGCCAGACCCAGTCGGGGCAGGACGTTGCCTTCCCGGTAGTGGCTGTAGGCACCGGACAGAGTGGTAAAGCCCATAGCGCTTAGGGAGGTTCCCAGCGCTGTATGGATGGGTATGCCGAATACCGTGGACAGGACCGCGATAACGACCCCGGCTCCGCCGGCACCGATAAAACCTAAAAGACAACCCATGATGAACATGGTACCTAAAATAAGCATGTCTGATGCCTCAATTCTAGAACATATTCTTCCGCCATAGCCAGAAAGCTGAAGCTCCGGTGGTCAAAAGAGCGATAAGGGCCATAATGAGAAAACCGTACTGATTCTCCGCAAAAGGCACCGGCACGTTCATGCCCCAGAGGCCCGAGAGCAAAGTAGGTATGGCGATGATGATGGTGATGGAGGTCAAGAACTTCATGACCAGGTTCAGGTTATTGCTGATGATGGAGGCAAAGACTTCAATCATGCTGTTCAAGATGTGGCTGTACATCTCAACCATCTCGATGGCCTGTTTGTACTCGATAATCACATCTTCCAAAAGGTCCTCGTCCTCATCATAAACTTTGATGACGTTCTGGGACTTGCTGGCCAGACGCAGCCGCATGAGCCGCTCCATCACCATGTAATCGCTGCGCAGGGAAGTGGAAAAGTAGGTGAGAGATTTTTGCAGGTCCAGCAGGCTGTACAAGAGGGAATTCTCCATGGACTGGCGCAGATGCAGCTCTAACTCATCCGTATGCTTGATGATGATACGGATATATTTTAAGTATAAGGTAGCTGATTTATAAAGAATCTGGAAGAGAAAACGGGTTCTCTTAACCGTGGTGAAGTTTTTAAACTTGTGGCTGGAGAAATCGGCCATGACGGCGGTAGGCTCCAGACAGACCGTCACAATGATGTCCGGTGTGACGATGATGCCCAGGGGCAGAGTTTCGTAGTCCTTGTTGCTCCTGAGAAGCGGGATGTCGAAAACGACCAGCAGCTGGTCATCCTCCATCTCCGTACGGGATTTTTCTTCCTCGTCCATAGGGGCCGTCAGGTAATCCATCTGGATATGGGTGGCCTCGGCCAAAGCTTCCAGTTCTTCAGGGGTGGGGTTAATCACGTTGATCCAGCAGCCTGCTTCCAGCTCGGACAAATCCAGTTCATCCATGGCGTTATTGCTGCTTTTAAAGACTCGGTACATGATTAAGCCTCCTTTCCTGAGAATTATAAGATTATACGGGAAAAATCTTCGTTAATGGTCTGCAAATCTTCTTTTATACAAGTCTTTTAACCAATATGGCAGATGTTATTTCCCTAAATGTTCGCTGATGGCTTTGGACAACTGATCACTGCAGGATGTGCTTTTTTCGCCGCAATGGATACCGTTTAGCATCTGAGCAGCCTTTTGGGCATCCATGCCCTCTAAAAGTATACACATGGCCTGCAGGTTGCCGGGACAGCCGTTGGTAAAATGCACATTATGGAGCTTGCCGTCGATAATGTCAAAGTCGATCTTGGTGGCACAGGTGCCGTGAGTTTTATAAGAATACATGATTATTCCCCCTCATAGAAAAGCAAAAATGCTATTTACGTATTTAAATATTTTATCATAAATCAGTTAAATTTGCTACTAATTAATGATAATTTTTTAGACTTTGGCAATTAAAAAGCGGATAATTCAAAGAAGAGAGAAGGTGTCGTCTGTGCAGGCTTAAGCGTGTTCTGCCTGAGTCCTTCTTCTGGTACGGCCCGCGGGCCCGGCAATTTACAAATGACGGTTAAATTGTTATAATAACTAATGTAACTTAGCAGGAAGGTAGGCCCCTTAGCCGGGGAGGGTAGTTAGGCGGAAGCTTTTCAGGCAGTAAAAATTTGCGTAGCAAAGTAGAAGGGTAGGGATTAGTATGTCTATTCAGTTGTTTATTGTCATTTTGTACATCGCCATGTTGTTCGGTATCAGCTTTTGGGTTAAACGCCGGGCGGAGCAGGGCTCGACGGAATATCTGTTTGCCGGCCGCAAGCTGGGACCGGGGCTGATCGCCGTAAATATTACGGGCCTGGCGGTAGGAGCCGCTTCTACCGTGGGCGTAGCTGAGAATGCTTATAAAGTAGGTATGGCGGCCGGCTGGTACAACGCCGCCTGGTCGGCCGGAGCCATCGTCATGGGCCTGGCGGCGGCGGGAAAACTGCGGTCCATGCAGATCAGCACCATCCCTGAGTTTTTTGAGAAATATTATGATACCAAAGGCCGGGTCATCGCGGCCCTGGGACTTCTGGTCATCATGGCGGTCATCACGGCTCTGCAGTATCTGGCCGGCGGCGCCATCTTATCGGCCCTGCTGCCGGGAATCTTTACCTTCAAGGCCGGCATGATTGTCAGCGCCTGCGTCTTTATCGGCATCACCCTGATCGGGGGACTCTGGTCCTCCGGTCTGTCCAATATCGTCAGCGTCATCTTGATTTATACCGGCATTATTTATTCCTGTTTTACCGCGGTGACTAGCGCCGGAGGCTTTGCGGCTATTGAAGCAAGGCTGCCGGCGGGGCTGGACTGGTTCAATCCGCTGGCCGGGATTCCGGTGGCGGTCATCATCGGCTGGTTCATCGTCATGATCACCCAGGCCATCACCGCCCAGGGTCCGGTGCAGATTGCCTGCGGCGCCCGGGATGCGGCGACAGCGAAGAAGGGATTTATCCTGGGCGGTCTGATGATCCTGCCCATAGGTTTCTTGTGCGCGGTGCTGGGCATCGTCGCCAAGGTTTCCTTCCCGGATATTCAGGCGACCATGGCCATGCCCAAGGTCATCATGAGCATGAGCCCGGTGGCGGCGGGCACGACCCTGGCCGCGCTCTGGGCCGCGGATGTTTCTACGGCTTGTACGATCCTTTTGGGGACGGGCACCCTGTTTTCTCAGGATATTTATAAACGCTTTATCAACCCTCAGGTTTCCGATGACCGCTTCGTTAAGATAAACCGGCTGGCCGTTTTCGCTATCGGCCTGATCACCTTGTGGTTTGCCTTTAACGCGGTGGGCATTTTAAAGACGATGATCGCCGGGCTGTCTATGACCACGGCGCTGACCTGCGTCTTCGGCTTTACCGTTTTTGCTCCCGGCAGATGCCGGCGCAGCAGCGCTTTTTACACCACTTTGGTAGGACTGGCGGGCGTAGTGATCTGGCATCTGAATTTAGTGCCGGCCCTGAAAATTTTCCCCCACGAGATTTATTTTGAGTGGCTGATCTGCATCCTGACGATGCTGCTGGTGCCGCTGTTTGATAAGACGCCGATTAAGACCTCGGAAGCGGTCAGGGAAGATTAGTCAAGGCCAGGGCTGTTAGGGGAGCTTAGAGCGAAGATTGCGGTCGGCAGATTTTAGCGGCGCAGATCCTCTCAGGGCAGGGAAGATAAAAGGACGGTATAAGATGATTATGGAAAAGGCAGGATTTACCAGTGTGGATATAGGCCGGGCGGCGCTGAAGATAGCCGTGACCGCTACCCGGACGGAAGAACAGCAGGTGAAGGCGGAACTGGCCGCCAAGGGTATCCGTTCTACTGCGGTGGATTTTGGCGGGGAGTTTGTTTCCTCTATTACCAAGATTATCGAGCGGGCGGTGGTGGCGGCGGAGCGCCAGGGCATCGTCAAGGAGACTCACGTGGGCGCCGGCGCGGTAGCCGGGGCGGCTCAGGAGGCTCTGGAGCAGATGAAGCTTAAGGCGCTGGGATTTAATGTGGGCGGCAAGATCGGCATTGCCCGTCAGGGGGAGCACCTGTGCGTGGCCATCTATATGGCCGTGGGGGTTTTGAACTTGAACGAGCTGTGCGTAGGACTGGCTCACCGTTCTTTGGACCTGGTAGAATAAATACCCTAGTGAATAAAGAGAGCGTATAAAAGGTTTGTGGAACCTGGTAAAATAAAAATCTTAGCTAAAGAAAAATTTACCCGAGACGATTATAATTGTAGATTTATGGTTGACAGGCACGATCCTATATGATATAATATCCTACGTCGCCGAACAGAAATGTTTGGCCCATGTGGTGGCTGTGGTGAAGTGGTTAACACGGCGGATTGTGGCTCCGTTACGCGTGAGTTCGACTCTCACCAGTCACCCCACTTTTTTTACCGGTTTGCGTCCTTGGGGCGTAGCCAAGTCGGTAAGGCACAGGACTTTGACTCCTGTATGCGTTGGTTCGAGTCCAGCCGCCCCAGCCAAATGGTGCATTAGCTCAGTAGGTAGAGCACCTGACTTTTAATCAGGGTGTCCCCGGTTCGAGTCCGGGATGCATCACCAAGTTAAAATGTGATAGCCGTGCGGGTTTCAGTGAAACCGTACGGCTATTTTATTTTATTCATTTTCGGTTTTGACTGACTTTTTGACTGACTTTGTATTTTTAGTAGTCCAATTTTGCTCATTTTTTTAATTTTGGAGTCTTGGTCCCAAATGGCTGTTTAAAAGACCTATGACTCTGCTTATGATCCTACGATAATTTTTTGCACGGGGGCCTCTTCCGGCAGGTCAGGCAAATTTTCCAGGTTAAGCAGCTGAGGACGGCGTTTAGTGCGCAAAGGATGGCGTTTGGCCATCTGAATAGCAGTAATCTGAGGCCAGGCGGCGTTGATTTCAGCTGCCATGAGCTTCTTCCCTTTGATATCCAGATGCAGGCCGTCCAAGGCCAGTTTAGTGGGCAGCTCCCTGCCGAAACGCTCCAAAGGCCGGGCCGTGTCGATATGGTTCTGAGTGCGAATGAAGGCGTTGACCAGCTGAACCTTGGCGGACCAATCGGCGCTGGTAGGTTCCTGGAAAGCTCGTTCGATGTTGGCTGGATTTATGGGCGGCAGGGTGAGCAGTATTGGTTCGATATGGTTGAGCCGGCATTTGATTTCCAGAGCCAGAAGATCCATAATGACGCTTAAGGCTGATGTGTCGTCCCGCAGGCTGTTGGAGCCGGCCAGGATAAGCAGGTACTGCGGCTTAAAAGGCAATACGTCCTGACTGAAGCGGGTGACCAGGTCGCGGCTGGTATCACCGCTGCGGGCCAGGTTGACAGTGGGAAAATCCAGGTAGGTTTGGTAGCTGTATTCCCAGTCCGCCGGGGAGTAAGAGAGATGACCGCCCCCATGGGTGATGCTGTCGCCGTAGGTAGCAATTTGGTAGTACTGACGGGGGTCAAGGGTGAAACTCTTGGCCTCCGAGTAGACACCCAGAGGGCTGCCATCAGCTTTAAGGGCCCGGACCCGCCAGTAGAATGGCTGCCCTCCCAGGCGGGGAGCATTGTCATAGTGTTCGGCGCTGTCCTCGATAACCGAGGCTATACGGTACCGGGAGGGCTCGATACCCCGGGGATTTTCCGGCGGGGCGCTTAAAATTTCCAGCTCGTACTTAGCGGCACCGCTGAGGGGAATCCAGGCATAAACTGGGTAGAGCAGGGCCGCGGTCTTGCCTTGGTTAAAGACGGCCGTTGGCAGAGGACTTAAGCTTTCTTCTTTCTGGTGGTCCAGATAGACCGGTTCCAGGTGTGAATAAGCGCTGGCAGGCTGCTTATCCAGGTCCAGGGCCCGGACCCGCCAATAAAATTTAGTTCCGGTAAAGCTGGCTGGCAGGTTCAGGTTGTAGCCGTTTATATAAACTTCCCGGGTAGTAAAGAAAGGCTGTCCGCCAGTCTGCCACTGGTCACTGGTCCATAGCTCCAGTTCGTAGAGAACCGCACCCCTAACCTTACTCCAGGTTAGAGTGGAGGTAAGGACGGCCGGATTATCTTTAGTAAAATGTACGGTGGCCGCAGGACGGCGGGCTTGAACCGGCGCTTCCTTTAAAGACGCCGCCAGTTTTAACGGCACTTCAGCCTGGGGGGATGCACTGGAGGCAGGGCAGCTCAGGACGGCTTGTGCCGGTTTAAAGACAAGTTCGTCCAAGGGTCCGGCTTCAAAGCAAAGGACTCCACTAAGGCCCAGGAGGCTGATTAGTAAAATGCATAATTTACGTTTCATGATGTTTAACTTTCTTTAGATATTTTAGTATGAGTACTAGCTTATTTTAACCTATAAGAGGCTGTTCGTCTAATACTTTTCCTTCATGGGTTTGTATACATTTAAAGCATCAAGGCCGGCTTGTAATTAAAGTTGCGCCGAAGCTTAAGATGTATAGAAGCTTAAGGTCAGATGTGCTATAATAACCATAAAGAATAATGATTTTGAATTAAATTCCCGCTGGGGGTATAAATGCGAAAGAGCGGCAGGCAGGTCCTGCCAGAAAGTATGGGGATGACAAAGATGGCCGGAGAAATTGCTTACGGTGTGAGTGATCTTCAGAATATAAAAAGCTTTACTTGTAAGATTTTGATTAAGGGCGGGGAAATGTATTTCCTGGAACCTTCGCCCCGGATGTTTGCTTTTTTTGGCACCACGAGCGCTTCCTATGAGGAAGGCATCATCAAACGCATCCGGCAGGATATTGGTGTGCGGAGTGCCGATTTAGTGCAGCGGTCGGTGAATCAGAAGGCGGTTAAGGGCCTGGATTTTAGAATAATCTATCCTTCCAAGCGTGGTGACGGTTCTGCCTGCCTGATGCAGATGGATGCCTATGCGATGGCAAAGCGACCGGACGGACATGTCTATCATGTTATTGCCATGGATATTACGGAGCTGGAAGAAGTTCAGGCGCAGACCCGCAAATTGACCGTGGAGAACGCGGCCCTGACGGAAGATTCGCCGGTGGGGCTGGGCATTTATCATATTAAGGATGACCGTTTCGACCTGGTTTATACCAACCAGGAGTATTATGAGGTGCATTACGGCAGCAGGGAATTTTGGGATAAGTTCAAGGGAAGGGATGCGCTGGACCGTATCGTGCCGGCTGACCGTCTTTTGATTAATCAGGAGTGGCAGAAGACTAAGGCTAATCCGGGACATGTTTATAATGTCACCTACCGTTGTCTGGGAGAAGATAAGAAGCTGCACTGGATACGGCTTTTGGCCAGGATGGCGCCGGCAGATGCGGTAGGAAGGCATGTTTGTTATGCCTGTTATCTGAACGTGGACCGGGAGAAGGAGGCGGAGGCTAAGGCGGAGCGTATGCGCCGTAACCTGATTAATACCATCAGCAGCCTGCCTTCCTGTTCCGTTTTGTACCGGAAGCGGCAGGATGGGCGTTTTGAGGCTGAGTCTTATTCGAGGGAGTTCTGCCAGATGATGGGTGGCAGCGAGGAGGAAATCCGACGGTTGTATACGGAAGATGTGTTTTTTCCCGTTCACCCGGAGGACCGGGAAAGTTTAAAGCTGAATCTGGAACGCAACTGGGGCAGTCGGGATGTGAATACGGTTATTTACCGCCTTTTGACGAAAAAGGGTACCTATAAATGGGTTAACGATAGTTATGCCTGGCTGAAGGTAGACGGGGTGGACTATGTCTATTCGGTATATATCGATGTGGATGAGGTTAAGCGTCACGAAGAGGAAATGAAACAGCAGTATCTGTCGGCGCAGAACTTCCTGGATTCCGTGACTTCCACGTATTTGGCGACCTTACGGGTTAATCTGACTCAGAATCAGGTAGAGGAGCTGTACGGTCAGGACCCGCTGGTGGCTAATTACCGGCAGTTGACTTATGATATGGTGCTCAGCGAACTTTTGGCCACTATGCCCCGGGAAGCCGACCGGAAAAATTGTTTGCAGAAGGCGTCCAGGGAGGCTCTGCTCCAAGTCTTTAAAGAGGGGCAGAAAACGGTTATTTATGACTATCTGTCCCATGGGGACGACGGCATCCTGCTCTGGGTACGTGCGAAGATTAATCTGGCCCTGCGCCCGGGCGGGCAGGACGTAGTGGCTTTTATCGGCATGACGGATATTAATAAGGATAAGAATCTGGAGTTGACCATGAATCAGGTCATGACCAGGCAGTACGATTTTATTCTTACTATCGATGTAAAACATGATGCTTGCGAGCTGGTCAGCGCGTCGCCGGAGATGCAGGAGGATTTAACGGGGTTGTCCCCGGATACTCCGGAGTTTTATGTTCGGCAGTTCGGCTATTCGGAAACGATGAAGGCCTATGTAGAACGATATGTAGTGGAGGAAGAGGTGGCCAAGTGCAAGCATTTCATGAACCTGGGAAGGGTCGTGGAAGCTTTAGCACGACAGGAGGAAGTTTCGGCCATCTTTCGGTTGTGTATCAACGGGAAGATTCTTTATAAAAAACTGGATTATCGCTACTTGGACCAGGAGAGTCAGCTCTTGTCCCTGGTACGTTCGGATTTTACCAAGGTACGGCAGGAGCAGAAGGAACAGGAGGATAAGCTGCGCAGCGCATTGAAGGCGGCTAAGCAGGCCAGTGTAGCCAAGACGGAGTTCTTATCCCGTATGAGCCACGAGATTCGTACGCCCATGAACGCTATCATCGGGCTGGATACTATTGCTTTGCAGGAGAAGGGTCTAACCAGCGCCATGGAGGACCATCTGCTGAAAATCGGCATCTCGGCCCGGTTTCTCTTGTCTCTGATTAACGATATTCTGGACATGAGCCGGATAGAATCTGGTAAGATGCTTTTGAAAAATATCGAGTTTAACTTCCATGGTATGGTGGATAATATTAATTCCATCCTGTATTCGCAGTGCCGGGAGCGGGGCATCGACTATGAATGCGTCATCAACGGCTTTGTGGAAGAGGCTTACGTTGGAGACGAACTCAAGCTCCAGCAGGTGCTGCTTAATATGCTGGGCAACGCGGTGAAGTTTACTTCTTCCGGCGGCAAGATTCATTTTATGGTGGAACAGTTGGGACGGGACGACCGGAACGCCCGCCTGCGTTTTACCATTGCCGATACGGGCAGCGGCATTGACCCGGACTTTCTGCCTCACATGTTTGACGCCTTCAGCCAGGAGGAGGGCGGCAGTACGACTACGTACGGAGGCACTGGTCTGGGGCTGGCCATCAGCAAGAACCTGGTGCGGATGATGGACGGGCATATCGACGTGCATTCGGTCAAGGGTATGGGGACTGATTTTAAGGTGGATCTGAGCCTGGGGCTGGCGGAGCATGCGCTGACCTGGCAGCAACTGAAAAAAGACTTTCTACAGTTGAAACTGGATACGCTGATTGTGGACGATGATGTGATTGTCTGCGAGCATACCAAGCTGGTCCTGGAACAGGCTGGGCTGGCGGCGGAGTGGGTCGATTCGGGGGCTGCGGCGGTGCAGCAGGTGGTAAAGCGCCACGAGGCGGGTAAGGATTATAATCTGGTGCTGGTGGACTGGAAGATGCCGGATATGGACGGGGTGGAGACGGTCCGCCGTATCAGAAAGGTCGTAGGCCGTGAGGTGACTATCGTCATACTTACCGCTTATGACTGGAGTGAGATTGAGGAAGAGGCTATCTCCGCCGGGGTGGATAACTTTATCCGTAAGCCGGTCTTTGCTTCCTCCGTACTGCGGGCTTACCAGGAGAAACATATTTGTCATAAGAAGCGGCCCAATTTCCAGGCGACGTACCATTTCGAGGGACAGAAGCTGCTTTTAGTGGAAGATAATCTGATTAACTCCGAGATTGCCAAGCGGCTCTTGGAGCTGGTGGGTTTTCAGGTCGTTACGGCAGGTACCGGGGTGGAGGCCATTAAAATATTTTCGGAGGCTAAGCCCCAAGAGTTTGCGGTTATCCTGATGGATATCCGGATGCCGGTGATGGACGGGCTGGAGGCTTCCAGGCTGATTAGAGTGCTAAGCCGGCCGGATGCCAGGACCATTCCTATCGTCGCCATGAGCGCCAACGCCTTTGAGGAGGATGTGCAAAAGTCCTTGGATTCTGGCATGAACGCTTATCTTACCAAACCGGTGGAGGCGGAGAAGCTGTATCAGACGTTGCAGCGGGTACTAAAGTGCGATTTTACACTTTAATTACAATTGGCATAAACTTTACACGCATCTTCCTGTTATAGTTAAAGCAAGGCAGGATGCCTTACAAAAAATAATAATTTAGCTGACAGGAGGATATCATTATGAAAAAGACTTTAGGTATCGTATTAGGCGGGTTGATGGTTCTGGCTCTTTCCACTTCTTTTGCCGCGGCGGCTTCTACCGACAGCACGGAAGCACCGGCTAAGAATCCGGCGCCTTACTGCCGGGGCTACAATGCCGACAACGCTAACGGCCGCGGAGCTTACTGCCGTGGTAATAGCGCTGATGGCACTAAAGGCGGCCAGGCTTATTGCAATGGTCAGGGCCGGCATCAGGGGAAAGGTCACGGCCGTTTCCGCAATGCGGACGGCACCTGCTCTAATCCTAATTGTCCAAATTACAAGGCCGATAGCAGCGCCAGTAAATAAGCGGCTGATTGCAGCCTGAGGCTGGAGGCCGGTCGATAAAAGTTTAGCTGCGGTCAGATGCAGCGGGTCACGGGCTGGCAAAGGTTTGTCACAGTCCGGTGCGGCATAATTTAAAAGCTGGATGACAGGGTTCCCGGGCCTTAGCTCAGGAACCCTGTTTGCAAATTAAGCATTGCCAGGTATAATAGAGGCAGGAATTGTTTTGCGGCGTTTTGGGGTTAAACACTGCGGCGGACAAGGGCTGCAGATGCAATGTTCCCTGGATTTAAAGCCGTAAATTTTCAGGAGGTCCATCATGGGGCAGACGATTCTTATTGTAGATGATGAAGCCAAGATTCGCAGTCTTTTGGCTATGTTCTTAAAAAAAGAAGGTTTTGAGCCATCTGAGGCAGCTAACGGGATGGAAGCCATCCAGAAGGTGGAGAAACTGAAACCCAGTCTGGTCATCTTGGATTTGATGTTGCCGGTGGTGGACGGGATTGAAACCTGTAAACAGATTCGCAAGTTTTCCAGCGTGCCTATTATTATGCTCACCGCCCGGACTGAGGACGAGGACCGAATTTTGGGCCTGGAGACCGGGGCCGATGACTATGTGACCAAACCCTTCAGTCCACTGGAGGTAGTGGCCCGGGTCAAGGCGGTCCTGCGCCGGGTGCCGGATGCTGGTTATGTGAAAAGCCAGAAATTATACTTTAAGGATTTGGAGCTGGATTTTGCCGGCCATCGCCTGACGGTCCGGGGCAAGGAGAAGACCTTGACCGCTAAGGAATCGGAGCTGCTCTGGCAGCTGGCCGGTCATCCGGGTGCGACCTTCTCCCGGGAGGCGCTGATGGATAAGGTTTGGGGCTATGAATATTGCGGGGAGACCAGGACGGTGGATAATCATATTAAAAGTCTGCGCCGCAAACTGGGGTGCGGGGAAGAGGCTCCCTGGGATATTGTGACCGTCTGGGGCGTAGGGTACCGGTTTGAGGTGAAACCATGAGGCATTCTTTGCGCCTGAAACTTTTAGCCAGCTTCATGCTGCTGATTGTAGTGGTGCTGGGAAGCGCCCTGTTCGGCGTTTCTCTTCTTGTGAAGGAACATGCCCAGATGACCCGTCAGCAGGAACTGCAGGCCAAGGGCACGGAGCTGGCGACTACTTTAAAACTGCTCTATGCCGAGCAGGGTGATTTCTCCGGCCTGGATGATATTCTGGCCGATGCAGACAGCTACCTGGGTGCCCGGGTGTGGGTGGTAGATCTGTCCGGGCAGGTGGTGAACATCTCCGGCGTCAGCGGGGAGCACGGGTTCGGCCGCGGCGGCATGGGGATGGGCCCCGGTATGGGAATGGGTCCCGGCATGGGAATGGGTCCCGGCATGGGAATGGGTGCTGGTATGGGTCAGGGCCGGATGCGGGGGAAACTGCAGGGAGACCGGTTAAATGATAACAATCGCAACAGCAGGCACGATAGCGAACAGGAGGTTCATCATAACAACCTGCCTACAGGCAGCGAGGCCAACGGCCGGATGCAGACCTGTCTGGACGAGCTGCAGGATGTGCTGGACGGGGCTTTGCAAAAGGGCCAGATAGGTACGAAAATTTATAATAACCGCTATTACGGGCAGCAGATGCTGATGGTGGCTGTGCCGGTAAGTTTGGGGAACGGGCAGCGGGTTGGCGCGGTTCTGCTTCATGAGCCCTATAGCAATATTAACGATTATATGCGGCAGGTCTATGCTTACCTGGGCCTGGCCGGGATTTTGGCGGTGCTGGTGGCGCTAGTGCTGGTCTTCTGGCTGACCCGGCGCATCGTACACCCACTGACCGCTATGCAGCAGGCGGCCACGGCTATGGCTAAGGGCGACTATGAGCAGAAAGTGGCGGTGGACAGCGACGACGAGGTCGGCCGTCTGGGGCTGGCACTAAACTCTCTGGCGGGAGATTTGAACGATTATATTGCCCGTATCAAACAGCAGGAAAAATTGCGGCGGGACTTTGCCGCTAATGTGTCTCACGAGCTGCGGACGCCTTTGACCATCATTCGTGGTTACGACGAAGCTCTTCTGGCGGGAGCGGCGGAAAACGAAACCGAACGCCGGGAGTACTGCGAGCTGCTCCACGAAGAAACTTTGCGCTTGGAAAGGCTGATTAGTGATTTGCTAGACCTGAGCCGCTTGCAGGGGCATACTTCCCAGAAAGCTCCCATGGAGATGGAACGTCTGCCGCTGGCCGAATTGGCTGCCGGGCTGGTACATAAGCTAAAACGGGAGGCTCAGCAGAAACAGATTCAGCTGACGCTGATAAAAAAGGCCCCCGCGCCTTTTATCAAGGGTAACGGGGACCGGATTATGCAGCTGTTGTTAATTTTTGTGGATAATGCCTTGAAATATACTCCGGCGGGCGGGAAGGTAACGCTGATTACCTTTTTAGAGAAAGAAATAGTGACAGATAACGGAGCGGCCGGAGAAGCGAATAAATCACCTGAGGCAGCCGGAGAGTCTTCAGATAAGTTCCGTGCTGCTGGTATGAATCAGGAGGCCATCAGCGGTCCTGCTGCGGTAATTCAAATCGCGGATACCGGCAAGGGGATTCCTGCCGAGGACCTTCCTTATGTATGGGAGCGGTTCTATAAGGTAGATAAATCTCATTCCAGGGACGACAGCGGCACTGGTTTAGGTTTAGCTATTGCCCGGGAAATATTAGCCCTGCATCAGGCGCAGGTTCGCCTGGACAGCCGGGTGGGTCAGGGTACCACAGTGACGATCAGGTTTTCGGCGGTGTAAGCGGCTGCAGCAACGGGGTGCCAAAATTCGAAGTTCTCGGATAAACTTACATGGTGCTGATGCTTTTTATCTATGCGTACGTATAAAATCTAGGCATTAGACATTTTCGAGCGTACGTTGTATGATTAAAACAAAAACGAGGTGGGCACGATGAAAAAATTATTGGTCATATTGGCGGCGTTATGTTCTTTGTTTATTCTGGGAGGCTGTGGCAGCGCCGGCAGTAAGCCGGCAGATGCCGCTAAGACGGCACCGGCAGCGGCTACGAAAACGGCGGCGGTAGCTACCGGAAGCCACAAAGTTTTAGTAACTTATTTTTCCTGGAGCGGTAATACCCGCAAGGTGGCCGAGGCTATCAAGGCTCAGACCGGTGGAGATTTGTTCGAGATTAAGGCGCAGAATCCATATCCGACGGACTATCATGCCTGCACTGATGTCGCTAAGAAGGAACTGAACGAGAAGGCCCGTCCGGCGGTAGCGGCTAAGGCGGATAAATTAGAGCAGTACGATGTGATTTTTGTAGGCTACCCCATCTGGTGGGGGGATGCACCGATGGTAGTTTATACTTTCCTGGAAGGCTCCAAGCTGGACGGTAAGACCATCGTGCCTTTTGCTACCAGTGGCGGCAGCGGGATTGAGACCAGCGTGAGGAATATTACCAAGGACCTGCCTAAGGCCAAGGTGGTTAAGGGACTTTTGGTCCGCGGCCAGGATGAGCTGGCTCCCTGGCTGAAGGAGCTGGGCCTGGGAAAGTAACGAGGTTTGTTTAATTGTTAGCCTAAAATAGTTTGGGTGGCTGCTAGCTGTCGCAGTTACGCTTAGACCATTGTTAAAAACTAAAAACTAAAACTAAAACTAAAAACCCTCGGTTCGCTTGGAACCGGGGGTTTTAGTGTAGTGCGCCCGGCATGGGCGATATCTTGGCGGTGCAAGTCCGCCACGCGCTCGGTAGCAGGAAGCGTTAGCCGAAGGCAAGGGTGTCCGCCGTGAGGC